>OLPK01001602.1_pt1 | contig 13426 bp, 7 predicted proteins | sample 1672261 | NCBI WGS metagenome assembly OLPK01 (sample SAMEA3136665, study PRJEB25190) | human gut metagenome
CCACCTGTTCCTGCTCTTCATTGTCCTGATCATCACAAGCTATAAAGCAAAAAGCTACTAAAAACAAAGCGAAGAGCATCAATAAAGAGGACTGTTTTATATTATATTTCATATCTAATTAAGTTTTCAATTTACAAAAATAGTTTATATATTAACATGATTCTTACATACATAAGCATCTGTTTTCAACTCTAACAGGACAAATGAATTATTGTCTTTATATGAGTTGATGTCTACTTGATTTCGTGTTTTAGCGATTATCCTCAATGTCTATAATCCAATGATTTTATATGAATTTGCTAATGTTGTTATTGATATTTTCTTTTCAGGTAGTGATTCTATCCAGTTTCTAATGCCATAGATATCTAAGATTCTATCGTCCCCTTTATTTATGTAATATGATAAGCAAAGATGAGTAGCAGGATCGTAAATATATTCAATATTAGTCTTTTCATAATAAAATCTATAAAAGTTTCTTTCATTAAATCCTGTTAGTTCTATGCATAATGGTGATTTTAAAGTAGGATTCAGTTTAGTCTCTTTATTATATGATATTTCTATGTCAGAACTAAAAAACTTAGATTTTTCAGTTGCTATTTTTTCTACTTTCTGCATGAAAACTTCATTGTTCTCATTTTTTCTTAATTCTTCATCTGTATATTTTTTCTTCCCGGATTTAAATAAATCGGGGCGTCCTCGATGATGAATACTATTCACTTGAACCAAAAGTTTGTTTATCTGCTCTATATCCTTTTCTTCTGCAAACCTTATTATCATTGTGCTTATACTCTTTTTCATTACGAAGATACTGATTCTTGAATATAAAGAGAAATGTCACCACCCCCAAAAATCTATCTTTCCCCAATCTCACGGCACATATCACTCTGCGGAACAATCATCGAAGAATCAACAAAAAAGGATATATTTCACTAATAATCAAAACAATACAAATAAAAATTCATAAATATCAATCAAAATAAATACCCAAGAGTAAAGTATAATATATAGATTTTATCGAAAAACGATAATTATTTATTGATTTTCTTTTTGAATTAAAATTTTATATGTATGTTTGCACCATATTAAGAATGAAAGATAAACCAGTTACAATCCTTTTTATTCACAAAAAATCTATCTTTGTAAAAATAGAATGAAACAAACAATAAATAAAAACAAGGAACAATGAAAAAATTTTTCACCACGACATTCGCCTGCGTATTGGGCGTAATGATTGCAGGAATATTATTAACCTTATTGTCCATCGCAGCATTAACCGGAATGGCGGTTTCGACAGAAACCGAATACACAGCGAAACCAAACACTATCATGAAATTGGATTTAGGTATCGTTACCGACCGTAGCCAAGAAGATTTCATGAGTGTTTTGTTTGGGAACCAACAAAAAACAGACGGTCTTGACAACATCATTAAAGCTATAAAAACAGCCAAGACAAACCCAAACATTGCCGGCATATACATCGATGCTAACGGCTCTTCCCTCGGTGTTGCCTCTCTCGACCGCATACACCGGGCTCTGAAAGATTTCAAAGAGAGCGATAAATTCATCTATGCTTATGCCGACGACTACACACAACGCGAATATCTACTGAGTGCGGTAGCCGACAGTGTCGTTCTAAATCCGGTAGGAGCTATCGATTTCAGAGGGCTGGCAAGTCAAATAATGTTTGTAAAAGGGCTTTACGATAAATTGGGTATCGAAGTCCAAGTCCTAAAAGTAGGAACATATAAATCGGCGGTAGAACCTTATATCAACACGCAAATGAGTGAAGCGAACCGCGAGCAGACGATGGCCTACATGACTCCTATTTGGAATCATCTTCTCGAACAACTTTCGCAAGACCGAGACATATCGGTGGACCAGCTGAACAATCTGGCCGACACTCTATTGGTGACAGTCGATGCCAAAGAATTAATTGCCAAAGGATTGGTCGATACGTTAATGTACCGTCCTCAAATGAACGAATTTCTGAAAGCCAAAGTGGGAATAGATAAAGACGATGATTTAATCTTCGCATCAATCAACGAAGTAGCATCGATCAAGCAAGCCCCAAATAAAGCCAAAGACGAAATTGCTATCGTCTATGCCGAGGGAGGCATCGATATGGGTGAAACCAACGGAGTGAACACCGCCAAGCTGGTCGAAGATTTAACCAAAATACAAAACGATAAAAACGTAAAAGCAGTTGTTCTCCGAGTTAATTCTCCGGGTGGAAGTGCTTATGGTTCGGAACAAGTATGGGCTGCTATCGAAGCTATTAAAGCTGCCGGAAAACCAGTAGCCGTATCGATGGGCGATGTCGCTGCATCGGGTGGATATTACATCTCTTGCAATGCCGACCGTATCTTTGCAAATCCCACTACATTGACAGGCTCGATCGGCATTTATGGCCTAATCCCTAACTATAAAGGTTTATTGACTGGGAAATTAGGCCTTACATTCGACGGCGTACAAACCAATAAATATGGTAATTTCCCCTCGGTAAGCCGGGCTATGACAACCGATGAACATCGGCAAATGCAACAATACATAGAACGAGGCTACGAATTATTCACCACTCGTTGCGCCGAAGGCCGTGGCATGAGTATCGAGGCGATCAAAAAAATCGCCGAAGGTCGTGTATGGGACGGTGCAACAGCCCTCGAAATAGGTCTGGTCGATGAATTGGGAGATTTGGATGCCGCTATCGAATGGGTTGCTCAAAAAGCCAAACTCGACAAATATAAAACAAGTGCTTATCCAAAACAAAAAACGGCTATGGAACAATTAATGGACGAGCTGGGAATGAATGTTCGCTCAAAAATAGCCGCTTCTTATTTAGGTGAAAATTATAAATATTTCAAAGCGTTGGAGCAATGTCAAAATATAGATCCCGTACAATACCGTATGGAAGACATTGAGCTCTACTAAGTCTTATGTACGGAAAATCGGTTAAGATAAACCATTGGCTCATTCCGATCAGTTGGCTATATGGACTCGGAGTAGAGATTAGAAACAAACTCTTCGACTGGGGCATTCTCCCGGCCGAAGAGTTTGACATACCCGTCATATCAGTAGGCAACCTTGCCGTAGGAGGGACAGGCAAAACGCCTCACATCGAATACTTGATCGAATTACTCGGTCATAAATATCATATTGCCGTACTCAGCAGAGGATACAAACGGAAAAGTAGAGGATTCATATTGGCCGATGACAAGTCTACCGCCCGTGAAATAGGAGACGAACCTTACCAGATAAAAAGAAAATACCCCAATATAACCGTCGCGGTAGATGCCAATCGCCGTCGAGGTATCAAACAATTAAAAAAACAAATACCCGACATCGATGTGATTCTACTCGACGATGCTTTCCAACATCGCTATGTTACGCCGTTGTCCTCGATAGTACTGACCGACTACAATAGAGCTTTACACCTCGACAAACTATTACCGGCGGGACGATTACGTGAATCTCGACACGAATTGTCGAGAGCCAATATGGTCATCGTAACCAAGTGTCCAATAGATATGAAACCTATTGAATATAATATTATATCTCGTTGGTTACACCTGTTTCCCTACCAAAATCTATATTTCTCCACTCTTTCTTACGGTCATCTGCAAGCAGTATTCCCCGATACTGCCATAGGAGAAATATCGCTAAAAGATATATCGAGAAAAGACGGATTGATGGTAGTAACCGGAATCGCCAACCCGGCTCCCATGCTGCAATACATCTCTCATTTTCACGACCTGCGAGAAAAGCTACTTTATCCCGATCATCATAACTTTACTTCGAACGATCTGAACGATATAACGACACGGTTTTTGGCCTTGAAAGGAGAGAAAAAATACATCATCACCACAGAAAAAGATGCAGCGAGACTACGATCGGTCCCATTCGATGACGCAATAAAAAAAGCGCTCTATTTTCTTCCGATACATGTTCGTTTCATGCAACATACCGGAACATCATTCGATGAAAAAATTTCAGACATAATCTATAAGAACCGCAGATCGAAACAAGTGAAAAAATAACTTCGAAGCCGCATTGAGTTTTTTATGCCAGATTAAGATCATCGCACAAAATATCTATCTACAAAAATTAAAACAGTTTCTTAAAACTCCACGGTAATTCCCAATGTCGGCAGAATCACTCCGCTTTGTTGGGCGATGTATTTCATGCGATACCGTTCTGTCCCGTCATTATCCACATATTTTTCGCCCGTGCTTATCAATACCGGAGGATTATCGTATTTAAAATTCAGCACATTCTGTAAATCTACATAAAATCCCAACATCACACCTTTGAAATAAAACGACTTATCCACTCTGATATCAGCCTCATAGAAAGTTTTCAAACGTCCTGTATTATACCGGTCATAATCATAATAAGGTCTAGCCGTGGCATCCCACGCCGGAACAAGAGACGAAGTATACTCATCATAAGGAGTATATGGAGCCCCTCCCATCAACCTGAATTTCAATCCTATATCCCAGTTTTTAGGTAACTTATACGTCCCGGACAAAGTAAAAAGATGACGATAATCCCATGCCGACGGTATATAAATCCCGGTTGCCGGATCCTCGAACTGACTACGATACCATGTATAAGAAGCCAATGCCGTAAACCGTCCCATACCAAACCAACGGAGCATCACTTCCAAACCATAGGCTCTGCCTCGCGCAGTCGAGCTTGCCGCCTCATTACCCGACACACCGTAGTCCGTCCCCTTACAGGCCAATGGAATACTATCCCTTAGAGACAACGGTGAATGAGTATATTTTTTATAAAACCCTTCAACCGTCAAACGTGCCCACTTGTTGATATAATACTCCACTCCAACGACAGCTTGGTCGGAACAAATATATTTCAATCTCGATTTATTTATCAAAACATTATCCTCTTGATACCCCATTGTCGTATATGCCGGTAGCTGATAAAACCGACCTATGCTACCATTCAAAAAGAAATTCCCTATCAAATTATACGAAAGCGACAACCGGGGAGAAAATTGCTTGAAAGGATTATCCGTCAAAGAAGAATAATTACAAGCATCGAGACGAAATCCAAATGAAGCCGAAAAACGATCGTCGGCCGACTTATATCCAGAAGTTGCGAAGATACCCCATTTGAACAAACCCAAATCCGTTTTATATCTTATTTCCTTAGGGATATCGGTAAATGCACGTTGAAACGTATTATTCCTATAAACGGCATAATCGACATTAAATCCAGCGGTCAAATCAAACAGCCCCACCAATGACCTGTTCTCGAACCTCAAATGATTTTCAATCTCGTCCGATTTAAGCCTCAAAGTCAGATTATCGGTAGAAGATTCATCATTATCCCTATACTTAATATTACTGTTATTCATAAAACTACGGCTCAACACGACCGTCTGTGTATGATTGCCCGAATAATGCTTATAGACTGCACCCAGAGTATAGGTATTCTGTTTAATGGTAGGCAAATAGTTCAACAGATATTGTTTCGATTCATCTTCGGGATCCGTTTCCGTGTTTAACTTCATATCGTCTATCGCGCCCAATCCCAAGACCATAAGCTCATGTTCCTGTGAAAAACGGGTCTTTACCTTGAACTGAGCATCGGTATAACGGGGCAAAAACGGCATATCGAGCAAGGAAAACAGTAGTTGCAAATAAGACTGCCTTACTGAAACGATATAAGTCGTCTTATTCCCAATATGTCCTTTCGAAGTCAAAGCCACCTCCGAAGCTCCAACGGTTCCTTTAAAAGTATATTTATCGGGAGTACCGTCGAGAAGTTTAAAATCGAATACAGAACTTAAAGCATTTCCCCGACTTACAGGAAAAGCCCCCGTATAGAAATTGACCTCACGGATAAGATCGGCATCGATAATCCCAACCGGTCCCCCCGATGCACCTTGTGTGCTGAAATGGTTGATATTAGGTATCTCTACCCCGTCTAAGAAAAACTTATTTTCCGAAGGACCTCCACCCCTTATCATCAAATCATTCCTGTACCCGTTTCCCACAGCCGAAGCCACACCGGGAAAAGAATTTACGACTTTCGAAGTATCCCGGTTTGCGCCCGGACTTTTTTCTATCTCCTGCACACCGATAACCCTCATAGCGATAGGGCTCTCTATCGAACTTCTAAACGGAGCGGCCACAACACTTACCTCGCTTAAAGCCACCTGCGATTCTTCCAACGCTATATCGAGCGTATAATCATAAGACGATATACGAAACTCAGGAGAGACATAAGTTTTATATCCGACAGAAGAAACCTGTATGCGGTACATTCCCGGAGATAAATTTCCAATGAAATAATTACCCAAAGAATCGGTCATCGTCCCCATCGGAGTATTCCAAATACCCATACTGACAAAGGGCAATCCCTCACCCGTTGCACGAGACGTCACCACTCCTTTTACAGAATACGTTTGAGCTCCATAAGCCGAAATAAATATAAAAAAGAGAAAAACAAAAAGTGTATGTAACCGCAACATAAACAATCCTTTTTTAAGAGTACAAAGATAAATATATTTTTGTTCTCGATTCAAAAAAGAAAATAACCGATTACGTACGTTCAAAAAATTATCCGTATAAATAAAAAACAATAGTACCATGAAAAATTTATCAAATTTCAATCTACTGATTATCATTTTATTATTCTCGTCTTGCCGACAACAGCCCTTTACAGGAACAGTCCACATAATCCCCTACCCCAACCAAATCGCCATCGGAACTCAATATAGGCCAATAGGGAAAAACTTATCGATTTACCTATCTCCCGAAAGCGGACTGGACAAAGATTATATCGAAGACCTCTTGTCCGATACCGGTGTCAAATGTAAGTTTACTAATTTTAAATGGATAGCCGATTTAACGTTCGACATAAAACCCGATACAATCGGCCTAGAAGGCTATCGGCTCGTATCCAACGACTATGGAACAAAAATTACGGCCTCCGATACAAAAGGTCTATTCTATGGATTACAGACATTCCGACAACTAATAACATCTCAAAACAATACGCTTATTCCGTTCGTCGAAATAGCCGATAGCCCTAAATTTCTCTGGCGGGCTCTCATGCTGGACGAAGGCCGTTATTTCAAAGGAAAAGAAGAAGTTAAAAAGCTATTGGACGAAATGGCTCGTCTCAAAATGAATACGTTTCATTGGTATTTGACCGACGATCAAGGGTGGCGAATCGAGATAAAAAAATATCCGTTACTGACCAAAATCGGAGGGAAACGAGATTCTACCCAAATAGGGAACTGGAACAGTAACATTTACGATGGAAAAGTACACGAGGGATTTTATACACAAGAAGAAATCAAAGAAATAATAGACTATGCAGCCAAGCGACAAATAACTATCGTTCCCGAAATCGAAATGCCGGGGCATGCTTCTGCGGCTATTGCAGCTTATCCCCAGTTAGGAACAGAAAAACAATCTATCAAGGTTCCTACACGCTTCGGAGTACAATACCATGCTTATAACGTCGCCGATCCCAAAGTCATACAATTTATAAAAGATGTTTTAGACGAAGTATGCAACCTTTTCCCCTCGGAAACAATTCACATCGGAGGAGACGAAGTCAAATACGACCAATGGAAAAAATCGGCACAGGTACGTAATTTCATGAAAGAACAGAATATAAAAACACCTGCCGATCTCCAAATATGGTTCACAAATACCATTTCCCATTACCTGGAAAGCAAAAAAAAGCACATGATGGGCTGGAATGAAATTACCGGAGTTAAAATACACGATTACACCGATTTTGAGGATGCAGCCTCCGGAGCATCGCTTGCAGAAGGAACCATCGTACATTTTTGGAGAGGAGACCCTTCTTTGATCAAACAAACAGTCAAAAAAGGATACCAAGTGGTTAACTCCTATCACGAATATACCTACCTCGATTATGACACGGCATACACTTCTCTCGAAAAAGCATACCATTTCGATCCTTTGGCGGGTATCACCGGAAAAGAAACGGATTTAATTATCGGAATAGGAGCCCAAATGTGGGGAGAATGGATACCTACCCCTTCGGACATGTACCGTAAATTATATCCTCGTATAGCGGCTTTTGCCGAATGTGGCTGGACCTCACCTTCAAATAAATCATGGAAACGTTTTAATCAAGCGGCCTACAAAGAAAATCTCCGTTGGAAACAATTATACCAATAAATATTAATATTTATTCTAAAAAATCTACATAGGTAATTATTGATTTATCTATGTAGATTTTTTAGAATTATAAAACTTCATTCTTTTCATTCCTTAAATATTGTTTTTCTATCATTTTTTACCGTAATTTGATGCCGATAAAACAAGCTGCTCCTCGACAGCATCACTTTATGCAAATCACCAGTCAACAAATAGAAGAGATACGTGCAGGCAAAATCAAAACATTCGAGATTTTGTTCAACGCATATTATCCTCGGGTTAAAAGCTTTGCATTCGGTATGATAAAAGATCAATACGAAGCCGAGGAAATAGCACAAAATGTATTCTTAAAGTTGTGGTCCAATCGGGAAAAACTCTCGTCCGACAACACTTTGAGCAGTTACATATTCACCATCGTACAAAATGAAGTTTACGACTTTTTTCGAGAAAAACACTATTCGCTCGGATACCAAGAAAAAATGTTGTCTACTCCACAAAATTTACAGTACGAAATCGATTCGGAATATAACATCAAAGAAATAAAATCCATTGTCAATCGTACGTTGCAAAACATGCCTCCGCAACGAAGAACAATATACCAAATGAGCCGAGAACAATTCTTAAGCAATGACGAAATCGCCAAAACCCTCGGTTTATCCAAACGTACGGTAGAAAAACACATCAGCCTCGCATTGGCTACCATTAAAAAAAATTTAGGAGACTTCCTTTTCTGGCTATTTATATTCTTTATTAAATAAATAGCTGTTATCTCCTATCGTCATTTTCTTACCAATAAAGATTTATATTAAATTTTTTTCACGGTCGTTACGTGTGTAATTTCCTTCAATCGTATAATATTATATAAGATAAAATTATGCAGAATCCAACTCCAACCAGACAAGAACTATCCAGTTATTTTTTCGACCGGTGCACGCCCAAAATAAGCAATAAGGTCGAACGTTGGTTTTTCAAGAACGGTAACAGCCAAGAAGCCAAAAAGTTATTATTCTCCTTATGGGAAGAATTGGAAGATACTACATCATCTACTTCTCCCGAAGAGATACAAGCCGCTTTCGAACAATTCAAAGCTCGATTACTGAGCTCCGCACCCCAAGAAAACAAGTCTAAAAAACCAAACTTGTTTCTCTGGATACAACGTATTGCGGCAATCCTCATTCTCCCTCTGATTATATTTTCGGGGTACTTATTCTATCAACACCAAAAAGAAGAAAACATAGTGTGGATAGAAAAAAGTGCCGGATATGGCGACATCAAACATATCACTTTGCCCGATAACACCACTGTATGGTTGAATGCCGGCAGCACTATTATTTACCCCGAAGAGTTCATCGGCCGTTTCCGGCAAATATTCTTTACGGGAGAAGGTCATTTTTCTGTGGCAAAAAATAAAGAAAAACCATTCATCATTAAATCGAACGAAAGCAGTATAGAAGTTTTAGGAACCCAATTCAATTTAAAATCGTACAGCAACGACAACAGAATAGAAGTAGCCCTTCTCGATGGATCGGTAGCGTTCTGTTATCCGAGTACGACAGACCAAGAAATGAAATGTATCCTCTCTCCGGGCGAACAAGTTTATTACAATCGCACAACCCACAATCTGGAAAAGAAAAATTTTATCCTATCCGACTATTCTTCATGGAAAGATGGAAAATACTATTTCAAAAACGAAACATTGGAAGATATTGCCAAACAGTTAGAGCGGAATTTCGATGTCAACATAATTATCAAAAACGATTCACTCAAACAAATTCCTTATCACATGGCATTTGTCAACAACGAAACTTTAGACGACATTCTATCGGCCATGAATTTAGACGGATATTTAACAATCAAACGAGATGGTAAAATCATAGAAATTTATTGACAATCAAACTAATTTATCATGAAAAGGCACAAAATTCATCACTTCGCCGACATTGTCGGAAGATGCAAGAAAGGCATAATCCCATTTTTATTATGCTTCGTCTTTATGGGATACGGACAAAACATATCTGTCAACTTCCCGAATATAACAGTAGAAAGAGCTTTGGAAATTCTTCGGAATCAAGAAGGGTATTCTTTCTCTGTCAAAACAAATGATGTAAACTTACGACAAAAAGTCAATGCCGATTTGCAAAACCAACCTATCGAAAAGGTATTGGAAACCATATTCCAAAACCAACCGGTTTCTTTCGAAATAGAAGGTAAAATGGTAAGAATCATTAAAGCCCCTGAAAAAGATTCGAAACAAACAGGAAGCACAGCCGAAAGCAAAAAAATCTCCGGTAGAGTAACCGATAAACAAGGTGACCCGCTCATCGGGGTAAGTATCATTGCAAAAGGAGCCAACAAAGGCACGATAACCAATATAGACGGGTATTATTCTTTAACTGTACCCGACAAATCTGTTATACAATTCTCTTATGTAGGCTACGATACCCAAGAACTAAAATTAGGAAAAGGGAATATATTGAACGCCACCCTACAAGAAAAGATAAATGACCTCGACGAAGTGGTCGTTATCGGATATGGCAGTATGAAAAAAAGCGACCTGACAGGAGCTGTTACCTCGGTAAAAACCGAAGATCTTCCGATGGCAGCCAACACATCGATCTCTCACATGTTATCGGGAAAAGCCGCCGGGATAACATCGGTTCAAAACAGCGCACAACCGGGTGGCGGCGTCACTCTGCGTATACGAGGCGAAGCATCTACCGGAGCCGGAAACGAACCTTTATACATCATCGACGGATTTCCAGTAGGAGGATCCCAAGTCGAACCGGCGGCAGACAACAGATATAGCGATTTCGGGTCTCGTAATCCTCTGAACTCTATCAACCCTAACGACATCGAATCCATAGAGATTCTAAAAGATGCTTCTTCCACGGCTATTTACGGAGCAAGAGCTGCGAACGGTGTTATCATCATTACGACTAAAAAGGGACGCGAGGGAAAACCCGTTGTCAATTACAGCGCAAACTATGGCGTCCAACAAATTGCCAACAAGACGGAAATGATGACGGCCGAAGAATTCATGACCGAAGCCAACAAATTCGCCAAAGAGCAATGGCTCTATAACAACAGAGTATATCCATACGGAAATACGAACCCATCGTCGATAAAAGACCCCATCGTCTATCCTTATGAAGCAAAAGATATAAAAAATGCGGGGAAAGGAACCGACTGGTATGACTTAATTACCAGAGAAGGTATGATTCACCAACACAACTTATCGGTATCTGGCGGAACTTCCAACCTGAAATACATGGCATCATTCAACTTCTTCGATCAAAACGGAGTTGTTCGAAACAGTGACTTCACCCGCTATACCGGACGTCTGAACATCGAACATCAAATAAATAAAATATTCAAATACGGAATCAATGCGACTCAAAGTTACATCAAGTCCTCGAATGTTCCATTGGGAACAGAAGACTTCGAAAACTCTGGATTGATAAACTCGGCTATGTCGTACGACCCGACGACACCTGTCAGAGACAAAAACGGGGATTATGCGCAAAGCGATCGAATGACTACTGTACCCAATCCTGTTTCTATGCTCGAAATAGATGACTATACACAAACTAAAAGATTATTGGTGAACGCTTTTCTTCAAGCAGAAATCATAAAAGGATTGGTTGCGAAAATCAATATAGGATTCGATGACCAAAACGGCGTAAGAAATTCCTACATACCCACTACTACATTATACGGTAAGCAAGAAGGAGGAAAAGCCAGCAAAAGTATGGCACAGCAATTCGACCGCTTGTTAGAAGCAACCGTAAACTATAATTTCAATATTGCAAAAGCGCACAAGTTCAATATTTTAGCAGGATATTCCTATCAAGATTTCAACAACGAAGGATTCTCTGCCGCCAATTCACAATTTTTCACCGATATATTCAAATACAACTCACTGGCTTCCGGAGAAGCAGCCCGCCCCACGGTAGCTTCCAACAAGTCAAAAACTATGTTCATCTCCTACTTCGGTCGAATAAATTATAACTTGTTCGATAAATATCTTTTCACTCTCACTGCTCGTGTCGATGGCTCAAACCGATTCGGTGAAAACAATCGATACGGAATATTCCCGTCGGGAGCATTTGCATGGCGTATCAAACAGGAAGACTTTTTAAAAGACGTCGACTTCCTCTCCGACTTAAAAATGAGAATAAGTTTAGGTCAGACGGGTAACAGTGAAATCGGGAATAACGCCTTTGAATACTATACGGCAGCATGGCAACAATATGTGTTTGGCAATTCGATTAACACCGGAACGGCAAAATCGCAAATCGCCAACCCAGATTTAAAATGGGAAACAACAACCGAATTTAACTTTGGTTTGGATTTCGGATTCTTCAACCAACGGTTAAGTGGTACATTCGAATATTTTAAAAAAGAAGTGAAAGACCTTTTGGGTTACCGCTCGCTAAAATCATTCATGGAAGTATCTACGGTAGCCGCCAACATCGGAAAAACTCAAAGTACCGGTATAGAAATTTCCTTGAAAAGCCGAAATTTTACAGGAGAATTCAAATGGGACACTGAACTTAATTTCACCCGATATGTAGACCGTTGGAAAGAGCGTAATCCCGAAGACGAACTAAGCCCTTGGCAAAAAGCGAATGATCCCATTCGAGCTCACTACGGATACCTATCCGACGGAGTTCTGGGTATAGACGAGACACCTCCCGCTTCCATGCCCAACCTGCTGCCCGGTGAATATAAAATAAAAGACGTAAACGGTTATCTCCGAGACGACTTCGGGAACCTTATACCCGATGAAAACGGAAACGTTCAATACACAGATGCCCCGGACGGGATTATCGATGAAGCGGATATCGTATTATTGGGAACATACGATCCGGGCTTCTCAATCGGATTTGGAAATACATTCGAATACAAAGGTTTCGATCTGAATATATTCTTTTACGGCATGTTCGACCGAATCGTCAACAACGCCACGCGTGGAAAATTCTCCATTCCCAATATTCGTTTTATTCTAAACGGACAAAACATGATGAAAGAAATATCCGAACGTTGGTCTAGTGAAAACCCACACAGCAAATATCCGTCTGGATTCGTAAGCCAATACCCGCAGCCATCTGATTATCTGTGGGAAGACGCTTGGTTCATACGCTGTAAAAATATCACTCTGGGTTATACACTTCCTCAAAAATGGATACGGAAAGTATTTTCCAGAGCCCGGATTTTTGCAGATGTTTCAAATCCCTTCGTAATTACACCTTACTCTGGCAATG
>OLPK01001606.1_pt1 | contig 13382 bp, 16 predicted proteins | sample 1672261 | NCBI WGS metagenome assembly OLPK01 (sample SAMEA3136665, study PRJEB25190) | human gut metagenome
ATATTTCCTGCTCTGCCTGTTCGCGACGCTTTTTTTCCTCTTCGTCTTCGGCGATCCTCTTCCCGACTGCGGCACCCTGCACGAGCGTCTGGAGGTGTGCTACCTGCCGCCGGACATTTGTTTGAAGGATAGGTTTCTTCTTTGCAGGCGCCCCCTTCTTGTTCTGAACATAGTGCAGGATCGTTTCCCATGACTGTTTCAGCTCGCTCCCCTTGAAAATCAAATCCGGCCGGCCAAAAGAGATTCCGACTATTCCGGTACTATTTCTGTTATAAATAACATTTATATTGTATTCCGCCAACTGATTCAGCAACTTGTCAGCAAACAATTCAGCCGCCATATCGGACTGCAAATCAATTTGAGGCATATTCCGAAGAACCAAAAATAGACATTTGCGGACATACCGCATTTCACGGATTCGCTCCTGTTTTACCGCTCTTAAAATATGCGATAATCTGCGCTCTGCAAAAACAGGTAATTTTGACAGGGCAACAGGATAAGAGTTACCCTGCGAGATAACATATCCCCGAGGCAACTTTTTTACCTTCAGCCCTCGTTTTTCGCACGCTTGACAAAACCGATACATGCTATATGGTCGATCTTCGAGCAGGACTTTTTGAACTACTTGATCCATCTCACAGACCAATCCCTGATTTTGTTGCTGACGTTTATCCGCACCCTTGCCTACCTGATACCCGAATAATGGCGCAAGCTGTTCCAGCACGGTCTTCGTCCGTAATCCCTCGTAACTACTCGAAATAGCTTTCCCTCTTCGCACATCAACCCGACTGGAGATAATGTGATAATGAATATGCTGTTTGTCCGTGTGACGATACATTGCCCATGGTTGATTTACATATCCCATCTTTTGAAGGTATTGTCGGGCCATTGACTCAATCACCTCCGGCGTAGGATCTACTTCATTGTAGGCAAAACTGATAACGGCATGAAAAACCGGATCTTTGACTCTGGACGAACTTCGTGTAGAGACATCCATAAAGTACTGCGCAAGTTCAACCGGAGTATTGCCAATAATATTCTCAGTATGGTATAGTTCGCTCTCATGTCGGTCATGATAATGGAGCAGAGCTGCGAAACCCCGCGCCCGGGTTCTCCCATCACCCTGTTTCGGGGGCTTACGTATAATCTTAATAATCATTTCGACTTCAGGTTTTGTCGAAGTCGGTCTTCAAACGTATTCCATTCCTTCAATATGGCCTCGACTTGGTTGAGCTGTCTCTGAGCGACGCTGCCGATCACAACAGATCCACTTCCCCTCAAGGCATTCATAACCCGCGCAATCTGGTTGATATTGTTATTGACCTGCGACAGTGATCCGATAACGAAATTCAACAGATCCGTTTCCTCCCTGCTGCGGATGCGCATTTGGGAATAAAGCAATTTACGACGGATATATTCGGAATCCGACAGGTACGTCTTTCTGACCTCCGCCTTAAACCGGCCATATTCAGCGGGTGTCAAACGGCAGTAAATTCTATGGTTTCTTTTATCATCCATATTCCTATTCAAAAATTAACCGAAGGGCAAATTTTCGTCAAATGCACCGCTTCCGGAGCATTGACGCAAGATACAACAGGCTGCGGAGCAGGTTGTTGTGAGAGTTTGTCCGACAAACTCACATCTTGCCACTTCTTTCGACCCCAAAAGCAAAAGTAGCTGTCCCTCATTACGATAACCAAATAATACTGCCTCTCCAACGATCCCGCGCATTAATACACGAATTATTGAATTCATTATTTAACTAATTAATTATTAAGCTAATTAATCCATTAAATAAATCCCGAAAACACATGTAGAATTCGCCCCAAAAACGATGTATAATTTCATTCGCAAAAAACGACACGATAATTTTGCTCAGAAGATAATCCCCGAGAGATGGCAACCGAAAACAAAATATGCGCGTTCATGACGCAAAAGGGTGGTGCGGGAAAATCCGTCCTTACCAACATCTTACCCAACGAAATAATCCTGTGGCACCTGCTGCACTCTGGCAAACATGTTAACGTTCTGGTCGTCGATATCGACCCCCAGCAAACCAATACGGCAAAGCGGAAACGAGATATAGAGCAACTGTCATACAAAGAAACTTCTCCGGAGTTCTTGGCGATGGATCTCGGACAAAAGACCGAGATCGGCCAGTTTCAGCGCCGCTACGCTTTGCTCATCGACGCAGGATTCAAAACATACAAAATGCAATACGTCGATTTGGGAAACGACACACAAATATCCAGAGCATTGGAGAATATACAGTCTCAGGAATACGACTATGTTTTTATTGATTTCCCCGGAACCCTGACACAAGATGGCACCGGCGCTTTTCTGCAATTGGTACGACACATCTTCATCCCCACCTCGATTAACCCGAGTGATGTACTGGGTACAGAATGTTTTCTAAAAACTCTGCAAGGACTTCCGATCGACTTTCAGTCGAAACATATTCTTTGGAATAAGTTCGAGGTATCGCGGCTCCGGAAAACAAATTCCACAGAGAAGCGTCTCTCCAACGACTACGGAATCCCATTCCTTCAAACGAGGATTCCCTACTCTCCCCTGAACGACTGTAACACGGTCATTCCTGCATCCCTCAAGGTCAACCTTAACCTCGGCACCTACTCCGTGGCCAAGCCCTATTTACAAGAAATGGCGGCAGAAATAATTAAGATTACAAATGGCAAGTAGGCGCAAATACCAGAGCATACAAGGTCTGGCAGAATCTGCGGAGCTGATCGTGACCGAAGCCCCCACAGGAGAACAAAACGCAATGGGGAAAGAAATAATGTCTGAACTTAAACCAGCGTCTATTCCAGAACCAATGCCCAAACCGGAGAGAGAGAATCAGAATGATTACGAATCCGCTTTAGATCTGCAAAAAATCGCGACGCAGATCCTCATCCGACAAAACTACAAGAATTCGCGGACAGCGTACCCGATCTGCGAAGAATACCTGCACCGAATACGAGCGATAGCTATTCTCGGGGAGATCCCTATTACAAATGTTATAAATAACATTTTTGCACTCTTTTTCAATCCCGACGGGCCGTTGAATCCCACTCACACGGCGATTAAATCTTTGCTCACAGACAGCAACAACATGCTGAAGGACTACCTTATCTCCAATCGTACGACGCATAGGAAATAAAATGGATACATATATCAAATACTCTTTTCTGATCGAGATCGCCCTAATAATCGTCGTCCTCGCTTTGCTATACATTGCAGTATATTTCTATCGGAAAAAGCCAGTCAAATCTACCCCTGAAATGACCGTCAAGGAAATATCTCCGATCGAAGACGAAATAATATCGAAACTGGACAGAATTCTGACGATGATCCCGGTCGATTACGACTCAACGCTGCATTCTTCGGATGATGATATAAAGCATGACAAACGGATCATCCGGCAGATCACCGGTACCGAAGAAGAGATAGCTACGATTTTACCCCGCCGCGATTTCAACACACGCGACCTTTTTGAAGAATAAGCTATGGCACGGACAAGCTTGGAAAACATCATTCCCATATACAGGATCGGCGACGGCTATGCCATAGCTAAAGATGGCAGCGTAACCGTCGGCTTTAAACTTACACTTCCCGAATACGACACGCTCTCAAAGGCTGATTTTAGAGACGACGGCACAGGCGAGGGAATGCGGTTATACACGCAACTTGAAGCTGCGATCAAAGATCTTGACGAAGGATACACCTTCCACCAACAGGATATTATCTATTATGCCCCGCAGGATCTACCGCACTACGACAATTATCTGTCGAAAACCGTGAATCAGATGTATAATGGGAAACGGTGGCTCTCGAGCAAATCATACATATTCATAACCAAACAAAAAAGCATTTCGATACAAAGCGACTATTCGGATGAGGCGATCGACAAAATAGTGAGTGTCATAAAACGCTTCAGAGCTGCGCTCTCTCAATTTTCCCCAAGGCGCATGGACGACAAGGACTGGTTAGAATATCTCCGGGACTTCTTCTCCATGCAGGGAAGATGCGCCCTCGACCTCTCGTTTCAAGATCAAAAATTCGGAAACTACAAGATGACCGGCATCGCAGTTCTCGCAGATCCGCACATCAAATCACTTCGGGATAAAGTGAGAAACAATGCAACCAGCAGTCCCTATGCACAACGGTTCAACGCTCTGGTATCGCCCCTGTGCTGGAGTGTCCCATGCTACAAAATAATAAACAACATCATAAGCCGGGAGGATCCCATTGCAATAAGGAAGCATCTGAAAACCTTTACCCGAAACATAGCTTTTCTGGGCAAGGCAGCCGCGTCGCACATTGCATCGGCCGAAACGATGGCCGAGATCATAGAAACGGGAGAAAGCCTCCCGGTATATCACCATTTTAATGCCTTCCTGATTTATCCTGAAAATGAAGAAACTGCGATCGAGGATAAATTAGACATCGCACTGGAAAAAATGCAGATAGCCCCGACACGGCTATCACTGGACTTCGAGCATATCTTTATGTCGTCGATCGGCGGATGCTGTTCGGGGCTTGAGTTCCCGCTTGACATGTATCCGACTTTTCTCGATGAAGTCACTGTTTTTTCAAATCTCGAAGCCAATTATGCCCAAGCCCGCGACGGTATCGTTCTGAACGACACACATGGGAAACCTGTCGTCGTCGATATCTTCAACGAGACCATGCGAAGCTCACAGATCTCTAATCGAAATTTTACAGCTATCGGCCCATCGGGGAGTGGAAAATCGGTGTCCGCAAACAAATTGATCTCGGGCCTTGTCCAAACCGACGAATATTTCAATTTCATTCTCGACGATGGGGAAAGCTATGAAATGCTGCACTATCTCATGGGAGAGAAATCCATGTATATGCGAATGACGCCTACGGGAGAGGAGTTATCATTCAACCCGTTTCTAATCCCATTCATCGACCCCAAAAACGACCCGGAAAAAGTATTGATTCCGGAACTCGAAATGCTGACAAGCCTGATACTACTGTTGTGGGATCAAAACAATGGGCTCGGATTAAAAGACGATCCCGGCAAAACTGCATATATCAAAAAACTATTATACGATTTCTATTCACTCCGCTATGAACAGCGAACAGAGTATGTCAATTTCGATTCCTTCTATAAGTATATCATACAGCAGCACGAGCGAGGGACTTTAAATGACAAATATTTCGATTTCGATTCTTTCGAACTCGTATTGCATCAATACAGCAAAGAAGGAGAATGGTCGCTTTTGTTGAACAGCCAAAACAATTCACTCAACCTCGCTCCCCAGTTGCGCATGTGCATTGTCGAGCTGAAAGCTGTATCCAATGTTAAATCAATCTACAAAATTGTACTTTATCTGGTTATGCTCATGGCCAAGAAAGTGTTGGCCGAAGCCCCCACAAAATATAAAATCTTCTGGCTCGACGAAGCATGGAAACTCCTCGATGATCCGTATTTCGGAGACTTCATCAAATACCTATACAAAACGATCAGAAAAGAAGATAGCGGCATTGGGCTGATCGTCCAAGACGTGCCCGACATCATACACTCGGAACACCACGAAGCAATCATCAACAATTCCGACACCATGTTCTTCCTCTCACATGAAGGCAAGGAGTCTAACCTCGAGAAATATCAATCAGAATTATCACTCACAGCCCGGGATCTGGAGATCATCCTGTCGATGAAGAAATCCGACCACGCAATATGTATCCGGCAAGGCACACACACCACAGCATATATCGTACAACTTTCCCATGAAGAACTCGCCCTTTATACGACATCGAAAGAACACAAGGCCACGATAAAAAAATACATCGACCAATATAACGGCAACGTGCAAATGGCCATCAATGCCTTTTGCCAAGCCCAAAACAAGTAATGTAAAAATGTTATAAATAACACTTTTGCCTATGAAAAAAATATTCATCATCATTCTGGCCGGAGTACTGACGTACCCTCTCCCGACAAAGGCGCAATTCGGGCAGGATGCAGCGGCCCTGATGGGATTTCTCACACCGTACCTCGGGGCATTGGAAGCCCTGTCTGAAGCGTCGGGAATGGAAATATCCGACCTGAAGAAAATTACCCAGCAATCAATACAACTCACAAGTTCTCTGGCCAAAGTTTATAACGCCGGGAACAGGCTCTATCGGGTCTCGTCACGCACCCACGAGATATACATCGAATATCTCGAAACTATAAAATACATATACGACAACAGTATTTATTTTGACGACCAAGCAGCCAGCTACCACGTCGCGGTTCTGAATAAAGTCGTCTTCGGCCAGGCGGATCAAGACGGGAAACTATCCGTGAATAATATTATGGACGGGGCAATGGGTGATCTTAAAGACCTGCTCAATAGCATGCAATCCGGCGCACAAACCACACTCACTGAAATGGCGCGGTATCTTGATGATGTCCGTAAACAAATGGACGATACATACGGCATCATTTGCAGCTACCATACCTATCTCATATGCTCAGTCAATCGCAAACAACACGAACTGGGAATGTACGAACTCGACGAATATCTAACAAATCGGAAAAAATGAACCCAATACCTTCTTCTGGTCTCGCGAATATAATCAATTGGATCACCACACAGTTCGAGACCTACTTTAATTCAAATTTTTTAACGCTCCTATCCTCAGAAGTAGGTAGTTATTATGGCGTCCTCGGCGCAGGGTTAATGTTCTTCCTTATAGTAAACGGAGCATTATTCGCTCTCAGAGAAAAGACCGGAAAAGATATACAAACTGAAATAATGAGGTGCGTGCATCTATTCCTAATCCTTGTAACAGGTTATTGTATAATACCTGCGGTTGATTTTTTTGGGGAAACTGCCATTGAATATTTATATCCGAACAAACAAGATGCGATGCAGGTTGCAATTGACAAAAGCAATGGCCTCAGCCGCATTGAGGCAAGCGAATACAACCTGAGTGAGAATGACATAAGAAATGTTAAACGCGCTCAGGCCGGCATATCGAAAAGAAACTATAATGGAGCAATAATAGACAATGCTTCGGACTTCAACGAGGACAATAAAAAAGAATCGCTCTGGAGTCTGATCAAAGGAGGCTTGGTCAAATTACTCGCCAATATATGTCTCATCGTCGGAGCATTCTGCAAACTGATAATTACTTTTTTTGTACTTATCATTAAGGCATTGCTGCGAATTACTTTCCCCGTTGCAGTTGCCCTGTCCTTTATATACGGAGCTGAAAAGACCATCGGCGCATGGTGGCAAAGTTACATTACCGTAACGATGATGAGTTTCATTATCGCGGCCATCGAAATATTACAGAACCTTTTACTCTTCGATGTCGCCAGCAATTCACTTTCCGTAGCGCAATTGGGAATAGCATTAATGGCATTCGCCTTCGGCGCCGCCTATCTCTGCGCTCCGACACTGACCGTACTTTGTGTCGGTGGTTCTGAAGCCGCAGCGCAACTTCCCCAACAAATTACTACTTCGTTCATGACAGTCGGCGCGATGACTTGGGGAATACTCAAGAGTCGTTCGGTAACATCCGGCGAGTTTCTCAAGGAAACTTATCTGAAACAAAAAAAAGGGGTATCGGGACGATACTTTGAATAAAAGGCCATGAAAATCTTTGAACATCTGACACAGCTCGACAATGCTGTCGGCTTCTATCGCAAAGGTATCATCGCGATACTCATAGTCTGCGCAATATTAATGACCGCGATGTATATCCATACTGAAACGAGGATATTACAGGCAACCTCCACGGCTTACATACTCAATCAGGATGGTGACGTAGCGATCGCAACCCGGATCAGGGCCGCCGAATTCCGCAAGATCGAGGCCGAAGCCCATGTACGGCTCTTCATCATGCTGTTCTTCGATATCGACAAATACACCTATGAACAACGCATAAGCAGCACCTATGCCCTTGGAAACTCGTCGATATACGCCCTCAAACAGCGGTTCGACAAGGACAACTGGTTTACGAACATGCGGCAATACAATATATCCCAAAGCGTGCAGATAACCAACATGGAGTGCGTAGCGGAAGAACCGCTGACGGTAGACGCCATGTTCACGGTAACGATCACCTCGGAAGTACATCGCAAACCGCAGATTTACGAAGTATCCATCACATTCTATCTTGAGGAAACAAAAGAGAGGACAAAAGAGAATCCGCATGCACTCGCCATCACGAAAATCGACTTCAAAAACTTTAATTTAAAACAATAGCACTATGAAACGGAAAATCATTGTTTTACTGCCAATTTTACTTTTCATCCCAATCTTTCTGTGGGCCGCCGGCGGACAGGACATAGCAGCAACGACAAAACTAAAGGGTGTAATCAAAGATGGCGTACAAATCGTGGCTGGCTTGATCGCCCTTATAGCTGTAATCAAAATAGGGTTGAGTACGGCCACAAAAAGTATTATGTCAGGTCAAGAATTATCCCAGAAAGAAACGAAAGATGTTATAACAAAACTGGGATATCTCATTATCGGCCTTTCAGTAATGTTGTTTGCCTCTTCGATTGCAGATTTCATCACGCAAAAGCTCTAAAATGCCGCAGAGACCACGATACAGATGCAGACTTTGCGTTTATCCCCCCGTATTTAAACTTCCGTTGGGGATATTTCTCCTTGTGCTTGCAGTACTGGTCACAAGCGTTCTTGGAGCTGCGGCCTCCTCGATGTGGAGGCTCTTCATCATTATCGACATATTATTCGTGATCGTGATCTACACCATAAACACGTTCTTTGCCGGAAATTTCGGCTGAAGTAAAAAACGACCACGACATGCTCATGTTAAAACAGGACAATACATTGCCCGGGTCAATTACGCACTAAAATTACGACAGGATGGACAGCAGCAGGACAGATAAATTCAAAAAATGGTACGATCGTAATAAGCAAAAAATAATCTTACTATTAGGTATGGCCGTTGTGCTTATACTGATATTCGGACTTATAATCCGAGGAGTACTATCAATACAGTCGAACACAAGTACGGATAAGAGAGTGGCATCTGAAGATATTGCATTTGACATTGTGGCTGAAACGCCCCGGACACAAGAGGATACTGATGAAAAACTCTATCAGGAAAGACTCGCAAATAACCAAGGTAAAACGCAGCCTGAAGATGTAAAAATATCTTTCGATGCCATATTCGTTCCGGAATCGCCAAAGGGAGAAACACCTTCCCCTGTTGCACATAATTCCCAACCTTTCGGCACAACGGCAGGTTACGCTCCGGCAACTGAACGAAATGCTCAGGAGAAAACCGCCATTCAGCAGGAACTCGATGCGATCTACAATTCACAATCGCAGAATCAACCCAATGCCACGGGCACAGACGAGTCCCAAACCGAACCATCGCGTCCGCTGACAAAAGATGAAATCCTTGCCCAACAAAAGAAACTGATGGAAGAAGGATTCAACTTTTCAGATATGCAAGATCCAATGAACCCGGATGCCGATGCAGTAGTCTCCATTGCATCGCCCAGTGAGATTCCGGCCTTCATACACGGGCCGCAAACCGTAATGGTCGGCAATAGGCTGGCACTGCGTATCGACACATCGGTAATTCTTTCAAACGGACAGGTCATTCCCCGAAATTCCATAATATATGCACAGATCGCATTAAATAATAATCGGGTACAGGTTACTGTCGAGTCCATAAAATTCGGCGCTGCAATATATTCTTTGGAGCTTTCCGGTTACTCTGAAGACGGTAGTCCGGGGCTGCCAGTCCAAAATGACCAGAACCAGAAGATCGTGGGCGATGCCACAAGCTCGGCCGCAGCGTCTGCGATCGACCGGAAGATCTCGACAGTGACCGGCGGCCTGGTCGGCTCCGTCGTCCGTGACATTTCAAATGCGGGGCGTACACGTAAAGAAACATATGTATCATTCTTCGACAACCAAAAGGTCTTTCTCCGCCCCGGCTTGCCGAAATAAAAATGTTATAAATAACACTTTTAAGTAATGAAAAAGTATATTTCCGTCATCGTATTCGTTTGTTTGGTCATATCTGGGTATGGAGCAAAACCCGAACAAATACCTCTCCAGCAAAACAAAGTCTGCCAGATCATCTTCCCGGATAAGATCGCCAAAATCCGCGGGGGATTCAATCCCAATTACTTTGCCCTCGACAAGTATGACAATATCCTCTATATCCAATGCTTGACAGACTTCCCGAACACCAACCTGTCTATTATCACTGACGATACAAGCTGCTACATGCTCGACTTGTGCTATACGGAAAAGAGTGAGAAAAATGCCTACATCATCGACATTACCGACAGGATCTACGTCAATACTCAAGAACCGTCCGAGGCAAGGCAGAAGACATCTCCCCCATTGCGGTCACAACTTGATGAAGATAAAATACCAGCTCCGGCCGCAACACATCCGGAAACAGTGGAATATGAGTCAATCCTGAAGCAGCGGGATTTCATCGTGGCTCAAAATGGAGTTGCGGACAAAGCAATGGAAGTATTCCTGAAGGGCATATACACCAGAGATAATTACGTATATTTCAAATTGGATATCACCAATAACAGCGAGTTGCCGTACACCTACAACTACTGCGGCTTCGCAATCATCACAAAAAAGAAAGGCAAAATGACCTCCTTTGACCGGACAGATCTGTCGCCGGCAGGCAGTTACGTCCCGGCACACACCATCGAGTACAAAAAGACGATGACCGTGATCTATAAATTCGACAAATTCAACTTCTCCAACGACAGGGTTTTGCTGATCGAAATGGTCGAAGACAACGGGGAACGGGGACTATTCTTCAGGGTGACATCATCCACATTCCTGAAGGCGCGAAAAATATAAGAAGAGGGGCGGTTTCGCCCCTCCCCATTTTTTACCTGCACCCAAACGTAAAAATGTTATATATAACATTAATTGTAGATTATCATTTACCGGAAAGTGCAGTACAGGTTGGTCAGTTGCCATAATTATCTATATTATCTCACATTTCAATTTTGAAATACCGCATCACCGCCCGAAAGTTATCCTGCGCTGTACGGCAGGTATCCAGCAGGTATTCGTGGGCTCGATCCCACTCGTGCAGCCCCCGGTAGTAAAACAGCTTGAGATCCTCGTCGATGATGAAGGGCACGACGCGGTTGGCAAGGCACTCCTTAAACATGATAAGCCGCCCCACGCGGCCGTTGCCGTCCTGAAAGGGGTGAATGCACTCAAAAGCGTGGTGGAACGCCACGATGTCTTCAAGAGTTTTATTCGTAAGGGCATTATAGTCCGAAAGCAGCGCCTTCATTTGCGCTGCGACCTGCTCGGGCGGCGTGGTTTCCTGTCCCCCGACCTCATTGGGAAGTTTCTTGTACTCCCCGACGCGAAACCACGTGCGGCGACTGTCCGAGGTACCCGCCTTGAGAATGCGGTGCAACTCTTTGACGAATGTTTCGGTCAGGCGTCCGGAAGCAGCCTTGTCGATTACCAGGTCGATGCAGCGGAAGTGGTTCGAAGTCTCGATCACATCATCCACGTTGACCGCCTGATCCGTAACGCCCAGCGTGTTGGTTTCGAAAATATGACGTGTCTGCTCCTGCGTGAGCCGGCTGCCCTCGATATGGTTGGAATTATAGGTCAGTTCGATCTGAACACGATGGTAGATGCCGCCCCGGAGCTGCATATCCTTCTGCTCTTTCAGGATGTTGAGCAACGGATTGTCGCTGTAAGGCTTCTCCTTGCCGCGCCGCGGGCGCACGACATCCTCTGGGATATTCCACGTCTTGCCCGTTAAGAAAGCTCCCTTAATCTTACCTACGGCGCACCAGTTGCGCACCGTACGCTCCGACACGCCCCACCTTCGGGCGATCTCACTGACCGAAAGATAATTCATACGATTTCATTTTTGCCGTTATCGGCAAATACCTTACACTTCCAACGGCAAAGATAGGATTTTTTGCCGATAAAGCAAATGACACACCCGGGCTTGGACAGGGGTTGTAGTAGACATAGGCGCTCCAGTCTCGATAAGGTCTCAGTTGACAAAACAACCAACATACTCCTTACACTTTTTATTTTCCCGAAACATGCAGATCGCAAAATTTCACACCAGAAACAACAGATTAGGTTTCTGACTGTATTTTCACAACAAATAAGCACATAAACAATTAAAATACAATATGTTATAAAATAAAAACGCAGAATTGGTAACACAGACCGTTTCTATTGCAAAATAAATATTGAACAAATTACAGATAATTAACACTTTACATAACAGAAGCGCAAAAATGGTAACACTGATGAAAGCAAAACTCAAACGACACACATATACGCCTATATATCAGAATATTACAAATTGGATATGCAAAAATGGTAACACACAAACATTACCGAATGTCCTATGCTATTCCCACAATAGCAGTATGTTGCAGTACAAAAAACGCAAAAATGGTAACACAGACCATAAAAAAGAGGGAAATTTGCCTCTGAATCAATATTTCAAGCGCAAAAATGGTAACACACAATCAGAACAATTTTTGCCATAACAGCAGATCGGCACGAAAAACTGAAACTGAAACACTCTTTTCCCTATTGCGAATAAACAAAATACCTTTTCCCCTCGCGCGTGCGCGCTACGCGCGTATGCGCGTTTTGAGTTCATTTTTTTTGAGTTCTATTTTGTATAAAAGAAGAAATATATATAAATATATATTTCTGATTATATATAAGGTATACAAGCGCAAAAATGGTAACACAGAGCTACAAAATTGGTAACACTGAATGGGGGTTCGTGTGCAAAATTGGTAACACTGAATTTGAAAAAACGCAAAAATGGTAACACAGAACTGCCACAACTTACATTTTAACATCCTCGCAGAAAAGCATCTCATACGACAACGGCTCTGGAGCAATGCTCCAGAGCTGTCACCGTATGAGCGGACAGCCATTACGCCGCCAACCGCTGCGGCGTGATGTTCGACTCGTAAAGTTTCGCCACGAGCGCCTCGCAGAGTACCCGCGCCATGTTCACTTCGACAGCGTTGCCGATGAACTTCTTCTGCTCGCCCTGTGTCCCGATCAGTACGTAGTTCTCCGGGAAGCCCATGATCCGCTTCAGCTCCGGGATGCGCAGCATCCGCATCCGGATATCCACCAGTCCGTACAACGCCATGAATTCCTTTATCCGCACCAACATCGGCGTATCTTCCGGGTAAATCTCATAAACCAGCATCCCGTTCTCCGGCCTGATGAACGAGGGCAGCTCCTCGCCGTCCGCTTCGGCTGTCACCAGCTGCGGCGGCCGCTTGTCCATGCGGGCGATCAGCGTGAAGCACGGCCGATCGGTCGCGGCACCCGCCGAGGCGAACTGCGGGTTCATCAGGTATTGCCATTTGCGGTTGG
>OLPK01001615.1_pt1 | contig 13276 bp, 12 predicted proteins | sample 1672261 | NCBI WGS metagenome assembly OLPK01 (sample SAMEA3136665, study PRJEB25190) | human gut metagenome
AGTCGATTCCTGTAGCAACCATTGCTTTAGCATCTTCGATTGGTGCCAATTCACCTTTACCAACGATACCGTCTTCTTCACCACCGATTGTACCAACTTCAGCTTCAACTGAGATACCTTTAGCGTGAGCTTTTTCTACAACTTCTTTCGCCAATTTAAGGTTTTCTTCAACTGGAAGGTGTGATCCGTCGAACATGATTGAAGTGTAACCAACTTCGATACACTCAAGAGCATCTTCATAGTGACCATGGTCCAAGTGGATTGCAACTGGTACAGTGATACCCATTGCTTCAACAAGGTTAGCGATCATGTTGCGAGCTACTTTGTAACCACCCATGTATTTAGCAGCACCCATAGAAGTTTGGATCAAAACTGGAGCTTTTTTAGCTTCTGCTGCACGCAAGATAGCTTGAGTCCACTCAAGGTTGTTTGTGTTAAATCCACCAACTGCGTAACCATTGTCACGAGCTGCTTGGACAAATTTTTCTGCTGAAACGATTGCCATTAGTTGTAGGCCTCCTCTTATTTTTTGTGGTTAAACCACTTACATTGTTTATTTTATCACTTTTTCATTGAAAATGCTAGCTTTTCCTGAACCTTTAAAGCGTTTTCTTCTCTTTCAAGCATTCTTTCTGCTAAATGAACAAGAAAAAAGACAGCCGAAGCTGCCTTGATCATCCGATGCGGAGAGAGGGACTTGAACCCTCACGACCTAAAGCGGTCACAGGATCCTTAGTCCTGCGCGTCTGCCAATTCCGCCATCCCCGCGATTGAGTACCTTACTAGTATATCAATCTTCTACTTTCTTGTCAAGATTTTTTTCAAACTTTTTTCAAAGGTTGCAGATTTTCCCAAATCAGGAAAAGCCTTAGCGCTTCACTTGTTTCTCCTGTTCAAATGAGGACACATCCCTATCACAGGAGGACTTTCTTAAGGAACTAGAATTGTCTCACTGGGGGTAACCAGATATTTTTCAAATTCTAAATCGGGCATACAAGAGAACAAATCTTCTCTTATCCGCTCCAGTGCTTCCAAGCGCATCTCTACAGAGGTCGCTCGATTCCCCTGGATGATAAAGAGGACATTGCGGGTAGTCTCCTCCATCTTATAGCGCTCACCATCTCTCACATCTAGCCAGGCCATAATACCTTGTTGATCTCGGTAGACCGGATCGGTTTCACTAACATGCTTTTCTGTTGATAAGATAGGCAAAAAGGTATCTTCTCTTTGACTAATCGTAAACTCGATTGGTCCCTGTATCTTATCCAAATCATGCCCTCCGATGGCTAGAAAGGAACGAAGACATTCAACATTATAGATATCAATCACACTATTGATTGTCGGAAGGAAGCCACGACTTTGGATATTCTTAATCAAAGCAAGAATAGTCGGCGGATTCTTCTTGACACTTCGCCCCACTTCCTTCAACAAGTCCATATAGCCTTGTACAACTGCCTCCTCTTTCACCGAGCTGAGATCACAATTTAAGGCCCAAGCTTCCATCTCCTTCTTTTTAGATAAAAAATCTGCAGATAAGGGAGCTTGCGGATCCACCTGTTTGGCCACTCCGATTACAACTGTCTCAACCCCCAAATCCACCAAACTTTGATTCAGTATCCAGTCCATATCCCCTTCCTCCTTCTGCGCTAGGTTAGACTTACACCCTCATTATACTCCTCCTTGAACCATCCTTCAAGTAAAGAAAGAGAGTTGGACAGAAATCGGTAATTCGTTAGAATTCGATTTCGTCGTCCAACCTCCGCACAGTTGAGTAGGGCTATAAAAGCTGATGAAATCAGCGTAGTAGAGTCCACTCAACCACTGCGTCTTGCTCGACAATCCAAATAAACATAGAAAGAGGCTAGGAATTTTGTCCCAGCCTCTTTGGATTATTCTTCTTCTTCGTAAGACTCTTCTTCGTCTTCTTCGTCACTTAACTCAACTTCCTCATCCAACTCATCTGGTGAGATTTCATTAATTTCAGCGTCATAAGCTTCCACTTCATCCTTCTCATCTTCTGGGTTTTCATCATCGTAAGTAAGCGCTGGATCTGCTTCATAGACATCTTCGTCTTCTGGATCATCCGCATTGTAATCGATCGCGTCTTCGTCTCCGTCCATAAAGGCATTGACACGTTTTTTCTTACGTTTCTTAGGTTCTTCGTCTTCATCTGTTTCTTCAAGAGCGATGATTTCTTCATCTACCTCATCGATTGCATACCATGAGCGAAGTCCCCATTTATTATCCCCTAGTGGGATAAAGCTTCCATCCACATTCAATTCCGTATAGAATAATGGAAGAGCTTCACGAATTTCACTGTTTGATTTTTCGAGGTAGTTTTGAATTTCATTGACCAGGTCATTGAAATACATTTCATGATCACGGCCACGTGACTCCAAAATCGCACGGGCTACTTCAATCATTGAAAGTTCACTTTTTTCTTGTCCAGCAAATACTTCTAATTCCAAGGTAGATCTCCTTCATTTTTATCTCAAGGCAACACTCTTTTTCATTAAAAAAGAGGATACCCCTAGAATACATCATTTATCGTTACACTCTATTGTACGATAATTTTCCCCTTTCGTCAAAGGAAAATTCCGCGCCAATAAGAAGAGAAAAGCCGGGACACATGGCCTCAGCTTTTCCTCTTATGACTTCTTTCCATCATGATGGAAGATCATCTTTTTATTTTACTTTCGCAGTGCTTGTGATCACTTCAACAGCTTTCTTCACAGCGATATCGTGTTTCAACATTTCTGGTGAAAGCAAGCTACGAACTTGTTCAACTGGCATGTTGTAGTCTGCTGCCAATTGTTCGATTTCTGCAGTTACTTCTTCGTCAGTTGCTTCGAAACCTTCTGCTTTGGCAACTGCTTCTACGACAAGGTTTGTCTTAGTACGTGCTGCTGCGTCTGCTTCATATTGTTTGTGAAGATCTTCTTGAGTTGTACCAGTGATTTGGAAATACATGTCTGGAGAGATTCCTTGACGTTGCATGTTTCCAAGGAATTCATTTACAGCACGGTGTACTTCTTCGTGAATCATTTCTTCTGGAAGGTCAACGATTTCTGCGTTTTCTACTGCAAGGTCAATCGCTGCTGACTCAACTGCATCTTTATAAGCTTCTTCTTTCGCTTCAGCCAACTCTTTGCGGTATTTTTCTTTCAATTCAGCAAGAGTTTCGACTTCTTCGTCGATGTCTTTTGCCAATTCATCGTCAAGAGCTGGTACTTCTTTTGCTTTTACTTCGTGGATCGTTGTCACGAATTTTGCTTCTTTACCTGCAAGGTCAGTTGCTTGGTAGTTTTCTGGGAAAGTTACGATGACATCAACTGTCTCACCAGCTGAGTGTCCAACCAATTGGTCTTCAAAACCTGGGATAAATTGACCTGAACCAAGTCCAAGTGAGAAGTTATCTCCTTTTCCTCCGTCAAACTCAACACCGTCAACAGAACCTACAAAGTCGATCACAACAGTATCACCTTCAGCTGCTGGTCCTTCTTTGATTACCAATTCAGCCAAGTTGTTGCGTTCGCGTTCGATACGTGCATCTACATCTTCATCTGTTACTTCTTTAGAAACTTCTACAGATACTTCAAGGTCTTTGTAAGCACCCAATTTAACTTCTGGTTTTGTAACAACATTTGCTGTCAATGTCCAATCTTGACCTTTTTCCATTGATACAACGTCAAAAGTTGGTTGAGCAACCACTTCAAGACCCGCTTCTTTTACTGCTGCTTCATAAGCTGCTGGAAGAAGATCGTTCAAAGCATCTTGATAAAGTGATTCTTCACCAAAACGTTGGTTGAAGATCGGACGTGGAAGGTGACCTTTACGGAATCCTGGTACGTTCAAGTTTTTCTTAACAGACTCAAACACGCGGTCTAAAGCTGGTTTAATTTGTTCTTGACTAATGGTGAAAGTCAATACACCGCGGTTTGTTTCTTTGTTTTCAAATGATACAGACATTCTGTCTCTCCTTAAAATAATATAGTCATTCCTAATAATTTTACCATAAAACTTCGAAAATGCAAGTTTTTGGGCATCCTGGTTTTGTGAAAACTGCTTCTTTTTAGAAGAATTTTATAGTGGTTTCTGGAGACCCAAAGATTAAAAATCTCTTTCCTATCTCAAAATTTGTCACGGAACAAAAAAACTAGTCCATGCCTGAACTAGTTTCCTTCCTATTAGGATTTCCGAAGCGAATCTTCTTGGTAAGTAGCACGCGCCCCACCGATTAACTTTGGACGACTCGCTAGAGCCGTCACATGAGCGCCACCCAGTTCTTTCAAGACAGGGCGAACGGGTACTTGCACATGCTTGACATGCATCCCAATAGAAGTGTCCCCGATGTCCAAACCAGCCTGAGCTGTGATATATTCCACTTCGACAGGGTCTTTCATATAACCGAAGGCTGCCAACTGTCCGGCACCACCCGCATGGAGGCTCGGTAGTACATTGACGATTTCTAAGTCTTTCTTTTCTGCTAGTTCACGTTCGACCACCAGAGCGCGGTTAAGATGCTCACATCCTTGGACAGCTAAGTAAATCCCTTTGGGAGTTAGGGTATCTAGGATGGTTTTCACAATGGCTTGCCCAATCTCTAGGCTTGAGTTCTTCCCGATACTTGCGCCAGCGACTTCACTGGTGGACAGGCCTAATACGAGGATTTGTCCCTGATGCAGATTGGCCTTGGATAAAAGATCCAGCAAAATCTCCTGGGTTTCTCTTTTTAATTGCTCTAACTCCATCCTCTAATTCCCCTTCTTTGGCAAGAAATGGTACAGAGCATATCCCAGAGCCATCCCAACGAAGTTTTGAACCAGATTATGAGGAACCTCTTCAATGGCCGCTACCCAGGTATTTCCTAAAAAGAGCGCTGATGCTAGGGCATAGCCGCCTACCATGATAACCGTTCCTAGAAGCAGACCGATGTAACGGGCTTTTCCTTTAAAGCCAGCAAAGTAGCCTTGAGCTCCGTGGAAAAGGAGACTAAAGAACATCCATTGAGGATAGCCAGAGAGGAGGTCTAAGAGAAAGGCTCCAAGACCACCGACCACTGCACCTTCTTTGCGCCCCAGATAAAAGGCGGTAAAATAAACGCCTAAATCCAGCAAGGTCACCATCCCGGTTGGAGTTGGCAACTTGGTGTAATAGCCCAGCACAACTGTCAAGGCGGTTAAAATGGCTAAATGCGCGATTACTTGGGTACGGTTATTGGTCATATTGAACTACTCCATATTGATCTGATTTTTGAATGGCTTGGTAGACGAACGCTTTTGAAGCCTTAACAGCTTCTAACGTTGCCTTCCCTTGAACTAACTGGCTTGCAATGCTAGAGGCAAAGGTACAACCAGCTCCTGTATTATTCTTCTCTAAAACGTCTTCTTCGAAGACCGTAAAGTCTTGGCCATCATAAAAGACATCGATGGCTTTTTCCTTGTTGAGGCGATTGCCCCCTTTGACCACAACAGTCTCTGCTCCCAATTCATGGAGCTTACGAGCAGCCTCCTTCATATCATCGAGCGATTGAATCTTGCTTTGGGTCAAGATCTCAGCCTCTGGTAAATTTGGTGTGATGATGGTCACATAAGGGAAGAACTTGATCAATTCGTCTCGAAGGGCTGACACTTCCACATCATGGGTTTCCTTGCAGACCAAGACAGGATCCAGCACCATAGGGATACCTGCATGGGCTTTGACATAGGCCAGGGCTAAATCTGCCACTTCAACATTTGGCAAGAGGCCGAGTTTAATAGCAGAAAAAGGAACATCCTTGAGAGAGCTGAGCTGTTGAGCAAAGGTCGTCGGATCCACCGGAATGACTTCAAAACCGTGCTCGGTCATGGCTGTCAAACAGGTCACCGCTACAAAACCATGCTGTTTGTTAGTCGTATAGGTCGCAAGGTCTGCGTGAAGACCTCCTCCACTAAAAATATCATTTCCTGAAATAGCTAGAATCAATTCATTGCTCATACCGAATCTCCTTTAAATATAAGCCATTTGGCGCTGCTGTCGGACCTGCTAGATTGCGGTCCTTTTTTTCTAAAATCAAGTCAATTTGCTCCACCGGCATTCGTCCATTGCCAATCTTTAGCAAGGTTCCCACCATATTGCGGATTTGCTTGTAGAGAAAGCCATTACCTGAAAAGGTAAAGAGAAGGCGATGATTTGCCCTATCCTCAACCAAGCGAGCCTCTGTAATCGTGCGAACCTTGTCTTCCACACTGGTACCCGAAGCAGTAAATCCAGTGAAATCATGGGTCCCCTCCAACTTTTGGATGGCTGCTTGCATCTTGGCCACATCCAAGGGGTAGGGATAGTGGGTGGCATAGTGGCGCATCATGGGGTTCTTGGGGCGACCATAATCCACGATGAATTCGTAAGTCTTGCTGTGCTTCTTGTAACGTGAGTGAAAGTCATCTGCTACTTGCTCCACCCGGATGAAATCAATATCCTCTGGGGTCTGGGTATCGAGGGCAAAGCGGAGCTTCTCCTCATCCCGTGGCTGAGGGAGATCAAAATGGATGACCTGCCCAAGGGCATGGACGCCTGCATCCGTCCGGCCCGCGCCATGGATGGTCACGGGATTTCCTTGATTCAGACGCATTAAGGTCTTCTCGATTTCTTCTTGTACACTACGCGCATGCGGTTGGCGTTGGAAACCTGCAAATAGCGTTCCATCGTAAGAAATAGTTGCTTTGTATCGTGTCATGTTTTTATTTTATCAAGTTCATCCAAGCTGAACAAGGCAGAAAAGCCATGACTGTCCGGGTACAGTTTGGAAGTCAAAAAAAGAACCAAGTCTTTCCTTTTCCATCTCTGGAAAATAGAAAAACTTAGTTCAATCGGGGGGCTGATTAGTCTTCTTTCCGTCCTTTGAGACCCATCCCTGTCGCTCCTAAGATTGCTCCAAGCAAGGCCAACCCTAGGACAGATTCTTGTCCAGTCTCAGGAAGCTGATGGCTAGACGGTGCTTGATTTTGCATCGGTGTTGGCTTAGCCTCTTCTACTGTTTTTTGTTCTGAAGCGACTGGAGCTGGTTGAGCGTTCACAAGTGGCTTCACTTCAGGAGCTACTGGTCTTACTTGATCGTGACCTCCTTGACCAACTTGAGGTAAGTCTGGTTGAGGACTTGGACCATCCTGTAAACCTGGAGTCGGAGTGATCACTTCTGCCTCCTTGGTGCCCACTTCCACAATCTCAGAAACAGCTTCTTTCGAAACTTCTGTTCCTACCACTTGGCGGCTCTTATCAAGAGCAGAGACCGCAACAAATTCACGATTCTGGCCTTTAACACCTGCTTGAACCACTTTTCGTTCACCCTTGGCCAAGTCTGGATTCGTACGTTCGACGACTTCAAAATCTAGTTCTGTTTCAATGATTTCCAAGCTTGGTTTGTCTTCTACCAAGGCTCTGACATCATTTTCTGCTTGACCTCCCACTTGGGTGATTGGTTTCAACTGGCTGAGAGCTTGTGTTAGGCTTGTCACTTGCTCATCTACCTTTTCTTGATGGGCACGACTGACAGTCCAGTTCAATGTATCCAAGACTTTTGCAAGAGCTGAACGAGATTCCTCTGTATAGATGGAAAGATCTGTTGGAACAATTGCAAGGACCGCACGAAGGGCCGTATAGTCAGCTTTGAAATAGTCCTTATTGTGGTTGGCAAATGCTTCCATGACCTGGAAGACTTCTTCTTCCTTGTATTCATTGGCCGGTTCATCTGCCCATATTCCCAACATACTTCCGGACACCGGTAATTTCACATCAGGGTATTTGGTTGAAGCTAATTGTTCAAATGGAACAGTTTCTGAATGTTGGATAGCTTTATCGAGTGGATAGCTTTGATCTCCCCTGTGGCCCAAAACATAGTACCAGTCACCGTTGGTATTGAGGAATTTGTAGCCCTTGTCTGCTAGGTACTGTGGTGATGCGAGGTTATAGCCCCACCATCCTTTAGACCAGTAAGAAATCAAGACATCCTTGTCAAAGGCAACATCATCTTCGTCTCCATAGTAGAAGCCATCGTTAAAGGCCATTGGTTGCAGACCTTTTTCGCGAGCCATAGCTGCGAGACTATTGGAATAGTCCGCAAACTTACCATAGAGCTCATACCATTTGAGATAGTACCAGCCTTGGGCATTGGTGGCATCATTGGCATATTCGTCTGTTCCATAGTTAAAGATCTTAGACTTGCCTTTGAAATAGTCCATGTACTTGCCAATTAGAGCCTTGGTAAAGTTGACGGCTTCTTCGTTGGTTAGATCCATGGTTGTCTTGGAAACTGTATCAAAGGTTGCTTGTGGATGTTCGATACCCAGTTTTTCCATCGCTACCAAGATGGCATCCATATGACCTGGACTATTGACTGCCGGGATTAAGCCAATCCCTTTTGAGCTAGCATAAGCCAGTAACTCATCCATTTCTGCTTGTGTCAAAGCTTGACCATTTGGATCGTCATAGTAGGCCTTGGTACCTTCGAGAAGCGCCTGTTTTACGTCATCGCTGGCATAAGTCTTGCCATTGGCTTCAACCGTCATATCATCGAGCACAAAGCGCATGCCATCATTTCCGACAAGGAGGTGCAAGTCAGTGTAGCCTAGCTCACTAGCCTTATCCACGATTCGTTTCAACTGATCCAGCGAGAAGTATTTGCGTCCTGCGTCAATGGAAATTACCTTGCTCTTAGCTAGTTTTTCAGCAGCTTCCTTGTCTGCCAACTCTTTGGCATAGCTTTCTGTATGGACTAAGGCCTCTTGAGCGGCTTTGAGAGAAGCAATCAGTTCTTTGGCTTCTGCTCGTGTCGTTTCTGCTCCCACTCCTTCTAGCGCCTCTTTTGCTGCTGTAAAGGCTACTAGCGATTCTGGAGTGTAATGGTCCAAATCAGTTGGAGCTTCCGCAAGAGCTTTTTCGACGATTTCAGGGTCCGCTACAAAGTAGTCTGCGTTCTTATCCGCAAAAGCCTGCATGAGCTTGAAGAGAAGCTCTTTTTTGTAGGTTGCAGATGGCGTATCTGCCCAGGCAGCTACCATCCCACCGATAAATGGAACCTTAGCCCCATCATTCTTTTGAACAACATCAATCGCTGATTTAGAAATCCCTTCGAGACCTTGATCGAGATTGTACCAACCTGATCCAGCCTTGTCACGACCAAGGACATAGTACCAAGCATCATTGGTGTTAAGAATTTGATGGCCTAGTTCAGACAAGAATTTTGAAGAAGCCACATCATAGCCGTTCCAACCACCTGTCCAGTAGGAAACAATGATATCTTTATCAAAGGTTCCGTAGGAGGTATCGCCATTGTAGTAGATACCGTCGTTGAAGGCCATTGGTTTCATCTTGTGTTTTTTCACAATAGCCGCTAGATCATTGGCATATTGGATGAATTTTTCGTAGCCTTTATCTGGATAGCCTTCATCTGGCCAATGCTTGCTAGCTTGGAGAACCTGCCAACCATGAGCATCCGTTGCATCATTGGCATATTCGTCCAAACCGATGTTAAAGATGTCTGTCTTGCCACTGAAATAAGCCGCATACTTGTCCACCAAGGCTTTGGTGAAATCTAGGGCTTTTTGGTTGTCTAAATCAACGGTCCGTTCTGACTTTTTCGTGCCAAAGTAATTAAAGTGAGGGTTTTCGATCCCTAATTGCTCCATAGCGGTTAGGATTGCATCCATGTGCCCTGGGCTATTAATTGTTGGAATCACGCCTATATTCTTGGATTTAGCATAAGCCAAAATGTCATCCATTTGAGCTTGCGTCAAGGCTGTTCCATTAGGATCGTCATAGTAAGCTTTGGTTCCTTTTTCAACTGCCTCTTTGACCGCTTGACTTGAGTAGGATGAATCTCCTGCTTGCAAGGACATGTCATCAAGGACAAAGCGCAAACCATCATTTCCCACTAAGAGATGTAGGTCGGTATAGCCCGTCTTACTGGCTTCATCAATGATTTCCTTGATTTGATCCGGTGAGAAGTACTTGCGACCCGCATCAATAGAGATGACTTTTTTCTTGGCCAATTTTTCTTCTTGTTCAGGATCTTTAGCGGGTGTTTCAGTCGCTGCTGTCACTGGTTGAGCTGCTACATCAGCTTCTGTGGCAGAGATCGCTTCTTCACGAATCAAGCGATCAAGATCAGATGCGCGCAATTCTCGATCAGGTAGGGTCGGCTGACTTTGATCAACGATTGGAGCAGGAACAATTGGTTTTTCTACTACCGGCTGAGGAGCTTCCTCCGTAGCAGAAAGAGGCAAGTCTCCTTCACTTGGCTGTGTCGGTAGAGTCGTTGCAGGGCTTTCTGTAACGCTTGGCGTATCTGCTGCTACGACTTGACCGCTAGCAAAAAAGCCAACTAGTACCGAAGCAACTCCTACAGTATACTTGCGAATAGCATAACGTGGTTGATGTGATTTCATCAGGACCTCCTAAAATTTGTTTTGTGTAAACGCTTACTTCCAGTCTATCTAGAAAGCAGGCCCTCGTCAAGCCTTCTTTGAAAGGTTCTTTAATTAAGAGAAGAAGCTATAAAATTTTATCCCTATAATTCATTAAAACTAGCGGACAAAAAAAGAGCTTGGCTCTTAAAACCAAACTCTTTATTGATGTATTCTAAAAACAAAGGCTCTAAGTACCTGATTTCTGTCTCTTAGCGCAGTGGTTGATTGCTCAAAACACTGTTTTGAGGTGATGGATAGGGATTGCGAAGCAAGGCCCTTCCTAATCAACTGTGCGGGGGCAGGACTACGAAATCGAGACTGCGTCTACCGATTTCTGTCTCTTGGCGCAGTGGTTGATTGGAACTACTCCTACCTGCGGTACTCGTACTTCCTAATCAACTGTGTGGGGGCAGGACTACGAAATCGAGACTGCGTCTACCGATTTCTGTCTCTTGGCGCAGTGGTTGATTGGAACTACTCCTACCTGCGGTACTCGTACTTCCTAATCAACTGTGCGGGGGCAAAACTACGAAATCAAACTCTTCGAGTTACTGATTTCTGTTTTGCTCCCTATATTGCCCAATCTCCGTTGCGGAAGACTGGGACGCGGGTACCGTCTTCTCGGATGCCGTCTATATCCATTTGGCTTGAGCCAATCATGAAGTCAACGTGGACGTCTGAGCGGTTAAGGCCGGCTGCTTCGAGTTCTTCTTCTGTGAACTCTGCTCCACCTTCTACGCTGGTGGCATAGGCTGCCCCGATGGCCAAGTGGTTAGAGGCATTTTCATCAAAGAGGGTGTTAAAGAAGGTAATACCTGATTGGGAAATTGGGCTTGGGTCTGGTACGAGGGCACATTCACCCAAGGCACGCGCTCCCTTGTTTTTGAAGACCAAATCTTTCATAACTTGATCGCCCTTTTCAGCTGTAATATCCACAATTTCTCCATTTTCAAAGGTCACTTTGATGCCTTCGATGATGTTCCCATTGTAGCTAAGCGGTTTTGTAGAAGTGACATATCCTTCTGCACGACGGAAGTCAGGAGCTGTGAAGACCTCTTCTGTCGGCATGTTTGGCAAGAAACCTTCGCCTTGGGCATTGATAGCCCCGGCAGATTCCCAGACGTGTTTTTTTGGCAAGCCAAGGGTCAAATCGGTGCCTGGTGCTGTGTAATGAAGGGCTGAGAATTGTTCTTTATTAAGTGTATCTGCCTTGCTCTTCAAAATAGCAGCATGCTCTTCCCAAGCCTTGACTGGATCTTCTTCGTACACCCGGCAGGTCTTGAAGATTTGATCCCAAAGGAGATCCACTGCTTCTTCGTCGCTCGCCGCATTTGGGAAGACTTTTTTCGCCCATTCTAAACCAGCTGCTGCAGCAACTGTCCAGCTGACCTTGTTGGATTGAGTAGCGATGCGCATTGGTTTCATAGCCATTCCCAAAGCCTTGGCAGAAGCAGAAAGTTTCTCTGCATCGACGCCGTTCAAGGCACCTGGATCAGAAGAACGGACACCCAAACGACTAGCCTTGTGTTCCAAGAGGTAGTTCATCTCTGCAATCTTGTAGTCAGGCACATTGTCCAAGCGATCCATCGGTGCATGGAGGAATTTTTCCCGGGTAGTAAAATCATCTGCCCATTGGACAATGACTTCGTGGGCCCCCAAGGTATAAGCTTCCTTAACGATTAGGTGGGCCAATTCTCTTTGTTCCACATCGATGTTCAAAGCCAAGGTATGGCCAGGTTGCACGTTGATGCCGTTCGCCACCAACAATTTTGCGTATTTTTCTAAGTTTTCTTTAAAATTTGGTAAAACCATGTTCAATCCTTTTCTATATTAATCCTTTAAGAGTGACAAGAGGTTTGCTACCACGACAGTGGTGCAGACCAGGCCAGTTACTTTTAAAATTGTATCAGTATTTAGCTCTAATTGATAGCTAAATGTCTTTTGAGCAGGTTTGTCTTCTGCAAAAATTTTTACTCTCATCGTTCTATTCCTTTCTTAGCATCCTCCTCACCTATATAAAGGCCTCGTGCCTCTGGGCTATTGGTAAGAATATCGAGATAGGTTTCATAATCATCGGACAGGGGCTTTCCTAAAGAAATATCTTGCTCTGGATTCACATTTTTCCCATAAAGATAGCAAAGGTAGAGACGCTCATTGAGTGTTGGAAAGACTTCTAGAGACATGAGCTCAGCCTGACTGACCCGCTCCCAATCTTGCTCTTGGATATCTGGTAGGATATAGGCTTGGAAGAGTCCCATCAGAGGATTATCCTCTGGTTGGCCACTTTCCTTATCCGCCTCAACCAAAGAAAGCCGATGACCAAAACCAGCTACTTGACGCTCCTGTCCCTTCACCGAAACCGTAATCGGATGCCCTCCCATATGGCTATAAATCCATTCTTTAGGCAACCGATAATCTAAGAGAGGCTCAAGATCTTTGACAATTGTTACAGGACTAGAGCGTAGAAACTGACGAGTGACTGCTTTACAAAAGAGAATATTCTCCTCTTTCAAGGTCACTCCCTTCCAGTTATTTTCCTCCTTGAAATGGTTAAAAAATACCAGATAGGGCTCTCGCACCATTTGTGCTAAGACATAAACACCATTTCGTAGGCGAATGGAAATGACTTTCCCTGACTTCCAGGGTGTTGCTCTTTTTTTCTTTTCTATCATTAACCAACCTCAAACCGAGCGAGGATCGTTGAATCCATCAAAATAAATCACTGTGACTTCCTGTCCTCAGCAAGTTTAAAATCAATTCATCCTTGTCCACTTTATACACCAAAAGCCAATCCGGCTGGATATGACACTCCCGAACACCTTGGAAATGCTTGG
>OLPK01001627.1_pt1 | contig 13156 bp, 8 predicted proteins | sample 1672261 | NCBI WGS metagenome assembly OLPK01 (sample SAMEA3136665, study PRJEB25190) | human gut metagenome
TCCTCCCCTTTGCTTGAACTCCAACAAGAAGTAAAGGAACTCAAAGCGTATATCGAAGAAGCATTTGCCGATTACAACGACATCAACGAAGATACCCGTACGCAACTTGAGCTAATCAATCTGTCACTCGCTGAGTTACAAGCGAAAAGAACCGAGAATCAATCTCGCCCCCGGATTGGTTACGTGAAATAAACAGTTCATGTAAATAACTCATATAAAATAAATAAATTCACTAACTTTGTGGCCTTAAATAGAAAACGATACAAAAACGATAAACGATCATGGAGTACAATTTCAGAGAGATTGAGAAGAAGTGGCACGACTACTGGATTGCCGAAAAGGTTTATAAAGTCGAAAAGGACACGAATAAGCCTAAATACTATGTATTGGACATGTTCCCCTATCCTTCCGGTGCGGGATTGCACGTTGGCCACCCGCTCGGTTATATAGCTTCTGATATTTATTCGCGTTTCAAACGTTTGCAAGGTTTCAACGTATTGCACCCGATGGGTTACGACGCTTACGGATTGCCCGCGGAGCAATACGCCATCCAGACCGGACAACATCCGGAGATCACGACAAAGAATAATATAGCCCGTTATCGGGAGCAATTGGAAAAGATCGGTTTCTGCTACGATTGGAGCCGTGAGATCCGTACCTGTGATCCCGAATATTACAAATGGACGCAATGGGCCTTCATCCGGATGTTCAACAGCTACTACTGCAACGACGAGAAGCAAGCCCGCCCGATCAGCGAGTTGATACAAGCCTTCGAGACAAGTGGTACGGAAGGGCTGAACGTAGCTTGCGGAGAGGAACTTAGTTTCACCGCCGAGGAATGGAAAGCCAAGAGCGATAAAGAAAAACAAGAGATATTACTCAACTACCGGATCGCTTATCGTGGCGAAACCATGGTAAACTGGTGTGCCGCCTTGGGTACTGTATTAGCGAATGATGAGGTCGTGAACGGTGTTTCCGAGCGTGGAGGCTATCCGGTAGAACAAAAGATCATGCGCCAATGGTGCTTACGTGTATCCGCTTACGCGCAACGCCTGTTGGACGGGTTGGATACGATCGACTGGACGGATTCCTTGAAAGAGACCCAAAAGAACTGGATCGGACGCAGCGAAGGTGCCGAGGTTCGCTTCAAGGTAAAAGACAGCGACAAGGAATTCACGATCTTTACGACCCGTGCCGATACGATGTTTGGTGTTACCTTCATGGTATTAGCTCCGGAAAGCGAATTGGTTCAACAATTAACTACGGCAGACCAAAAAGCGGAAGTAGACGCTTACCTAGATCGTACCAAGAAACGTACCGAGCGCGAGCGCATCGCCGACCGTCAGGTAACCGGTGTATTCAGTGGTTCCTACGCTATTAACCCGTTTACGGGCGAGGCGGTTCCCATCTGGATCAGCGACTATGTATTGGCCGGCTATGGTACGGGAGCGATCATGGCGGTTCCGGCGCACGATAGCCGCGACTACGCTTTCGCGAAGCATTTCGGACTGGAAATCCGCCCCTTGGTGGAAGGTTGCGACGTAAGCGAGGAAAGTTTCGATGCCAAGGAAGGTATCGTATGCAATTCTCCGAGAGACGGCGTTACTCCTTATTGCGATCTTTCCTTGAACGGACTGACGATCAAGGAAGCGATAGCTGCTACCAAGAAATACGTAAAAGATCACGATCTGGGACGTGTGAAGATAAACTACCGCTTGCGCGACGCTATTTTCAGCCGCCAGCGTTATTGGGGCGAACCGTTCCCGGTATATTACGACGCCGATGGCATGCCTCAGATGTTGCCGGAAGAATGTCTGCCCTTGTTGCTGCCGGAAGTAGATAAATTCTTGCCTACCGAGACGGGCGAGCCTCCATTAGGACACGCCGTTAAATGGGCTTGGGACACGGTAAACCAAAAAGTCACCGAGGTATCGAAGATCGATAACCAGACGATCTTCCCGCTGGAGCTTTGTACGATGCCGGGCTTCGCCGGTTCTTCCGCTTATTATTTGCGCTATATGGACCCGCGTAATGATAAAGCCTTGGTAGCTAAAGACGTGGATGAATATTGGAGAAACGTGGATTTATATATCGGTGGTACGGAACACGCTACCGGCCACTTGATTTACAGCCGTTTCTGGAATAAGTTCTTGTTCGACTTGGGTATCGTTTGCGAGGAAGAGCCGTTCAAGAAATTGATCAACCAAGGTATGATCCAAGGACGCTCGAACTTCGTGTACCGCATCAACGGAACCAATAAATTCGTTTCCTTGAACTTGAAAGACCAATACGAGGTCACCCCTATCCATGTAGACGTAAATATCGTATCTAACGATCTGTTGGATATAGAGGCTTTCAAGAACTGGCGTCCGGAATACAACGACGCGGAGTTCGTATTGGAAGATGGTAAATATATCTGCGGATGGGCAGTCGAGAAGATGTCCAAATCCATGTTCAACGTAGTGAACCCGGATATGATCGTTGAGAAATATGGTGCCGATACCCTACGTTTGTACGAGATGTTCCTAGGCCCGCTGGAGCAATCCAAGCCTTGGGATACGAACGGTATCGACGGCGTACACCGTTTCTTAAAGAAGCTTTGGGGCTTGTTCTTCGGCAATACGGATACCTTGCGGGTAACCGATGCCGAGCCTACGGCCGACGAATTGAAATCCTTGCATAAGCTGATCAAGAAAGTAACGTTCGACATCGAGCATTTCTCATACAACACGTCCATTAGCGCCTTCATGATTTGCGTGAACGAGTTAACGAGCTTAAAATGCAGCAAGCGCGCCATCTTGGAGCCGCTGATCACCTTATTGGCTCCGTTCGCTCCCCACATCACGGAAGAGCTATGGCATCAATTAGGACATGATACGACCATCTGCGATGCCCAGTGGCCGGAACATAACGAAGAGTATCTGGTAGAAAAATCAGTTACCTACGTCATCTCATTCAATGGTAAAGCCCGTTTCAACCTCGAACTTCCGGCAGATATCTCCCGTGAAGACGCTGAGAAGGCGGCCTTGAGCCATGAGAACTCAGCGAAGTGGATGGAAGGCAAGGCCGTTAAGAAGGTTATTGTCGTTCCCGGCAAAATCGTTAATATCGTAGTGGGATGAACTTAAAACTCACAAAAATCTATTTTTCCGTACAGGATTATCTAATGATCCTGTTCGGAACTTTATTATACGGATTCGGATTCAACGCCTTTATCCTTTCCAACGAGATCGTGACAGGTGGGGTAAGTGGTATCTGTGCGTTGATCTTCTTTGCCTCCAATGGATTGATCCCGGTATCCGTATCTTATTTTGTCATCAACGTAGCCTTGTTGGTGGTAGCTTTAAAGATCCTTGGTCTAAAATTCTTGATAAAAACTATTTTCGGAGTTTTCTCACTCTCGGCTTCTCTCTCTCTCTTCGAGTGGCTGCTGAAAGGACAACCTATACTGCACGACCAGCCGTTTATGGCTATCATAATCGGAGCGTTTATGTGTGGTGCCGGACTAGGATTGGTATTCTCGGCGAACGGTAGTACCGGAGGTACGGATATTATCGGTGCGGTAATCAATAAATATAAGAATATATCGATCGGACGTATCCTTCTGTTTTGCGATTTCTTCATCATCAGTTCCTCTTTCTTCCTGTTCCATAACGTGGACAAGATCGTTTTCGGTTTCGTGGAGATGGTCATAAGCAATTACGTTCTCGACATGGTATTGAACGGTAACCGCCAATCCGTACAATTCCTCATCTTCTCCCAGAAGTACGACGAGATAGCGGATCGCATCATCCATGACTTAGGCCGTGGCTGTACGATACTGGACGGCGAGGGCGGTTATTCCCGCAAACCCGTCAAGGTAGTCGTACTCCTCGCCAAGAAATCCGAATCCGTCTCCATCTTCCGGATCGTGAAACGGATAGACCACCAAGCGTTCATCTCCCAAAGTATCGTCCGAGGGGTATATGGTGAGGGGTTCGATCAGATAAAGACTTAAAAAAGAATATACAAACAATTTAAAGCATTTCCATACGTTATATATCTACCGTATAGAAATGCTTTCTTATTTAATAGATTACGAAATATGAAACTTGTATTCGCGACAAATAATCAACACAAACTGGACGAGGTCCGCAAGATAACCGCCGGATATGCGGAAATCATAAGTTTATCCGATATAGATTGCCATGACGATATCCCCGAGACGGCAGATACCTTAGAGGGAAATGCTTTGCTAAAAGCCCGCTATATCAAGGAGAAATTCGGATATGATTGTTTCGCTGACGACACGGGATTAGAAGTCGAGGTATTGAATAATGCTCCGGGAGTCTATTCGGCTCGTTACGCAGGAACAGGGCACGACTCGGAAGCTAATATGAACAAGCTGTTGTCCGAAATGAATCATAAAGAAAACAGAAAAGCACGTTTCCGCACGGTCATAGCTCTAGTCCTTGACGGAAAAGAATATACCTTCGACGGTATCGTGAATGGCTCTATCACTACCGAAAAACGCGGAAATAGCGGATTTGGATACGATCCTATATTCATGCCTGATACCTATACACAAACTTTCGCCGAGATGGGTAACGATACAAAAAACCAGATCAGCCATCGTGCGAAAGCCGTCATGAAGTTAACATCATTTTTATCTGATTACAATTGTTAATATGAGACATATACTTACTATCATTCTATTTTCATTCTTTTCATTCACTGTATTAGCCGCGAATTTTAATACAACCGGATGGAAAACGTATCTTTCTTACAATAACACAAACAGCGTAGAGGAATCGAACGACCAAGTATTTGTGGTAGCGGAAGGATCTCTTTATACGTATGGAAAAGAAGATAATAGTATTAAGCAATATTATAAAGGAAACGGATTAAATGATAATACGATTTCTTTGATCCGCTATAATAAACAAACAAAATCACTCCTTATTATCTATGATAATTCAAATATAGATATACTTGAGGGAGGAGTGGCGACAAATCTACCTTATCTGTCGACCAGTACGTCCATAAGAGACAAACAAATCAATTCAGTATTGGTACATGATGAATATGCCTATTTATCGACAGCATTCGGTATCGTCGTGGTCAATATGGCCAAAAAGGAAATAAAGGATACCTACAAGCTTTCCTCAAATATAACATCGTGTGCCATACAGAATGGCAATATATATGCCTCTACAACCAATAAGGCAGAAGTATCTTCGGGGATTATATACGCCTCATTAAAAGAGAACCTACTGGATAAGGCAAACTGGAAGCCCTATGGATTATCAAACCTTTCCGATAGTCATACGATCTCAGCTATCGCTTCATTCAAGAATACTTTGTTCTACTTGGTCAGTCAGCAAGGTATCTTCTATGAAAACAATGGAGAGCTTTCCCGAATAATAAATAGCTCAACCCTAAAATACATGAAAGTAATAGGCGAAAAATTAGCATGTATAGATAACTCAAGGGTTTTCATCGTATCCGATACGCAAAAGTTTGACCAAATAAACTTAAGTATCAATGATATCAGTACCTATCAAACAGACAAATATTGGATAGCGGAAGGAAGCAAAGGGCTACGTTCTATCCAACGGAAAGGATCAAATAGTTTTGAGGCTCTTAATGAACCTATCATTTTAGACGGACCTTACAGCAATAGCGCATTCGATATTGTTTGTAAAAATGATAAAGTATATATGATCATAGGAGGCAAAGACCTCCTAAATGGTAAACGCTTCGACAAAGGAGGTTATATTCTTACATACGATTATGATAAATGGTCTTTTATCGATCCTAAAGAAGCCCAAAAGAAACTCAATTTACCAAGAAATCCACGAGACTATACAAGTATAGCCGTAACGACCGATGATTCTAATGATGAGATCGTATACGCCTCTTCCATGGGTGATGGCGTTATCCAATATAAGAATGGAACTCCCGTCCAGTCATACAATGAAAAGAATGCCTTTAAAGAAACCGCAGGAGGCTATGGGTCCGGTTATTGTTATATAGATGGACTGGCCTTTGATAAAAATGGAAATTTGTGGATGACAAGCTCAGAGGTTAACCATGCGGTACTTGTTCTTGACAAAGCAGGAGCATGGCATCGTTTGGATATCGAGCAACTTAGAGGAGTTTATACAATAAACGATATACTTATAACCTCCACGAACGACAAATGGATTTATGTGCCTCGTAACACCCCTAAACTTGTAATGATACCGAATAGCGAGTCTTTAGACGAAGTTTCCTCGTATGAGTTTACTACACTTATTGATACCGACGGAAAAGAATTGACTCCTAGTAATTATACATGCGTAGCCGAGGATAAGGATGGATATATCTGGGTTGGTACGAATCGGGGGGCCGTATATTTCACTAAACCTAGGATCTCTTCCGCTGAGGATAAAGCCGCTACACGTTGTACAAGGGTAAAATATACCAATGAGGAAACTGGCAATCTCGCTTATTTCTTAGATAACGTTGTCGTCACGACCCTAAAAGTAGACGCAGGTAATCGAAAATGGATTGGAACCAAAGGAAATGGCGTCTATGTTCTAGATAATGATAATGAGACAATCGTTTATCAATTTAATACGACCAATAGCCCGCTCCTTTCCGATAACATATACGATATAGAAATAAACGATAAGACCGGTGAGGTTTTTATAGGTACCGATAAAGGACTAAATTCCTATCAAGGAGAAGCTTCGGAAGGTAAATCTGATTACTCGGAGATCTATGCATATCCTAATCCGGTACGTCCCGAACATATGGATAAAGTAACGATTGTAGGATTAATGGATAATTCGAATGTAAAAATCACGGATTTAAACGGAAATATTATTTATCAAACTAAATCCTTGGGGGGGCAAGCTATCTGGAATTGCCGGAACGCAAGCGGATCACGTGTAGCGACAGGCGTATATCTTGTACTAGCTTCCACAGAGGAAGCCTCAGAGAGCGTTGTAACAAAAATCATTGTAGTCAAATAGAACAATGAATCAATCAGAGAAAGTTTTACTCAACTCCAGATTAATAAATCAAGTAAAAGAAGCGAATAATTTTGATTTTATTCGCTTCTTTCTTGCGTATTCTGTCATGTTCAACCATTTCAGCACACTGACAGAGACAGATCCTTTTTGGTTTGTTAGCGGAGGATTTCGAGTGAAAGGTTTCTTTATTATTAGTGGATTTCTTGTTATGTTTAGCTTCTTACGTACGCCTAATACCCGGATTTTTTTCCGTAAACGTATTCAACGTATTATGCCCGCCTACAGCTTGACTATTTTATTATGTGCCTTAATCGGATTATTCCTTACCTCTTTATCCTGCAGGGAATACCTCACCTCTTCTAGCTTATACACCTATCTTATCTGTAATTTACTTACATTTAACTTTTTATCGCCGGATTTACCCGGCGTATTCGATACCAATCCTTTACAAGCGATGAATGGGTCTTTATGGACTATCAAGGTTGAATTCATGCTATATATCACCATACCCATTATCTATTGGTTACTGAAAAGATACAATAAATTGGTATGCCTACTTCTTATTTATATCTTATCTTTCATCTACTCGACAACGTGTAACTATTTAGATGATATGACACACAACCCTATTTATGAATTCATGAAAAGACAATTCCCCGGACAAATGATGTACTTTTGTTCCGGTATTATCATACTTGCCTATTTCCCTATTTTTCGAAAATATATGAGATATTTGTTCCCTGTCAGCCTATTTCTTTTATTGGGTAGAGAGTATCTGCTGCTGAGTATTTTCGAGCCTATCGCTCTAGCCTCTATCATTATCACGGTAGCTTACGGATTCAAGTGGTTACATGTATTCAACCGGATGGGAAATTTCTCGTATGGTATCTTCTTGATTCATTTCCCGATCATCCAAATATTCATTCATTACGGACTTGATCGGTATAGCTTTATATTGACATTGGCTCTTACCACTATCCTTAGCACCGGATTGGGTATGTTATCCTGGAAATACATAGAGAAACCTTGTTTATATCATCCTAAAAAGAAAAACCAGATGAACGCAATGCTCGGATGATCTGATCTGTTATCTTCTCCGCTCCTTTCCGGTTCGGATGGATAGCATCATAAAAATCCGACGTATCCAATAGATCCATACAGTCGACGATAAGGATAGAATCAAACATTTGAGTAAACATTCGCAAAGCTCGTTGTTTCTCCGCTACTGTAAAAGCTGTTATATCCGGGTTATACGGCATGACAACCAGACAATAAATAATACCCCTATCCCTAAAATAAACGGAAGAACGCTCTATCAACCTTTTCCATTCAGGAGTAATCTGATATGCCTCGAATTTATTTTCTTCATTCTGTTCTTCTACTTTCCGTTTATAGACAGATTCATTTCTATCAGACATCGTAGAGTTTGGATAACGTAAATCAGAGGCTATAATTCCGGGGATAACATCATCATCCAACTTATTACGCAGATAAGTAGTCAAGCCGGAGAATAAACAATTTCGAGCCACATAATTATAGTATAAATTCGGTTCACTTAGAGGTTTCTCTAAAGCAGGAAGTAATTCACGGGTAAAACCATCCATTTTATATCCATACATATGTAGAGCTACCCGGTTGGGATCATCCAATTCGATCGGGCCACGTAATTGATCTAAATCCACACACTGTACAACTACTTGAACAGAAGATGGTAAATAGGAATAATACAAGGCACTCTCACTCAATCTCTGACCGGTAGAGGTAAGATTATATACACAGGGATTTCCTCGCAACTCTGCTTCTAACTTGTATCCGTTCACACCACTCATACCGCGGCTATTACCTAAAATAACAAGATCCGGACGCTCTTCCGGATTATTTAACGTACTCCATATAAGTCGTGTTCGTACGTAGTCGTTAGGCAATAATCGATAGAGATAGGGAGTGATCTGATTGAACAAAAACAACAAGATCCCCAGAAACAACAGGAATCTTATCATACTCTTTATTTGTTTATGCGTTGGTTTCATACTTGCTAGAATTGAAAATAAATAAAGCTAGAAGCGTTATTTCCGAAGAAATATATACAAAATAAGAGGATCGCATATAAAGTATATCGTATATATATACTTCGTATTTTCTTAATATCAAATCCAAACGGTCGTTCCCGGTTCATCCATTCGACCACCAGCATACAAGCAATAAAAATAAGCGATAATAAAGCAGAAACATTATTGGCCCCACTTACCTTAGGCACACGGAATAAAGAAGAGGAGAACAGATCATATATATAATCGAATGCCATTGATATATTCTCAGCCCTAAATAGAATCCATCCGATCACCACGAAGCCAAATGTAACCAACATAGACACAACGTTTGATGGTATCAACCTTATCTTTACATATTTCTTTAGTATCAACAATGCTATACATAGCAAACCATGGTAAACCCCCCAAGCCACAAATGTCCAGTTCGCTCCATGCCAAAGACCGCTCAATAAAAATATGATCAAGATATTCCGAATATGTCTAAAGAAACCATTATGGCTACCTCCTAAGGGAATATATACATAATCTACAAACCAAGTATTCAACGAGATATGCCAACGTCTCCAAAACTCGGCTATATCTAAAGAAAAATAGGGATACCGGAAATTTTGCCTCAACTGTATCCCAAACAACTTGGCTGTACCTATAGCTATATCTGAATATCCGGAAAAATCTCCATAAATCTGGAATGAGAACAAAACGGCTCCTAATAGCAAAGTACTAGCCGGGTAATTTCCATAGTTCCCGAATATGTCATCCACGACCAAGGCACAATTATCGGCTATCAGGATTTTTTTGAAAAACCCCCACATCATTTGTCGTATCCCATCTACAGCGTCGTTATACTCAAAGCTGCGAGGTCTCTCAAATTGTATCAACAGGTTAGTAGCCCGTTCGATAGGGCCAGCCACCAACTGTGGGAAAAAACTAACAAACGCGAAAAAGGAAACGATATCTCTTGTCACCGGTAATTTACCTCTATACACGTCAATCGTATAACTTAAGGCTTGGAATGTATAAAAACTAATCCCGACCGGTAATAAGAGAGAAAGCGTAGAGATGTGCAATGAAATCCCTATATAAGAGAAAGCATCTATCAAACTATCCACAAAAAAGTCGTAATACTTGAAGAAAGAGAGTATCAGTAAGTTAAATATGACATTCGCAGCCACGATACCTTTATCGAACCAGCGAGGTATCTTCCCGGCCCTCGCACGTACTTCCTCTATTCCTATCCCACTCAGCCAACTACAGAAAGAGGTAAGGGCTATCAATGCCAAGAACCGGTAATCCCACCACCCGTAAAAAAGATAACTAACTACGACTACAAATAAATTCTGTAGTCGTAGTCGCTTTCCGAAGACAAGCCAATACAATAAAAATACGATTGGCAAATAAATCAAATATTCAATCGAATTAAATAGCATAATAACCGCGAAGATATATACTAATGCTTTATACCCTCGAACATCTCCGAGCGATCTTCTTTCGCTTGGGTGGATTTGGCCTTGAAACTATTAAATGTCCAACTCAACGTCAACGTGATTTGTGGATATTTGGGTTTGATACGTGTCAGGGAGCGTAAATCCGCTGTTTGGATATCGCTGATATATTTGGCAGAACGGAAAATATCCCGGAAAGCTAAGGTAGCGGTTAGTTTTCGGTTACATAGTTGCTGGCGAACGGCTACGTTCGCATACCAATAAGCGTCCGTACGGCCCTGCGTCGTTACGGAAGGGCCTACAAAACTACCATCCAATTGGATACGGGTGTATTTCCCCAGATTAAACAGGTTATTCCATAGGATATCGTAATTGGTGCTTGAGGTCGTATTTCCACCGGCGGCCTGTTCGTTCTTCACCTTATAGTGATAAACGTTTCCGTTGACCGTGGTATTCCACCAACGTACCGGATGCAGGCTGACGCTTAGCTCGATACCTGTTGAATAATCATGTCCTACGTTTGACATCGAGTCTAAGGTTACACCGGCTGAATAAGGTACGCGCAACCGCTCGATCTTATCTTTCCGATACCGATGAAAGGCGGTAGCGGATACCGTATTTTCCCCGAAATTCTTCCGGTAGTTCAATTCAAAGGAGTTGATGTACTCCGGACGTATATCCGGATTACCGATCTCGGCCGTATAAAAGTCGCGATACGTAATATAAGGCTCCATATAGAAAAGCTGCGGACGTGTGGTACGACGGGAATAGGAAGCCAACAAGCGATGCTCATTCGGGAACGTATAGCCCAAATGCACCGATGGGAAAAACTCAAAACGATTCTTCGTACGATCCGCTCCCTCCACGGAACTTCGCAAGACCGTATGCGTATGCTCTCCCCGAACGCCGGCTTGCGCCTCTAAATTCTTCCACGTATGGGAAAGAATCGTATAGATAGAATTCACCCCTTCTTGAAAATAAAACGTGTTGTAGATATCGTCATGCCAAAAGAACGTTTGTCCCTTGGGGTCCCACCATTCCATATTGTAATCGCCGTCTTCCAAATAAGAATAATATTGGTAACCCGCCTCTAGCTTACCTCCTTTCCCGAAAGGCAAGGCGTAATCCAGATTGATACGCATCGTTTCCCGGTGCTCGGCCTCATAAGCACGGTGCCCTTGTTGGCGTTGCCCTTCCAAAGACATCAAGTCATTAAAGAAATATTCCAACGCATGACCGCCATATTTGTAATAGGCACTACCGGAAAGCTCGTGTCCCTTATCGTTGAACTTATGCTGTACCGCCAGACTTCCCAAACCTATATTCTCATCATTATCATAATCATCTATGCTTCGATAATCTTCCGTCACCGGAGAGCCGCCCGCTACCGAACGGGTTTCCTTATAGTTCATCTCTCCCTTACGCTTATTTCCGCCATAGCCGCCCTCCAGATCCAACGCGATGGTTGTCTTGGGAAGATTCAGGCTCCAACCGCCTTTCATCGTATAATGATAGCTGTTTCCCGTACGAGGCCCGACGGAATGCGAGGTAGTGGTCTGATCGCCCACCACCGTCATCTTCTCTTGGTCGAAATCACTCTTGCGCAACCGGTCTGTCCACTGTCCGCCGATGTACCAACGGGAACGCTGATGTTGCTGTGCCAACAAGAAATCGACATGGCGGGAAAGCCACGTACTTCCCGAGAGATTCACCATCCCACTCAATCCCCGCTGGGAATGCTTCTTCGTGATAATATTAATGATACCTACGTCGCCTTCCGTATCATGCTTGGCGGAAGGTGTCGTGATAATCTCTATATTCTCTATATGCCCGGCCGGGACTTGCTCCAAAGCCTGTGTACCCGAGAAGACACTCGGCTTACCATCTATGTAAACCAAAAAGCCGCTGCTTCCACGAAAAGTAACATCGCCTTCCGCGTCTACCCGTATGGAAGGCGTATTCTCTAATATATCCACCGCGGAACCGCCTCCTCCCATCATATTGGAAGAGGCCTCGACCACTTTCTTATCCAACTTATAAACCAATTGGCGTTTCTCGGCCACTACCTCCACTTCGGCGATACCTACCTCCAAGGGACTCATCATCAACTTACCTAAATCCACCGGAGACGAGGCATCCAAGATGATATCATTCTTTGTAAACACATCATATCCCATCAGACGGACCATGACCACATAATTACCCGGAGCCACCTTAGTAAACGAGAAACGTCCTTGATCGTCCGGAAAAGTCTGTTGCAAAGGTTTTTCACTTCCCATCGCAAACAGAAAGATATCCGCATAATTAATCACTTGATTCGTAGAGGCATCTATTAACTGCCCCTTAATACGGGCATTCGGAGAAGAAGCCCACGAGAGCGCACAAATCACCCATAATAAGGCCAACATTAGTCCTATCTTTTTCATGATATTGAGAATTACAATTAGATTTCTACGCAAAAGTAACTAAATTCAGAATGTTACGGTAATTAATAGCGATCATTCTTGATATATTCTTTCCCGGGATCGTCCGAGTTCGAGTAGCGAAGCAGATGGTTTCTTCCTAGCGAAACAAAAGTTTCTATATGGGAAAACAGAAGTTTCTTCAGTACAAAACTTTAGTTTTCTTCTATGAAAACAAATGTTTTCCATGTGTAAAACTTTTG
>OLPK01001629.1_pt1 | contig 13118 bp, 3 predicted proteins | sample 1672261 | NCBI WGS metagenome assembly OLPK01 (sample SAMEA3136665, study PRJEB25190) | human gut metagenome
ATGAATCGAATGATGCATCTGCTCTTGAGCGTGCGGTAAGTCCAGCGACAGATGTGTTGGCAGCATCAGACTCAGCTGTTTTAGGTCACTCAACAGAGTCTTCACAGTCACAGACAGAAGCAACGTCAGCTTCTATTTCAGAGTCAGCCTCTGTAGAAGCTTCTGTGTCTCATTCAGTGAGTGTTTCAACGAGTGCCTCAGAATCTGCTAGCACGTCTGCATCTGAGTCAGCATCAACCTCGGCTTCAGAGTCGGCGAGCACTTCAGCGTCCCAAAGCGCTTCAACCAGTGCCAGTGAATCCGCAAGTAGTTCTACTTCTAAATCAACTCAAGCTTCAGCAAGTCACCAGGGTTCTCAGAGCCTAACTTCAGAAGCTAGTTCTACAGGAAGTGAAGTAGGAGTTCACGCAGGAGAAGTGAGCAGCTCGACAGTAGCTGGATTGGCTTCTGGTGAGACACCAGCCCTTTCACCGCAGGCGTCTTCATTGACTTCAGAAGTGACAGAGACAGCCACAACAGCGGTAGCGGCGACCGTGATCCAGGAAGATAAGAAGCGTGAAGACCAAGTAGAGGAAACTTCAGACGCGACTTCCGCCAAAACACTTCTGGAACAAAATACGTCTGAAGCACAATTACTTGTCAGCTTGGCAGACCGTTACTTAAATAATGTAACGGATGCACAAGCCCGTTCAGACCTTAGTGAAGCTATTCAATCTGTTCGCACTGAGTTGACAAAAGCTAACAGTTTACTTTCTCAGAATGAGGGAGATTTTGAAGGGCAACGCGATCGTTTAGGTTTGGCTGTTGAGCAAATGATGAGCACCATGCAAAAAACTGGTTTTACAGGAAATGTGGTCGATTCAAACGGTTCTCCAAGCATCGCTATTAATTTGGCAGCAACAACTAATGCTGTTCAAACTTATCGTGATTCAAGTGGTAAGACACAGTATATTTATTCAGGTACTTTGACAGGATCAGATGTTTCTGAGGGTGGGAAAAATACGATTATCAAATCGATGACCTATTCTTATGATACTGGGACCAACAAGACTACTTGGGTTGTAACGATTAAGCCATCCTTTAATACGAATAATGAATTTGGTATTTTAGTAACATCAGATGATACCATTAATTCTCTAACCATGACCTACAATGATAATGGGAATTTGATTAAAACAGAAGATTGGTCTTCAAAATTGACTAAAGCAAGTTCAATGCCCTATTCAAATTTGAAGGCAGTTCGTCAGCAGTGGAGAACCATTGGTGGTGGTGTTGCGGATAATATGCAATGGACAATTGTTACCGAAGGGTCAAATCGAAATCTTTATGTTCGAACTGCAACAGCAATCGTTGAATCAACACTAAAAGGAATTTTGACATCAGATGGGAATACGGCTTATCAACAACGTTATGATGAGTCGCCTCTAGCTGGTTTGGATATTGATGATAAGAATAATGATATTAAGTCGAATTCAGCTAGCCAGTCGGCTTCGACAAGTGCAAGCGAGTCAGCAAGCACCTCGGCTTCACTGAGTGCATCTACAAGTGCGAGCGAATCCGCAAAAACATCAGCTTCCCAAAGCGCTTCAACAAGTGCATCTGAATCCGCAAGCACATCAGCATCGCAAAGTGCGTCAACAAGCGCTTCAGAATCCGCAAGTACAAGTGCTTCACAGAGTGCATCAACCAGTGCGTCTGAATCCGCAAGTACATCCGCATCACAAAGTGCGTCAACCAGTGCAAGTGAATCAGCAAGTACATCTGCATCACAAAGTGCATCAACAAGTGCTTCTGAATCCGCAAGTACCTCAGCGTCCCAAAGTGCATCGACCAGCGCTTCTGAATCAGCAAGTACATCCGCATCACAAAGTGCGTCAACGAGCGCGTCAGAGTCTGCAAGTACGTCAGCATCGCAAAGCGCTTCAACAAGTGCGAGCGAATCTGCAAGTACTTCCGCATCGCAAAGCGCTTCGACAAGTGCGAGCGAATCTGTAAGTACCTCGGCGTCACAAAGTGCCTCAACCAGTGCAAGTGAATCAGCAAGTACATCAGCATCACAAAGCGCTTCGACAAGTGCAAGTGAATCCGCAAGCACAAGTGCCTCAATGAGTGCTTCAACGAGCGCGAGCGAATCCGCAAGTACAAGTGCTTCACAAAGCGCTTCAACAAGTGCGAGCGAATCTGCAAGTACATCAGCATCACAAAGCGCATCAACAAGTGCTTCACAAAGCGCTTCGACCAGCGCAAGCGAATCCGCAAGTACCTCGGCGTCACAAAGTGCATCAACCAGTGCAAGTGAATCAGCAAGTACATCTGCATCACAAAGTGCATCAACAAGTGCTTCTGAATCCGCAAGTACCTCAGCGTCCCAAAGTGCATCGACCAGCGCAAGCGAATCCGCAAGTACCTCAGCGTCACAAAGTGCATCAACAAGTGCTTCTGAATCAGCAAGTACCTCAGCCTCACAAAGCGCTTCAACAAGTGCTTCTGAATCCGCAAGTACTAGCGCATCGCAAAGTGCCTCAACAAGTGCTTCTGAATCAGCAAGTACATCAGCATCGCAAAGTGCATCAACCAGCGCAAGTGAATCTGCAAGTACAAGTGCTTCACAAAGCGCTTCAACAAGTGCGAGCGAATCTGCAAGTACTTCCGCATCGCAAAGCGCATCAACAAGTGCGTCAGAATCAGCAAGTACCTCAGCGTCACAAAGTGCCTCAACTAGCGCAAGTGAGTCCGCAAGTACGTCCGCTTCACAAAGTGCATCAACCAGTGCATCAGAGTCGGCAAGTACATCAGCATCGCAAAGCGCTTCAACTAGCGCATCAGAATCCGCAAGCACATCCGCATCACAAAGCGCATCAACAAGTGCGTCAGAATCAGCAAGCACATCGGCCTCACAAAGTGCATCAACGAGCGCGTCAGAATCCGCAAGTACAAGTGCTTCACAAAGCGCCTCAACCAGCGCAAGTGAGTCCGCAAGTACCTCAGCTTCCCAAAGTGCTTCAACGAGTGCTTCTGAATCAGCAAGTACGTCCGCTTCCCAAAGTGCATCGACAAGTGCGAGCGAATCCGCAAGTACATCCGCTTCCCAAAGTGCTTCAACGAGCGCGTCAGAATCAGCAAGTACCAGTGCTTCCCAAAGTGCTTCGACAAGTGCTTCTGAATCCGCAAGTACCTCAGCATCACAAAGCGCTTCAACCAGTGCGAGCGAATCAGCAAGTACGTCCGCTTCCCAAAGTGCTTCGACAAGTGCTTCTGAATCCGCAAGTACCTCAGCATCACAAAGTGCCTCAACAAGTGCAAGTGAATCAGCAAGCACCTCGGCATCACAAAGTGCATCAACCAGTGCAAGCGAATCCGCAAGTACCTCAGCCTCACAAAGTGCATCGACGAGTGCATCAGAGTCAGCAAGTACATCAGCATCGCAAAGTGCATCAACAAGTGCGAGCGAATCCGCAAGTACCTCAGCATCGCAAAGTGCATCAACAAGTGCAAGTGAGTCTGCAAGCACAAGTGCCTCAATGAGTGCGTCTACAAGTGCGTCAGAATCAGCAAGTACATCAGCATCACAAAGCGCTTCAACCAGTGCGAGCGAATCCGCAAGTACCTCAGCATCCCAAAGTGCTTCAACAAGTGCTTCTGAATCAGCAAGTACGTCCGCTTCGCAAAGTGCTTCGACAAGTGCGTCAGAATCCGCAAGTACGTCTGCATCGCAAAGTGCCTCAACAAGTGCAAGTGAGTCTGCAAGCACAAGTGCCTCAATGAGTGCTTCGACAAGTGCTTCTGAATCTGCAAGTACTAGCGCATCGCAAAGTGCATCAACAAGTGCGTCAGAATCCGCAAGTACGTCAGCGTCACAAAGTGCTTCAACAAGTGCGAGCGAGTCAGCAAGTACCTCAGCATCACAAAGCGCTTCAACAAGTGCGAGCGAATCCGCAAGTACGTCCGCTTCGCAAAGTGCTTCGACAAGCGCGTCAGAATCCGCAAGTACAAGTGCATCACAAAGTGCATCGACCAGTGCGTCAGAGTCTGCAAGCACAAGTGCTTCACAAAGCGCTTCAACAAGTGCGAGCGAATCAGCAAGTACGTCCGCATCGCAAAGTGCTTCAACAAGTGCGAGCGAGTCCGCAAGTACGTCTGCATCAATGAGTGCTTCAACAAGTGCAAGTGAATCAGCAAGCACAAGTGCATCGCAAAGTGCCTCAACTAGCGCATTAGAATCCGCAAGCGCGTCAGCTTCAACGAGTGCGTCAGAATCCGCAAGTACGTCCGCTTCACAAAGTGCATCAACAAGTGCTTCTGAATCCGCAAGTACGTCCGCTTCACAAAGTGCATCAACCAGTGCAAGTGAGTCTGCAAGCACAAGTGCATCGCAAAGTGCTTCAACAAGTGCGTCAGAATCCGCAAGTACATCTGCTTCACAAAGTGCTTCGACAAGTGCAAGTGAGTCAGCAAGTACAAGCGCATCGCAAAGTGCTTCGACAAGTGCGTCTGAATCAGCAAGTACAAGCGCATCGCAAAGTGCTTCAACCAGCGCCAGCGAATCAGCCAGCACAAGTGCATCACAAAGTGCTTCAACAAGTGCAAGTGAGTCCGCAAGTACATCAGCCTCACAAAGTGCCTCAACGAGCGCGTCAGAATCTGCAAGTACCTCAGCTTCACAAAGTGCTTCGACAAGCGCAAGTGAATCCGCAAGCACATCAGCATCGCAAAGTGCATCAACCAGCGCGTCAGAATCTGCAAGTACTAGCGCATCACAAAGTGCATCAACCAGTGCATCAGAATCCGCAAGTACATCTGCGTCACAAAGTGCATCGACAAGTGCCAGCGAATCAGCAAGCACAAGTGCATCGCAAAGTGCCTTGACAAGTGCATCAGAATCCGCAAGTACATCTGCGTCACAAAGTGCCTCAACAAGTGCAAGTGAGTCCGCAAGTACATCAGCCTCACAAAGTGCATCAACGAGCGCATCAGAGTCAGCAAGCACGTCTGCGTCACAAAGTGCCTCAACGAGCGCATCAGAGTCAGCAAGTACGTCTGCATCAATGAGTGCATCAACCAGCGCGAGCGAGTCAGCAAGTACTTCAGCATCACAAAGTGCTTCAACCAGTGCATCAGAGTCCGCAAGTACTAGCGCATCGCAAAGCGCCTCAACCAGTGCGTCAGAATCAGCAAGTACATCCGCTTCATTGAGTGCATCAACCAGTGCATCAAACTCTGTCATTACAAGTAAGGGAGAGCCTGCGATCCACTCTCTTGATAGCATTGATATTAATAGTGTTATCATCTCGGATTCTATAAGTGTGTCTGTATCTGAGAGCATCTCTGCATCGCAAAGTGTCTCAACAAGTGCCTCAGCATCCGCAAGCACCTCTGCTTCACTGAGTGCATCGACAAGTGCGAGCGAATCCGCAAGTACTTCAGCGTCAATGAGTGCATCAACGAGCGCCTCAGCATCCGCAAGCACGTCTGCGTCACAAAGTGCATCGACAAGCGCCAGCGAATCCGCAAGTACATCTGCGTCGCAAAGCGCGTCTGAATCAGCAAGTACATCTGCGTCACTGAGTGCATCGACAAGTGCGAGCGAGTCTGCAAGTACGAGTGCTTCGCTAAGTACAAGCATTTCAGCTTCAGCCTCAGCACAGAGGTCAGAAACACATGCGAAATTGCCACAAACAGGTGATCAGTCAGCTAATACAGCTACCCTGGGACTTGGTTTACTAACAGGTTTAGTCGGCTTGGGAGTTGTTGCTAAAAGAAGAAAAAATGAGGATGAGAACGAAGAATATTAGATCGCTCTCGTCATCATGAATAAATCTCTGTTATCTGATACGGAGATATATGAAAAGAGAAGGTTTTCCTTCTCTTTTTTGCATATGATTTATAATTAAAAGGTTCCATTATTTCTATAATGGGCGAAATCGCTTTAGAAATGATGGAATTTTTTGAGTGAGGATAAAAGGTAGAAACATATATAATGATGGTATAAAAATTATTTACAATTATGTATTCAGAGATCTAAAAATGTGATAGAATGAATAAGATAGGCTGATTTTATAGTCGCCTTTCTAGTTTGTTTATCATTTATCTGATATAATAAATTGTTACTATTTAGAATTAATATTAGAGGAAGAAGAGTATGCATTTTAAACGAACCAAAGGTGAATATCGCGAAACAGATCGCGTGACACGTTTCAAATTAATAAAATCAGGAAAACATTGGCTCCGTGCAGCGACTTCTTATTTTGGACTGTTCCGAGTCCTCAAGGGAGGAGTTGACAAGGCCAGCGTCCGAGTGCCACAGCTCGAAGAAAACGCACCTTCTTCAGTAAAAGAGCACTTATTAAAGGGACTGTTAACCACGGGAGCCTTGCTAACAGGTGCTGCAACTACTTATCGTGTACAAGCGGATGAATCGAATGATGCATCTGCTCTTGAGCGTGCGGTAAGTCCAGCGACAGATGTATTGGCGGCATCAGATTCAGCTGTTTTAGGTCACTCAAAAGAGCCTTCGCAGTCACAAACAGAAGCAATGTCAGCCTCTATTTCAGAGTCAGCATCAGTAGAAGCTTCAGTATCTCATTCATTGAGTGTATCAACGAGTGCTTCAGAATCAGCTAGCACGTCTGCATCAGAGTCAGCATCAACCTCGGCTTCAGAGTCAGCCAGCACTTCAGCGTCCCAAAGCGCTTCAACCAGTGCAAGTGAATCCGCAAGTAGTTCTACTTCTAAATCAACTCAAGCTTCAGCAAGTCACAAGGGTTCTCAGAGCCTAACTTCAGAAGGTAGTTCTACAGGAAGTGAAGTAGGAGTTCAGGCAGAGGAAGTGAGCAGCTCGACAGTAGCTGGATTGGTTTCTAGTGAGACACCAGCTCTTTCACCGCAGGCGTCTTCATTAACTTCAGAAGTGACAGAGACAGCTACAACAGCGGTAGCGGCGACAACCTTTGAAACAGATAAGAAACGTCAAGAGCAAGAAGCTAAATTAAAATCCTTGTCGAACGAAATTAATGCCTATATGGCGCGACTAGTAGATGTTGAAGGAGCAGATTCGGCTCATCTTCAAGGACAGGCGATGATACAGAGGGTTGAGGCTGCCTTATCAGATGATCAAACTGATCTTACTTCTCTGATCACAGAAGCAACTCGTACAAGAAATACCGTAGTCAATACGGTGTTACGTGCATATTCTGGGCTTCGAGACAGCCGTAATGGGAGAGCACTTCCGACAGGATCAGGTTTCAGAGCAGCAACAAATATTGGAAATGCTACTTACACGCCAAAAGCAGCACTTCATGTTACACCGGAAGATCAAGAAGATTATTTCGAGACAAAGGGGACAGCGTCTTTAAATAATGGTGTGGTAACCTTGACGAATACTAAAAGTCAAGCTGGTTCCTATACCTTGAAAAACAAGATTGATATGAACGAAAGTTTCGTACTAAAAGGGAAAATCAATCTAGGTGATGCTTATGAGGGGAACTCTTCAGCTGGTCACACTGGTGGTGATGGTATTGGAACAATCTTTTCTACAGGTGCTGTAGGAGAACTTGGAACTAACGGCTCTGGTGCTAGTCTTGGTATGGGGGGAACGAATTTAAAATATTCCTTTGGATTTAAATTAGATACCTATCATAATACAAGTAACCCAGCTGCAAATGCCTTTGCTTTTGCGGATCCTAGTAATGTACGAGGGGGTGGTGCCTTTGGTGGTTGGGTTCAATCGGAAGGAAGCGGAAAGGTCAGAACCTATGATGCGAAGAAGTTAACTGTAAATCCTACAAATAATACCCTTCAAGACTATACTGTAACCTACAATGGTAAAACGAAGGAGATGACTGTTACTTATGCTGGACAGACCTTCACAAAAAATGTTTCCACTTGGCTTTCGCAATCACGTACTACAACCCGTCAATCAGCTGGGAATGAAGAATTAGCTTTTGCACTATTTGCATCCACAGGTGGTGCATGGAACCTACAGCAATTCCAATTGGAATCCTTCGATTACACCACAGGTGGATCTTACATTACGATCAAGTATGTAGATGATATTACGGGGGCAGAGCTCAAGCCATCTAAAACCATTTCTGGCCTAGGAGGCAATGTCCAAGATTTAACGAGTTACTTGGACATTCCTGGTTACAAAGTTCAACGTAATAATGCCAACACTTATAATCTCTACAGAGGCGGAAACAAGATTGAATTTAAGAAAGGAAAGGTAACAGTTACCTATACCTACTCTCCTACAGTAGAGAAAAAGGTGGATCGTATCTATACCTATGTTGGTGAAAATGCTTCTGATTTAACGGTTGCTCAAAATTTTGTAAAGACTCAAACAGGTGTGACCCTACCAAGTGATACCAAGTACGAATTTGTATCTGGTTTTGATACGACAGATCAAGGCGATAAACAGGCTACTGTAAAAGTCACCATGCCGAATGGGTATGTTCAAACAGTTGATATCCCCTACACTGTCTATCCATCTCTTAGTGCCAAAAGTCCAATCTACGATTTTAAAGGGGAATCACTGACAAATGGTTCAGCTTCAGGTGGTGGTTATTACAATTACCTTACGAAATTAGGTACGGGTGGTTGGTACCCTTCAGGAATGTCTTGGGGACTCTATGATGGAACTACAAAGATTGATGATATCAATACCGATACGGTAGGTTATAAAGACTATACGTTAAAAGCAGTTTTTCCAAAGGGTCGGTATGGTGAAACGGAATCTAGCAAGTTACTGACGGTTTCATCTACTTTCCGACACATTGTTTATGATCTTGTTGCCAACCCGACACCAAGTCCTACGAGATCTTGGACCTTTACTCAAGGTGACAATGTTACAATTAATGCAATCAGCGCAGTGCAGTATGCATCTGGTTCGAATGCAATCACTCCTGTGGCCAATGATACCTTCACCTGGAAAAACAATGATGCTCCGAGCATGGATCAAATTGGAAAATTCACGAAAACAGTTGTTGTGAAGACTGGAACAGATGGAGCAGGACATAGAGCCACTAAAGAGATTGATGTTGTCGTAACGGTCAATCCAAAAGAAGCAACAATCACGACTGATTTGACTGGGAAAGCTGGTATGAAGAATCAGCAGATTGCAGTAACAGCTTCACCAGGTGCAACCGTTACGTTGAGCAATTCAGCAGGGAGGGCTATTGGAACTGGAGTAGCTGACGCATCTGGGAATGCAACTGTCACAGTCACAACAGCCTTACCATATGGAAATATCCAAGCGAGCACATCTAAGACAGGGCCAACAGAAACAGGAGGCACAGCGACTTACACTGCTTCTGGGAATTCAAAATTAGCGACTTATGCAGCACCTAAAGCGAAAGTGGATAAGATCTATGCTCTTTATCGGGAAAGTTCTCCAGAACTAAGTATTCCAAGTAATTTTGTAAAATTAGCCAATGATTTGGCTTTGCCTTCAGGAAGTTCAGCACGTTGGAAGACATCAAAAGATCTAATCAATACCAATACGGTAGGGGATCGGGTTGCGGAGGTTATTGTTCAACTTCCAGGGGATCCTCAAACTTACACGGTTTCAGTTCCTTACACCATTTTACCGACGATTGAAGCTAAGAGTCCTATTTATGATCTTAAAGGCGAAGGTCTTCATAATGGAACAGATGAGAGTGATTATATTAAGTCAGACACTACAGATGTTTCTTATACAACAAAATGGACAGATGCATCTGGAGTCAGCTCTACCACTATTCCATTAACAGTTGATGACACGAGAACATTTACCTACGCCATTAAGCGGATTTATGATGTGGGGCGTTATGGAGCAACGACAGATACTTCTAAATTGCTTACGACTTCAACGACACTTGAACACCGTGTTATTGAAGTTACAACCAAACACAAAGTTTTCCATCAAAATGTAGAAGATGAAAATTATAGAATTAGTAAAGATCCGACTAGTTGGGTAACTATTACGGGAAATCCTAATTTTATAGGGGAATTCAGAGATGGCTTAGGACCAGACATTACAACTGCTGGGAAAGCTACATTAGACATTGCTTATACGATCACAGATGATAAGTCAGATATCCCTCTGACGATTCCAATAACTGCCGAATATACGGTTATCCCTACTCCAGTGATCTCAGAGGACTCCGTGACAGAGACAGGTGGCTTACCAGGTAAATCTATTCAAGTCACGAACGTTCTACCTGGTTCCACGGTCACTTTGACCTTGAATGGGCATCAGTTTACCAAGGAGGCAGGAGCTAGTGATGAAAGTGTTACTTTTACGGCACAGGATCTGAAGCAAGCCTATGATGATAACAATGGCTTGTTGCCTGTAGGTACTGTTACGGCTACAAGCACATTTGAAGGGGAAACTTCAGAAAAGGCTACAGCGACGATTACGGCAGAAAAAGTGAAACCAACTGTTGAGTATAAGGTTAAGGTAAACGGCAAAGATCCTCAGATAGGAATGAATGGCGACTATGTTTTCTATGCTGGAGATGTCATCCAAGTGACCGTTACTGGTAAAGACAACAGTGGCAAGCTTGCTACCTTACGAGTAACTGGGAATGCGACTGTCCTTTCAGATTTCTTCCAGGGAAATACAAACTGGGGAACGGGTGCTATTCCAAATATTATCAATACCGTTATGAGCGATGACCAGACAACCTTTACCTTTACCGTTGTTCCAAAGAGTGACTTGATTTGGGGAGCAGGTAACCGTTGGGGACGTCGTGTAGAAGCAGTCGACCTAAGTGGAAATAGGACTTTATCTGATGAATTTGGTGTTAGACAAGGTCAGTTAAAAGATCTATTTAACAAACCTTCGATAACTGTTACACAAGTAAAGGATATCGATCACTTAACAGAGATAGATAAAGCTAAAGTTCGTGAAGAAATCATGAAGGCGCATGATAGGGTGATTGCAAATGGCCGAGATCGGATTGCAAGTATTGAAATCAGTAACGATGGTGTTGCAACAGTCTATTACAAAGATTTTGATAAGAATCAAACAAATCAATCTCAATACCCACTAACAACATATACACAAAGTGAAACGGTATCAGATACTGTGTACAAGTCAGAATCAACAAGTACAAGTACATCAGTGAGCGCTTCAAGCAGTGCAAGCGAGTCCGCAAGTACTAGCGCATCACAAAGTGCCTCAACGAGTGCATTAGAATCTGCAAGTGTGTCCGCATCGACAAGTGCGAAAGAATCCGCAAGTACCTCGGCTTCACAGAGTGCTTCAACAAGCGCATCAGAGTCAGCAAGTACGTCCGCATCACAAAGTGCCTCAACAAGTGCATCAGAGTCCACAAGTACGTCCGCATCACAAAGTGCTTCAACCAGTGCGTCAGAATCAGCGAGCACATCTGCGTCACAAAGTGCTTCAACGAGTGCATCAGAATCCGCAAGTACCTCGGCTTCACAAAGCGCATCAACCAGTGCGTCAGAATCTGCAAGCACCTCAGCCTCCCAAAGTGCTTCAACCAGTGCGTCAGAATCCGCAAGTACAAGCGCATCACAAAGTGCATCGACAAGCGCCAGCGAATCTGCAAGTACGTCTGCCTCACAAAGTGCTTCAACAAGCGCGTCTGAATCCGCAAGCACGTCCGCATCACAAAGTGCATCGACAAGCGCCAGCGAATCTGCAAGCACAAGTGCATCAATGAGTGCTTCAACAAGCGCATCAGAGTCCGCAAGCACGTCTGCCTCACAAAGTGCATCGACCAGCGCGTCAGAATCAGCAAGTACTTCAGCATCACAAAGTGCATCAACAAGCGCCAGCGAATCCGCAAGTACGTCAGCGTCACAAAGTACTTCAACGAGTGCATCAGAATCAGCAAGTACCTCGGCCTCACAAAGTGCATCGACAAGTGCTAGCGAATCCGCAAGTACATCTGCTTCACAAAGTGCATCAACCAGCGCGTCAGAATCAGCAAGTACATCTGCATCGCAAAGCGCTTCAACAAGTGCATCAGAGTCAGCAAGCACAAATGCATCAATGAGTGCATCAACCAGCGCGTCAGAGTCAGCAAGCACGTCTGCATCGCAAAGTGCTTCAACTAGTGCCTCAGAATCCGCAAGTACGTCAGCGTCACAAAGTGCCTCAACAAGTGCCAGCGAATCAGCAAGCACAAGTGCATCCCAAAGCGCGTCAACCAGCGCGTCAGAATCAGCAAGTACATCTGCCTCACAAAGCGCTTCAACGAGTGCGTCAGAATCTGCAAGTACTAGCGCATCGCAAAGCGCTTCAACAAGTGCAAGTGAGTCAGCAAGTACGTCTGCATCAATGAGTGCGTCAACCAGTGCAAGTGAGTCAGCAAGTACGTCTGCATCAATGAGTGCGTCAACCAGTGCCAGCGAATCTGCAAGTACATCTGCTTCAATGAGTGCTTCAACCAGCGCGTCTGAATCCGCAAGTACGTCTGCGTCACAAAGTGCCTCAACGAGTGCATCAGAATCAGCAAGTACTTCAGCTTCACAAAGCGCTTCAACCAGCGCGTCAGAGTCAGCAAGTACATCAGCATCACAAAGTGCATCTACAAGTGCGAGCGAATCCGCAAGTACGTCTGCCTCACAAAGCGCCTCAACAAGTGCAAGTGATTCGGCAAGTACGTCTGCCTCACAAAGCGCCTCAGCGAGTGCATCAGAGTCAGCAAGTACTAGCGCATCGCAAAGTGCTTCAACTAGCGCCAGCGAATCCGCAAGTACAAGTGCATCGCAAAGTGCATCAACAAGTGCAAGTGAATCCGCAAGCACATCAGCATCGCAAAGTGCATCAACCAGCGCCAGCGAATCGGCAAGCACATCAGCATCAATGAGCGCTTCAACAAGTGCATCAGAGTCAGCAAGTACAAGTGCATCGCAAAGTGCATCGACAAGCGTCAGCGAATCCGCAAGCACAAGTGCGTCACAAAGTGCATCTACAAGTGCGAGCGAATCCGCAAGCACATCTGCGTCACAAAGTGCTTCAACGAGTGCCTCAGAATCTGCAAGTACATCAGCCTCACAAAGTGCTTCAACAAGTGCAAGTGAGTCTGCAAGTACGTCTGCCTCACAAAGTGCTTCAACCAGTGCAAGCGAATCAGCAAGTACGTCTGCATCGCAAAGTGCCTCAACGA
>OLPK01001630.1_pt1 | contig 13116 bp, 10 predicted proteins | sample 1672261 | NCBI WGS metagenome assembly OLPK01 (sample SAMEA3136665, study PRJEB25190) | human gut metagenome
CTCTGGCGGCGATTATCGTACTGATGCTGTGGCTGTATATCGTCAGCATGATCCTGCTGATGGGTCCGCAGCTGAATCATACGCTGGTCGTGATGCGGCTGTACCGGCTGGAGAACGAAAAGCATTTATAAGTCCAATATTCGTCAAAAACAGTGCGGATACGCACTGAAAATAGAGAAAACACGGAGGAAAAGGATATGAAAGTTGTAGCAATCAACGGCTCGCCGCGCAAGGACGGCAACTGTGCGCAGATGCTCGAGGTGCTCGGCAAGGTGCTCGAGCAGGAGGGCATCGAGTTTGAGGTATGTCAGCCGGGGGCGAAGGTGCATCCGTGCATGGCGTGCTATCACTGCCTGGACAACGGCACGCTGCGCTGCGTGCAGGACGACGACGGTGTAAATGAAATCATCGCCAAGTGCATTGAGGCGGACGGCATCGTACTCGCGTCTCCGGTGTACCACGGCGGCATTGCGGGCGGTATGAAGTGCGTGCTCGACCGTCTGATTCTGGCGGCAGGCTGCGGTGATAATCAGCTGAAGCACAAGGTCGGTGCGGCGCTGTGTACGCTGCGCCGTTCGGGCGGCATGGAGACCTACCAGCAGCTGCTCGGTACGATCAACACCATGGAGATGGTGCTTGTCACCTCGGACTACTGGAACGCCGTACACGGCGCAGACAAGGGCGAGGCTGTGCAGGATATCGAGGGCGTTGAAGTCATCGAAAAGCTGGGCCGCAATATCGCATGGATGCTCAAGGTGATCGACAAGGCCGGAATCGAGCCGCCGGAAAGCCGTCCGCGCACGATGATGAACTTCGTCCGCTGAACAACAATTGTATAACCGGAAAAGGCGCAGTGTGAAAATGCTGTGCCTTTTTGTGCATCAGATTATCATTTTTATGGGCATATCCTGCACAGATGTTGATTTGTGCGAAAAAATTCACGGATTGTTAACGGAATGGTGCAAAATTTGTCATGTAAACAAGGGTGGATTCTGCTACAATAAATGTATTAGATAATCATCAAAAGGGAGGCAGGACAATGACACCGGAACACGATATTTTACAGGTTACGCCGCGCGTGGAGGCGCTGGCGGCACTGTGCCGCTCGAACAGCAGCATCGATGCAGAGCTGTACCGGCAGTATGATGTCAAGCGCGGTCTGCGCGATGTGAACGGACAGGGCGTGCTGGCGGGCCTGACCAACATTTCGGACATCATCTCGCGCAAAGAGCGGGACGGGAAAATGGTGCCCTGTGAGGGCGAGCTGTACTACCGCGGCATCCGCATTCAGGATCTGGTGCAGGGCTTTGTTCGGGACGGCCGCAAGGGCTACGAGGAAGCTGCGTACCTGCTCCTGTTCGGCGAGCTGCCGGATGCCAAGCGTCTGGGCGATTTCAAGGCTCTGCTGGCGCAGGGACGCACGCTGCCGACCAATTTCACCCGCGATGTCATCATGAAGGCGCCGACGCACGATATGATGAACAGCCTGTCGCGCAGTGTGCTCACGCTGGCATCCTACGACAGCAACGCGGATGATATCAGCCTGCCCAACGTGCTGCGGCAGTGCCTGATGCTGATTTCGGTCTTTCCGATGCTGGCGGTGTATTCCTATCACGCCTACAATCACTACGAGTGCGGCGGCAGCATGTACATTCATTACCCGTCGGACAGTCTGTCTACTGCGTCCAACTTCCTGCGCATGCTGCGCCCGGATATGCAGTACACGCCGCTCGAGGCAAGCGTGCTCGATCTGGCGCTTGTGCTGCACATGGAGCACGGCGGCGGCAACAATTCCTCGTTCACCACGCACGTTGTCACCTCGTCCGGCACGGATACCTATTCGGCTATTGCAGCGGCGCTCGGTTCGCTGAAAGGCCCGAAACACGGCGGAGCGAACTACAAGGTCGTGCAGATGTTCGAGGATATGAAGAAAAATGTGTCGGACACCATGGATGAGCAGGCAGTCGCGGACTATCTTGTCAAGCTGCTGCGCCGTGAGGCATTTGACCAGAAGGGACTCATCTACGGCATGGGCCACGCTGTGTACTCGATATCGGACCCGCGTGCGCAGGTGTTCAAATCCTTCGTCGGTCAGCTGGCGCACGAGAAGGGCAGAGACGCGGATTTCGCGCTGTACACCATGGTCGAGAAGATGGCACCCAAGGTTATCGCACAGGAACGCCACATCTATAAGGGCGTGTCTGCAAATGTTGATTTTTACTCAGGTTTTGTGTATTCCATGCTGGGTTTGCCGCCGGAATTGTACACGCCGGTGTTCGCCATGGCGCGTATCGTCGGCTGGAGCGCGCATCGCCTGGAGGAGCTGATCAACACGGATAAGATCATCCGTCCGGCGTACCGCTGCGTGCAGCCTGCGGAGCCTTATATTTCTCTTAAGGAACGCTGAGACTTAATATAATAAAGAAAACAGGTGCTGTAAGTTAAAATTACAGCACCTGTTATTATAGATATAAGATTTAAATAATATTGAGCGCTTCGCGCAGCACCTGCAGGCTGGCGAGATGGCCGTCGAGCATGGAGAGCGTCAAATCTTCCATTTCAAGGGAAATCTCATCGTTGTAGCCCGACATGCGGACAACCGAGAAAAACTCCTTCCACCACTTGGCATCGTGTCCCGCGCCGACGGCAACATAGTTCCACGAGCGGCGTGCAAATGCGTCGATCGGCTTGGTATCCAGCATGCCGTTTGGCTGCCAGTAGCGGCGCTCCGGCCGTGAATCCTTGCCGTGGATATGGTAAATTGCACCGTGCTCACCGAGCACACGGGCTGCTTCGATCGGATCGCCGCCCATCCAGAACAGGTGGGACGGATCAAGGTTCATGCCGATCATCGGGCCGACAGCCTCACGCAGACGGAGCAGCGTTTCCGGATTGTAAACCAGCTGCATACCGTGGTTTTCGAGCGCAATCCGCTCGATTCCGCAATCTTCTGCCAGCTTAACGAGCTTTTTCCATGCGGGAATTGCAACCTGATTCCACTGGTAATCCAGAATGTCCTGTGTCTCGGGCGGCCACGAGGTCGTGATCCACACCGGCGTTTTATCGCCCTCGCAGCCGACAGGCAGACCGCTCATCATAACGATCTTCTTTACTCCGAGCTGATGCGCCAGCTCAAAGGTTTTCTTTGTTACATCCATGTCCTTTTCATACGCGAGCGGGTTGCCTGAGCAGTTGAGCGCGCACAGCTCTAGACCCTTCTCACGCATGGCATCATACCATTTTTCGCGGGCGGTCTTGTCGCTTACCAGAAGGTCGAGGTCACAGTGCGGCGCACCCGACCAGTTGCCGGTGCCGATTTCAATGGCGGCAATTTTCTGCTCCACGCAGAAGTCGAGCATCTGCTCATAGGGCATATCCAGCGTGCAGGTTTTGATAGCAAGCTTCATTGTCATATTCCTTCTCTCATTAGGATACGGTAATTTTACCACATTGTAACCTTTGCTGGCAAGAGATGTCTCCAAAATGTGCCCAAAACGACCATGAAATTTCCATGATTTTATAGGAAAAATGCCGTAAGAAAAATAAAAATGCACAATGCACAGTGTCTGGTTTTCGATTGTCAAAGCAGGAATTTGTGAATGTGCACAAAACGAAACATGCGAAAATCACCACCTCTTACAAAAATAACAACGAAGGGTTGCCAAAACGGTATTATTGCATTAAAATATTACCAGAACGTTGGAGCGTTCCTAAGTCCCACAGCAGTGGGAACCGACCGCAGAGCAGACAACCTGAGAGTCTGTTTGCTCCGCATGAAAAAGGAGAGAGGTTTTTATCATGAAGAAGAGATTACTTGCTATGCTGATGACTGGCGCTATGGTTGCAAGCCTTGCAGCTTGCGGCGGCGGTTCTTCTACCCCGGCTGGCGGCGACACCCAGAAGGATGGCGGCAATAAGGCTGGCACCACTTCCGGCTGCTCTGTTGACGTTATCCTGAAGACGACTGCTTCCGAGTACTGGAGCTACGTTAAGGCTGGCGCTGAGGCTTACTCCAAGGACAACCCGGACGTAAAGGTTGAGGTTAAGGGCGCTACCTCCGAGACCGCTTACGACGAGCAGCAGAATATGATCGAGACCGACCTGAACTCCGGCGCATACGATGCATTCGTTATCGCTCCGCTGCAGGCTGACCTCGTTAAGACCCTGATCGCTGGCCAGACCGCACCGATCGTTGCTGTTGATACCAACATCGACGCACCTGAGGTTCTGTCCTTCGTAGGTACCGGCAACGAGGATGCTGCTGCAGAAGGCGGCAAGGCTGCCGTAGAGGCTGCTAAGGCTGCTGGCTGGGATAAGGTTCAGGCAATCGCAATTTCCGGCGTACAGGGCGACGGCACTGCTACCGCACGTCTGACCGGTTATGAGAAGGGCGTTACCGAGGCTGGCGGCGAGTTCCTGAAGGACGAGATCCAGTACGCTGACGCTGTTGCTGATAAGGCTGCTACCTCGATGGAAGCAATCATGCAGAACCATCCGGAAGGCGTCGCTATCATCGTTTGCAACAACGACGATATGGCTATGGCTGCTGCTCGTGCTGCAAAGGGCAACGCTGCTTACGCGAAGACCATCTTCGTTGGCTTCGACGGCATTCAGTCCGCTTGCAACGCTATCCTCGCTGGTGAGGAGACCATGTCCGTTGCTCAGGAAGCATACGACATGGGCTACAAGGCAGTTGAGGCTGCTGTAAAGGCTGTTAACGGTGAGACCCTGGAGAAGTTCATCGACTCCGGCTGCTCCGTTGTCACCAAGGATAACGCTCAGGAGCGCCTGGATAAGCTGAAGGGCTACATCGGCTAAGCAATCCATCCCACACGCTTGTGGTTTTCCATTAGTTCCAGCATTTAAGTGAACGAGAAGAAACCCCTGCTCGATTTCAATCTCTGCAGGGGTTCTCTTTTCAAACATGCTCCCGCGGACAAGAAATGGTAAAGAGCTTGCACTGGGCAGGCTTTTCCTTAGGGAACTGAACCGAGAACAGTTTACTTTGTCCCGCACTTCATCTCGGAGAAGAAAAGGTGATATGCAAATGAGTGAATACGTAGTAGAACTGAAAAACGCGACCAAGCGTTTTCCGGGCGTAGTGGCTCTGAAAAACATGCAGCTTTCCGTCAAGCCGGGCGAGATCCTCGGCCTGATCGGTGAGAACGGCGCAGGCAAATCTACGCTGATCAAGGTGCTGACTGGTGTGCATCAGGCAGACGAGGGTCAGATTTATGTAGACGGCGTCGAGCAGCATTTCAAGGACCCGAACGATTCGGCAGCGGCTGGCATCGCGTGCGTATATCAGGAGCTTAACATTGAGAAGCTGCTGAGCATTACTGACAACATTTTCATCAACAAGTGGATCAAAAAGGGTACTCTGCTGGATTACCCGACCATGCACAAAAAGGCAAAGGAAGTTATGGCTTCGCTCGGTCAGGACGTAGACCCGACCAAGCCGGCAGGTAACTTTGGTATGGGCGTACAGCAGATGATCGAGATCGCGAAGGCGGTTCTGATCAACGCAAAAATGATTATTATGGACGAGCCGACCTCCTCTCTGGGCGAGAAAGAGGTTGAGCAGCTGATGAAGACCTGCCGTGATCTGAAGGCACGCGGCATCGGCATCGTCTTTGTATCCCATAAGCTGGAGGAGCTGTTCGAGCTGTGCGACCGCGTTGAGGTTATCCGTGACGGTGAGTTCATCGCAACCAAGCCGATCGATCAGTGGGATAATGACTCCCTGATCACCGCAATGGTAGGTCGTTCGCTGGACAACCAGTTCCCGAAGGAATTCGGCGAAAAGTCCAAGGAGCCGATGCTCGAGGTTGACAACGTTGTTGAGGCAGGCGTCCTGAACAATGTATCCTTCAAGGCATACGGCGGACAGATTCTGGGCTTTGCAGGTCTGGTCGGCGCCGGTCGTACCGAGATTATGCGCGCAGTATTCGGCGCAGATCCGATCGACAGCGGCAAGATCAAGATCAAGGGCAAGGAAGTACATATCAAGTCCCCGCGTCAGGCTATCAAGCACGGCATTGCGTTCCTCACCGAGGACCGTAAGGGACAGGGTCTGGTACTGGCTCAGACCATTCGCACCAACCTGATTCTTGCTAACATGAAGGGCTTCTCTTCGGGCTTGTTCCTGAACGAAAAGAAGATCCTCGAGACAGGCGAGCAGAATATTGCGTCGCTGCGCATCAAGACCCCGTCGATCGACGAGATCGTAGGCCAGCTGTCCGGTGGTAACCAGCAGAAGGTCGTAATCGGCAAGTGGGTCAACACGGATGCAGAGATCTTTATCTTTGACGAACCGACCCGTGGTATCGACGTCGGCGCAAAGGTCGAGGTTTACAACGTAATGAACAGCCTTGTCAAGCAGGGCAAGTGCGTTATCATGGTATCTTCGGAAATGCCTGAGATCCTCGGCATGTCCGACCGCGTAATCGTAATGCGCGGCGGCGAAGTAATGGCCGAAGTAGACCGTGACAGCGAACATTTCAATCAGGAAGACCTTATGAAGGCAGCTTGGGGAGGTAAATTAGATGACTAAATCGAAGAAATCCAGCAGTTTGATGTCTTATGCTGGTACTTTTGGCGCACTGGTAATCCTTTGTGTAGTTCTGGCGATCGCTTCGCCGAACTTCTTTAAGTATTCCAACATGATGTCTGTTCTCAAGCAGACCTCGTTCAATGCACTGGTATCCACCGGTATGCTGCTCTGCCTGATCACCGCCGGCATCGACCTGTCCGTAGGTGCAAACGCAACGTTCGCTGCCTGCCTTGCAGGTATGCTGGTTAACAAGGGCATGAACAATCCGGTTCTGCTGCTGGTTGTTGCCATCGTTGGCGGCACCCTGATCGGCTGGATCAACGGTATGCTTCTTACCCGTCTGCACCTGCCGCATCCGTTCGTATCTACCCTCGGTATGAAGAACGTACTGTGGGGCGGTGCGCTGATCATCACCAACTCTCAGATGGTATCCTTCTCCGGTAATGATGCTGTTATGTGGCTCGGTTCTTCGACCGTAGCCGGCTTCCCGGTATCCTTTATCGTAGTACTTGTCATCTACGTTATCATGCACATCCTGCTGACCAAGACCGCTCTGGGCCGTTCCATCTACTGTGTAGGCGGCAACCCGGAAGCAGCTCGTCTGTCCGGTATCAACTCCGCTAACGTGCTGACCTTCTGCTACACCCTGTCCGGTTTCATGGCAGCTCTGGCTGGTATCGTATCCATCGGTCGTTCCGGTATCTGCAACGGCGTTAACGCAATCCAGCCGTACGATACCGACGCAATCGCAGCCTGCATCATCGGCGGCGCATCCTTCATGGGCGGCAAGGGCACCATGGTTGGTACCATGCTCGGCGCGCTGATCATCGCTGTTCTGCGTAACGGCTTCTCCCTGCTGTCCGTTTCTTCGGCAGTACAGAACCTCGTACTCGGCCTGGTTATCATCGGCGCCGTACTGCTCGACGTTACTCGTGAGCGCATGGCTGCTAAGGCTCGCCGTCTGGCTGCTAAGTAATCAGTCCGCGCATATCAAACAAAAAAGAGTCGCTGTAAAGCGGCTCTTTTTTGTTGTGTAAATCGTTATCTGATTATTAAAGTATTGGGAATGGGAGCCAACCTTTGGCTGGGAGACCAAGAGGATAGACACCTAAGGTTTGCCCGTAGGCCACTAAACCTTGTTCCCGCGCCGTGCGCGGATAAAATGAGTACTATCCTCTTGGGACTCCATCTTCCTTTATTTCTTGGGTTGGCGCAGATCAGAGACCGGCGACCGCTTCGATATGGGGAACGGCAGTCGGGTTACCATTGCGTGTCTTTCGCAAATTATTCGCAGTTCACAGATAGCGTACTGCTACACATGCGGGTTATTCTTCACAGGCGCGACACAAGGTGAATTGCCCGAAGGGCAAGAGAAGGTTCCCTGGGGGATAACAGTGTCGCGCAACTCGTTGGCTTGGATATTTTGCACGACACCTACGAATTGCACTCGTTATACCGTAGGGTGTGACAAGGTGAATTGCCCGTCAGGGCAAGAGAAGGTGCTCTGGGGTACGACTCGGCGCACCGCTTGTATCCGACCTGCACAATCTATCCCGTAGGGGCGGCCATTGGCCACCCACACAACGGTAAACCGTCACGTCAATTTTCCATTCTCCATTATCAATTCTCAATTACTGCAAATCGCTAAATGCAATCTCCCGCTACAACATCTCCTGCGTGATCAACCGCAGATCGGTATAATACAGTTCACGCTTCGGCTTCACGCCGCGCAGCAGCATTTGATACATCGCCAGCACGGCGTGGAACGACTCCTGCGAGAATGACTGACCGATCACGAAATCCACCGTTCCCTCGCGCAGATACCGCTTCGCGGTGGGCGTGAGGTCGTTGCAGACGATATGCGGCCGGGTGGTGCGCCGCGCTTTTCGAATGCCCGCGATGCAGCCGGAGAGCGGCTGGCAGGCCATATAGACGGCGTGCAGGCGGCTGTCGGCCTGAAGCGCCTGCGCGACGAGTTCGCCGGTGAGTTCAGGCATTTCGTTGGTTTCAATCACGCGGTAGGCATCTTCGGAGAAGCCCAGCTCGAGCAGACGGCGGCAAAAGCCGTCCACGCGGCCTTTGTGGGCCTCCATACGCAGATTTCCGGTGACAATGAGAACGTGCTCGGGCGGACGAATGAGCCGCGCCATAACGCCTGCAGCGATTGCGCCCGCGCGGACAAGATCCTGTCCGGCGTGGCACAGACGGCCGCTGTGCGGCACATCGGCATCGTAGGTAATGACGGTCACGCCTTGCTGCACTGCCTGCTCGATGGCGGCGCGGACCTCCGGCGTATTCTCGGCACGGATGATGAGTCCGTCCACGCCGGAACGAATCTGCTCGTCCATCGCGCGGAGTAGCTCCTGCATGGTCATAGTACGCAGCGGCTGCTCGGTCAGTACAAACGCTGGATCGGCGATATAGCGCAGTGCCTTGCGAATGCCGCTGACGATCTGTCGGTTGAAGTACCCATCCGTCCATTGCGGAATGAGAATAGCCGCTTGCCTGCAATCTGCCGATTTCGGCGGCACTGGAGGCTGGTAGCCGAGTTTTTCTGCGGCACGGACAACTTTTTCGCGTATCATCGGATTGACGTTGGGGCGTCCGTGCAGCACACGGTCCACCGTGCCGCGCGACACACCGGACAGCTCTGCGATTTTTTGTATGGTAACTGCCATTGACACATTCTCCTTTTCTACTTCAAAGTATAGGGGAGAGCAGCGCTGACGTCAAGCATAACTGCGCACAGTGCACAATCAAAAATGCACTGTCATCTGCTTTTGAGCCTTCATTTTGCCATAAATTTGCGGTGCTTTTTTAGGCAGGCTTCCAATGTTTTGGTGGGACGGTTGACCGTGATGGAGAGATTGCGGTACAATGTATGCAATGAAGAAAAAGTGTGAAAAACGCGGGAATCCGCGTGTATTAACGAGATTTTAAGTGATTATTCCTGCTGTTAAAAAGGAGAGGATCAGTATGCTGAATATTGGTGTTATCGGCTGCGGCGCAATCGGCCGCGATCACATTCGACGCTTGACGGACCTTGTTCCGGGCTGTCAGGTTGTTGCCTGTGCAGACTATTTTGAAGAAGCTGCGATTAAGGTTGCGGCGCAGTATGAAGGCATGAAGGCATACAAGACCGGCGAGGAGCTGATCGCAGCACCGGAGGTGCAGGCGGTCGTTATCACCTCGTCCGACCCGAGTCACGCAGGCTATGTGCTCGAGGCTCTCAAAGCGGGCAAGCAGGTGTTCTGCGAGAAGCCGCTGGCACAGAGTGCCGCCGACTGCGAGAAAATCATCGCGGCCGAGACCGCACACGTCAAGCGTCTGGTACAGGTCGGCTTTATGCGCCACTATGACCGCGGCTACGCCGAGATGAAGCGCATCATCGACTCCGGTGAGCTGGGTGCGCCGCTGATGATTCACGCGTGCCACCGCAACGTGTCTCAGCCGGACGGCTTCCAGACCGAGATGGGCGTTTCCAACGTTGCAATCCACGAGCTGGACATATGCCGCTGGCTGCTCGGCGATGAGTATAAGAGCGGTCAGGTGCTCAAGGTGCGCCAGTCCGCGTGCTCTACCAAGGGTTACGACAACCCGCAGATCGTGCTGCTGGAAACCCAGTCCGGTGCTCGCATTGACGTAGAGGTTCAGGTTGCGGACGCTTACGGTTACGATATCCAGTGTCAGGTCGTCTGCGAGAAGGGCACAGTCAACCTGCCTGATCCGTATGCGGTTGTCAAGCGCTCGAACGCAACCCGTTCGTTTCCGATCCTGACCGACTGGAAGGACCGCTTTATTGAAGCCTATGACATTGAGCTGACTCATTGGGTCAAGACCCTCGAGGAGAAGGGTGAGCCGGATGGTCCGTCCGCATGGGACGGCTACGCTGCCTGCGTCGCAGCAGACACGCTCAATCGTTCCCGCGGCACGAATCAGTTCCTGCCGATCGAGATGATGGATAAACCTGCTCTCTACAAATAATCTCTCATATATAAGAAAAAGGACCGTTTGGACGGTCCTTTTTCTTATATATTGGGTTATACGGTCAGCTTTTCCGCTTGATATGCAGCGCGGATAAACAGGGCAAGCAGCACAAGGCTGGCAATCTGCGAGAGAAAAATCGGAATGGAAGTTGGCAGCATGCGCAGCAAAATGTTGATAAGGGAAAGATAAAAGCACCAGCGAATACGCTTGGGCGGAAAGTCGTAGCCGCGCTCTGTACAGACATCGTCCAGTCCGGTGTACAGCCAGAACTGCGAGACATAGGCTGCGATCACACCGGCGAGTGCGATCAGGCTGAACAGCAGATAAAACGTGCTGGGTGTATACGGCGGCGTGTCGCTCGGAACGAGCATCATGGCCAGCAGGCCGACAACGGTTGCCGCCACGCTGAGCACAGTGGCTGTGAACGCACGCTGCAGGCGCTCGGACACGCGGCTGAACCGGTAAAACGGATAAAACTGCACGAGGGTGCAGAATATACCGAGAATGCCGGTAACGGTGAGCGCTGCACCGTTTGTGCCGTTCAAAGTGACGGAGCCGCTGAATTGTCCAAGCACCAGTGAAACGGCGCTGCACAGCCAGAACATGGAAAGCCAGCGGGCAATGGGAATGTTGTTGTTCATAATCTCTACCTCCTTGCCATTATAATAGCAGAGAAGATGAAAATATGCAAGAAAAAGCAGAGCCTTTCGGCTCTGCTTTTGTGCGATTTTACAATATATTAATACTGTACCTGAACCGGCTTGCCGGAGTGGAACGAATCCGTAATCGCGTAGGTAACGAGGGTTGCCTTGGTGCCGTCGTAAACGGTCAGCTCGGGCTTGCGGTCCTTCTGGATGCAGTCGATGAAGTCCACCATTTCGAGCAGGTAAGCCTCTGCGAAACGCTGCGGGAAGTTCTCGACGATCTCCTGACGGGCACCGTACTGATCGTAAACCATTACACGGTCCTTCCACGGTACACCGGCTACGCGGATATGCGCTTCGGTGCCGACGATTTCGGTCTCGGTGTGATAGCCGTGCGGCGCAGTACGGCCAACGTGCAGGAAAGCAACCGTGCCATTGTCAAACTTGAGCATTGCCATGCCGGTCTCGGTGTCGCCGTTCTCGGCAAACTCAGGATGCTTGAAGTTGGTGCCTGCGGCGTAAACCTCGGTAACCTCACCGCCGAGGAACCAGCGCATCAGGTCAATGTCGTGCGAAGCCGCGTCAATGAAGATGCCGCCCGAGGTCTTGGAGAACTTGATGCAGCTCTCGACCAGTGCTTCCGGGTCAAGGCCGGTAGCCTTTACCAGATACGGCTTGCCGATGCGGCCTGCGTTGATCTGTGCCTTTGCATCCGCATAGGACGGATCGTAGCGGCGCATAAAGCCAAGGAAGAAGATCTTGTCCGGGTGACGTTCAACGGCAGCCTCAGCGCGTTTGCACTCTTCGAGCGAGCAGCCGAGCGGCTTGTCGGTGAAAACGTGCTTGCCTGCATCGAGCGCGTACTCGATCATCCAGCAGTGCTCCGGAGAGGAGGAGACGATAACGACAGCTTCGATGTCTGCCTCGTCAACCATTTTCTTGTAGTCCGTGGTGGTGTACTCTACCTTGAGGTAGTCCTTCGCCCAGTCCAGCTCCTTCTGCTCGAGCGAGCAGGCAGCGACCAGCTTGCAGCCGGGAATCTTGAACGCGAGATTCTGCGCGTGTACCGAACCGAGACGGCCCAAACCGACGATGCCAACTTTGATTTCCTTCATGTTTGTTCTCCTTTTTATAGAGCGGATTTTCTCTCTACGGCAATCGAACGATTGCCTGTCTCTCTCTCATACTAATTTTATCACTGCGTGGACGCGAACGCAAGGAAAAACAACCAAATCAGAGCGTTTTTTATACGGTGAAAACTGGCATTTCAGCACTCGGCAGGCGGGTGTGATAAAATTCCGATGATCATTTCATAAATTGTTCACAAACAGCACTTGACTTTGCCCGTATGTGGTGGTAAATTAAGTTTAGCACTCGGGGAGATGGAGTGCTAACAACCGAAAGAAAGGAGTCTGCTTCGGTGGAGCTTTCGGAACGTAAAAAGCAAATACTCAAAGCCATTATCGGCGATTACATCCGCACGGCTGAGCCGGTCGGCTCCAAGGCATTGACCGAGGGACACGAGCTGCCGTTCTCGTCCGCCACCATCCGCAATGAGATGAGTGAGCTGGAGGACATGGGCTACCTCGAAAAGCCGCACACCTCTGCGGGACGAATCCCCTCACCGCAGGGCTATCGACTGTATGTGGATGAACTGATGGAGCGTCCGGCCGACAATGCGGAGGACGGAAACGCACTGCAGAACAGCGTGCTTACCAAGGTACGCGAGCTTGACCACCTCATTCAGGAGGCCGGCAAGCTGCTCACCAGTCTGACGAATTACGCGTCGGTTGCTATCACACCGGCCATGACACAGATCGCCATCCGGCAGTTTGAGATCATCGCAGTCGATAAGATGAATTTCGTAATCGTAGTAGTTACGGATTCGGGTACGGTTAAGAACAAAATGGTCCGCACGGTGGCTGAGGTTTC
>OLPK01001645.1_pt1 | contig 12997 bp, 11 predicted proteins | sample 1672261 | NCBI WGS metagenome assembly OLPK01 (sample SAMEA3136665, study PRJEB25190) | human gut metagenome
ACTTTATCAATCTCTTAACTAGAATCAGACTGGAAGAAAACAAGGTAAAAGAAAAAGGACCAAGCAATTTATTAATTGCTTAATCCTCATCTTTTACTCTTCATCAACAGGATTTCTTATAGAATGTCAATCATTATTACAGAGAAAAAAGAGTATACTAAACATAACCCCAAAAGACTAGTCTTTTGGCAGTTTTTCACTTATTGCGTGCTAAGCATTTATTAATGAATTGCCTTAGAATAATTATAAAGTTGATGTGTGTGAACCAAATTTATAATAGTGCGATTCAAATGATTGGCACACGCTATTAAAGCTACCTTGTCATGCTTATTGAAAGGTGGCTTTTTTAATTTGTAATAGTAGTCAACTAAATGATTTTGAATTTTACCCTGATTTCTTAACATGCTTCGAATCATATCTGTTTCAACAGCTCTGCCCTGACTACTGCCTCTGCGGTTAATAGTATCACCCTTACCGTATTTACCAGACTGATATCTGTTTAGATCTAGTCCTAGGAAAGCATTGAGTTGTTTATAATTATCAAAGCGAGCAATATCACCAGTAAAGCCCAGTAATATTTAATTGACCTGCTCCAGTAATACTGGAAATAACTTTGAAGTCATCTAATCCAACAGCTGTCTTAATTAATTTGCTCTAAATATAGGCTATTTCTTTATTGTAACTTTCTATTTCGTCGCAGTATTCTGAAATAATTTCAATTTCTAAAGAATCTGCTGGGACAGCAGGATAAGAGTCTTTAGCTGCTAACCAAACTTGAGCACAATAACTTTGAATTACATCTTTATGTATTCGCCTACTAACAAATTGATAAACTCTATTAGTCATTTCTTTAAGAGTTAATCCTGCCAAAAAATCAGGATGACAATACATTCTAAACACTTGTAAAGCTAAAACTGCATAAGCCTTTTTAAAGATCTGATTCAGTTCCGGAAAAGTAAGCTCTAAGCTAGAACGAAGAAAATTAAGTATTCTGGTTCTACATTTAATCAACTGTTTATATCTCAAGGATAAAATCCGTAAAGAGTCATAAGGCAAAGCAGATTGTTTATTACAATGATTCTTTATTTCTGTTAATTGTGTTGCACCTAATAAGGCCAATTTAAATGAATCATTCTTGTCGGTTTTATTTCTTCTCAAAGAAGCAATTCTTAATTTGGCTTCTAAAGGATTTAATTCATAAAACTTAACTTTCTTGCTTTTTAAATAAGCGGTAAGTTGAGCTGAATAAACACCTGTAGTTTCAAAAATTATTATCGTATTGGACCTAATATACGAATTTAATATTTGAAAGCCGCTCTTATTATGCTTAAACTTAAAAGCTACTTTTTCCGCTTCTTCTGTTATCAAAGTTGCATGACTTTCACCTTGACTAACATCAATACCAATAATATTCACCTAATCACCCCGTTTTAAATCAATTGAGGCAAATATTTATTTTCAGCTCCATTTCTTGATTATACGATCTCTGAGATCCACACCCTTAATCTAGTTTGATTGAAAATAAACATTTATGGGCCCGTTTGACAGTCGAATTTAATATTCCATTCTGTTGTCGACCTCAACCTCAATCTAAGTATAAGAAAAAAGGTAGATAAAAACATCGTCATGTTTCTATCTACCTTTATACTTTAGGGTGTTTGACAAAGAGCCGGATTAATTTAGAATTATTAATACTATAAAAACATAAAGCACCTAGGAGGCTGTATGAGCTCTTTCTAGGTGTTTTATTATTTAATATATGATTTTGAGTAATATTAAGCTAAAAGCTGTTTAAAGCATTTTCTAATCCATATGCTTCAAATTATCCCACATGTTCAATTAGATAGCTCAAAAATGCACTATCTGATTTAAAACCATGAGATTTAGATAAAGTACTCAGTTTTTTTCTAACTGTTGGTTTCATGGTAAAAGTATAATTTTTAGTTTTTTCTTCTTTTTCCATTTTTGGGACTGTGAATACATCATTAGAGGATGTATTTTCTTTATTTGGAGTAGACGTAGAAACTGGTTGTTTAACAGCTTCGGTAATTTTCTTATTTTCTGGATCAAAAGCCATAAGTATTATTTCCTTTCTCAAACTACGCAGAATCTATAATTTATCAGTGATTTTAGCAAAAGTCTTATCAATATCATCAAAGAAATCACGTTGTCTATTATAAATAGTGTGATCTTCTGCCATTTTTGCGATTGATTCACGATCTAAAGTTGAACGATTAAATAATTCTTTTTCAGGAATCGTTGCAATGCAACTGTTATCTCCTTTTTCACGTTCAGCTTTTAGTGCATCCATCAAATCGTGTGAGGAACGCGTATTATGCTTAATCATGTTAGCTACAAACCATAATTGAGCAGTAACATATGATTTCCTTGTTGTATAATCAATAGCTTCTTTTTTAAATTCATCAATTCTCTCTTCTAAGTTAAATTTGGCATTATAGCCATGTTCACTAGGCGTGATCGGGCTTAAAATGTCATGACTTACAATGATTGCATTCTTAGTTGCAGTAGAGAAATCAGGATGGCAGTCAATAATGACATAGTCATACTGACCTAAGTTGAGTGGATCATAATTATCACTAAGCCACATATAGAGCAACATATTTTTATTAGTGTTATTTTCGATTGACGTTTCAATATCGTCCAAATGCATATCTCCAGCAATCAAATCGATATTATCACCAACATGATGAATCTTTACTTGGCCCTTACCCGTAAAAATCACGCCTACTGTTCCTTCTTGGTCGTAAACGCTATAAGTCTGACTCAAATTGCTTTGATGATCTAAATCAATAAACAAAACTTTCTTGCCTTTAATTGCAAGCCATTCACCATAGTTGTAGCTTAAAGTGGTTTTTCCTATACCGCCTTTAATACCAACAAAAGAAAGAATTTTCATCTTCATATTCTCCTATGTAAATATACTTATCTTTATATGTATAATATCACATACATGTATAAACATAAATGTATAATTGCAGTATTAGTGAAAAGTGCTTTCAAGATTTCTTATAATAAAAAAAGATAGTGTGCTCACTATCTTTTTTTATTATTTGTGTTGCAATATGTAAGCTGAAAGGACCCCAATGTCGCTAATCAGTAGATTCTTCTTTTGACCTGTTACACCATCCGATGCTTTAACAAGACGCTGCAAAAGCATGTTTAAATCATTTTCCTGATATTGCTCCAGTGCTTTGATTCTATCGCTGGATTTCAAATAAGTGTAACCTTCAATGTGAATCGGATCTTTTTCTACTACCTGAGGTATACCTTCCAAATCAATCTTAATTTCATCTTGATTAGTGCTATCTCGTTTATCAAGCTCTGTTTTCAACATAAGTAATGTTGATAAATTAACTGAACTTAATCTTTTATCCTGATCTAGTTTTTCATAAGCATCCTTTAAAAAGATTAACAAGTTATTGTCCATGTTACCGATGCTATGCACGATATCATGATCGTAATCTGCTCCATAAATCAAGTCAAGAAAGTAAAAAGCATTCTTCTTATTTTCCTTATTAAATTGGCCTTTTTTTAAATCAAAATAGCGTTCAACTGCTCTATCTTTGGTAGCTTTAGTCAAATACTGATTGTCAGCGATGTTATAGTAAGCAATTAATTTCATCATCTTAGGATCCGCATAGAAGTCTTTAGCTCTGTTTTTTTCTGGTTTCCAATAAAAGATATATTTAGTCGATCTATTTCCTCTAGCAGGTTCAATTTCAACATGAAAGTTGGCAAAATAAGGAGCTAGTTCTTCTTTGCCACGTTGAATAATTCGCCTGTTGATGTCTGCCGGTCGATAACTCTTAGGAATTGCTAAATCTTGTTTTAGCTGCTCAACTGTATAAGTGTAATGACCTCTTGTACGCCATTGCTTTAAGAGTCTAAATAGATTTTTACTGTATTTAGATTGAATTTGAAAATATTGCAAAAGTGAAAAACGATTAAATCTTGTCCTTGCACTAAAATTGTTAAACATGGTAGCTGCCTGTTCAGCAATTTGTACGGTGACCCACAACGTTGCCATGTTTACATCAGTATACTCAAAAAAGGGTCTATTAATTTCATGCAATTCACCGTTAACTATTTCCTTACTGGCATAAGTTACAGAAGCTAAGTCGTGAAAAACCCAACGAATTAAATTGACAAACTCTTTAGCTGAAACTGACTTTTTGTAACCAATAAATTCTTTCAGTTGTTTAGGTGAAAATTTAATACGTCGAGTACCTTGATGCAGAGCGTTCGCTAAAATAAACATAATAATATCGCTTTTAACGGCTGAATAATTCTTTATGTGATCAAATAATTTGCTGCTATCTTCGCCTGCACGATACTTTACGATGCTACGCGGATGATCTGTTAAATCCAACTTTAATTCTTCTGATTCAATTTTTTCATCTTGTTCTTTCTGATTAGCCATAACTACACCTCTCTTTTTGTCACATTCTAGCAAAGAGTGACATCACTTGCAATGATGTCACCTAATGACAAAAAGGGATATAGATCCCCTTTTGTCACTTTTATGTTTAATGCTGGTGACAAAAGGGGAAAAATTTATCAAATCGCCAACTAGACCACTATATATTGTACTTTGTGGATAACTTTATCATGTTATCTAGTTTAGATTGATATTTTTGTCCCTTTTTGTCACTTTTTATCATTTTCTGTGGATAGCATTTTAAATAAAGTGTAATATATTTAAATTATATATTTTATTTTGCTATATTTTCCCTTTGAAATTCTCCCTTTTTGTCACTTATGCCGTCCCCTTTTGTCGAGTAAATATCCCTTTTTGTCACTCAAAATATCCCCTTTTGTCACTTTTATCATCCCCTTTTGTCGAATCCACAAGCTAGAAACATTGATATATCAGGCTTTTCAGAACTCTAAAGGGATACTTATGGTATTCTTATGGACTTAGGGTTTTTAATTAGGGAAAAATCAAATAAAAAAGTAAACTAAAAATCAATAAAAATTAACCAAATAAATTTCTGTCACATTTAATGAGAATATATAAATTTGATTTTACTTAACTAGATCTGTCTCTTCTAAACAAGAATTCCTATTCTACATTACCATTTATGCCAAATATCTGAGCCACTAAGCAACTTTACCTTCAATCATAGGTATAAGTTTACAGGTATTGGGGTAAACAAGCTTAAAACGTCTCATATAGCTTTTAAACAGAAATGATTAAGTATTTATATAAAGAAGAATCTTCTAAATATTAAAAAAATCAATCTTTAACCACATAAGTCAGTTTTAAGATTGATATCGACAATAAAAAGGTTCAAAGGTAAGAATTAGTACCAGCTATTTCAATATTAATGTCCATAAAAGAATAGATAGAATCTCCGTTAATAAAACAGCATAAGCAAAATATTTGTAAACAAAATACAATACAGCGAATGAGATAATAACTGTGTTTAAGTTGCCATGAATCACTACATTCTAGAATAGATCTGCTCCATTATTGTCAGATATCTATGAAATTAAATAGTACACTTATAAATGCAATGGCACATGCAATTATATTTACAAGTATTATATTAACTCGATGCCAGATTAGAAAACAGAAAAGTAGTTAGATAGGCGTTGCTAGCAATAGTCAATATTCTGAGATTTAATTTATTAGGTATGATAAAAAAGCCGTTACTCTGTAGCAACCCACATTTTGAGCAACGACCTTTTTGCACGTAGATCTATTTTTTTAGTTGATGTTTGTGAGGCTTTCTCATCTTTGATATACCCCAACCTATGGCAATTAAACCAACAGACATTCCAATAATGCTACCAGCAATTAATCCTAAAGAATTATTACTATTGTGTTTAACTTGTTTGCTTTTCTTGTCTTTATTATTCTTACTGACGTTCTTTTTACTTCCATGAGATTCTGAATTCTGATTTTTATTAGTGTTTTTCTTAATAGTTACATTATTTTGCAATTTTTTACCAGCTTGGGCAATTTGCCCATCCATCCGCTGATAATTTTGCTTTTTACTTAGATTAGGATTGTAACCAAAATATTTCTCAAATAGGTAGATTAAGTGAGCATTTGCTGGCAGACCTACAGAGTCACCAGGACATAGATATCCTAGAAAAGATCTGTATTCATGATAAAGATCATGTACTATAGGTGCCCTTCTTCATCTAGCAGCAGGCCATCTTCGTTACGTCTAGCTTTATAATGATGCTGTTTATCCTCATCATTTTTATTATTATTTTGATAACCATAGGTTTTCTTATAAAGATCAGAGGATTTTTTAACAACAAAAACTTTCATATCAGTTACACCACTAGCATTTTTCCAATTGACTGGCGTAAGTGGAGCATTAGCAATATAACCATAACCTGGAATCTTAGGGAGCTCTTGGTATGTAAACATACGGTGAGGACTATCTGTGTAGCCTGTTTCCGTATCAAGTAAGTATCGACCTAGGAATTCACCTGTTTCTTGGTCATAAACGTCTGCATAGAGCTTTTGTACACTTGGAGTATGATTGGAATCTGTTCAGCAAAAACGCAGGTAGGATGACTAGTTTGTGCTATTGGGGCAGGTATGGCAAAAATAGAAGTTAAAGCTACGATGATTACTATTTTTTTCGTATATTTGTTTCTCATAATAAATCCCTTCTCTAACTAAGAAACTATAGAGAAAGCCTTTACACATACTATAAAACGTTTGAATTAGAAGTGGCGAAGTAAGTATTTTAGCTACATGCAAGTATAAACACATGTACATAAATAAATACACATATAAATATATGTAAAACTAAAATGTTTGATACAGAGAAACCAAGAGATCATATTATTCGACAATGTTTTAGACTGTAGTATTACTGATAATACTTGATTTTGGGTAGAAAAAAGAACCTATTCCGATATTTTAATAAGAACAAGTTCTTTTCTACAACGTTAACAAAAAATTTGAGAATGATAATAAAAGATAATTTTTGCTATGGAATAAAAATAAAATGGGTTACATAGAAATCATCTGGAGCTCTGGTATAGGAAACAGCAAGTCTTCCGGGGGCTTCTTCACTTACACCAATAATACTTGCTGCATGATGCCACTCCCAACTTATATTATTAAATAGATAAGCTCTAATGCTATTGTAGACAAATTCCTTCATATCAGTCATTGTCTTTGGTTTGTCTTCTTGCGCATTCATATCTTCAGCAAAACTACCGTATCGATCTAACAAAATACGATCTAATGCTTCAATGTCATGCCCTTGATAATATTCGTAATGATCATTTTTATATCTATTAGCAACTTTATCAGCCGCAGATAATACTTCATCATCCGTAGAAACTGATGGTGTACCAAAGGCTGTTCTAGTTGCATTAATTAACTTAACTGCAAAATTATTTAAACGTTTCTTTTGATCATTTGTTAAATGATAGAAGTCCACTTTTTCTTTGTCATCAGATGGTGACTCAGCAATGAATTTATTAGATTCCATACCATCTGTAGTAGCTTGCTCAAGTTGTTTAGTAGCTTTGTTTGTTTGATCAGCTTGGATTACGTCTTTTAGTAAATAGTTTGTTGGTATAACTATTTCATTTTTGCCATACAGTTTAAATGTTACAGGTACAATGTCTACGCTATGATCGGGATAAACTACTTTAATTTTTGCGTTTCCAGATGAATAAGAATCTGGCTGATTAATTTGTGGCTTCTTTTTCCAAGAGAATTTAGTCCCTGTGGGCAAACTTCCTGTGTTCTTTATTAATGATTTAGCATCTGGTAATGTACTTTGACCAATGATATATGTTGGTCGTTTTTGTAGTAAATGTGGACGATATTTCTTGGCCTGACGTTGCTTTTTATGATGCTTACGGTGAACTTTAGCAGCTAAAACTTGAGGCTCATTATTAACGTTAACAAGAGCTTCACCACCTAGTGTTAATAAAGTAACGGCAGCAATACTTAATAATAATTTGTTCTTCATTTTATATTCCTTTTCTATATTGCTTAAATTTTACCTGCTGAATATAAGTATGTACATACTTATACATACAAATATGTGCGTACATACAAGCCTATTTATTAATCTAACATCAATAAATATACTTATAATTTTAACTATTTTAAAGCAGTGAGTGTAGAATTATTTAAAAATTCAGATGATTTACACACAATCTAATATGTTGCTTGTCATACCATACATGATTTGACTTTAGAATTTTATTTGTGTAGACAAGTCCAGATATCATGCGACCTTCATTGGACCAATATACATTTGTTCCTGCCTTTTTGGTATGTTTTACGATTCATATATACATACATCAGCTGTTACGTGACAACGAAGCTTACAGTTTAAACAAGGCGTATGAACTTCTACTAAAATTTTGTTTATAGTATGAGTATCAACACTAATAATATGATTTACCTAGCTAAATCATATTATTGAAATTAACACCGCCATTATCGTAATCATTTGAATCTTTAGTTTTGTTATGTCGACCAGTTACAATATAAACTCTCCGAATGCTGAGATTATTATATGGCTTGGTTGCAGCATAACCTGGTGAATAATAAGCATGTTTATGTTGATCATTATCAGCACCTAAGATATCCACTACCAATGTAATAGAATTTTTTACTGTGAATGTATTTCCATAAAAATCTACAAGTACACTTGTAAATATAAATATTAATGCAAATATATTTATATGCTCTTAAAAAAGAGGGAATGCAATATTTTTGCAGAATTACTTCTTTAAGAATGGAAATAAGAAATAATCCTTTTAATTTTGAAGAATAGTATTTCTATTTATTAGAATATGGAAAAAGAAATTATACAGATATTTTATAAGATTAAATACAAATATGTTTATGAGAATACGTGTGAATATCAAAACTAATATATTTGCAATAAGAGAATTATCGAATTATATGTAAGTGCTCGAAAATTCTGCTAGAATAACTTACTTTGTAAAAATAAAATTAATAATTATTTGTATTTACTTAATATATCTAAATGTAAATTTAGTTATTTGACATTAATCAAAATGTGATATTTATACGTACATTTATAAATATAAATATGAGAGGGAGAATCTAGAAATGGTTTTGAAGCTTATTTTCAAAACTATTTTTTTATGGAGTAATTTTAATAGTCACTCGAAAAATCGGCGAGAATAGGTCACTTTGTAGAAAATAAAATATACAATATTTTCTCTAATCTCAAAATTGAATGAAATGAAGCAGAGATAGAACAAGTACTATTCTGGTGAATCATTTTTGGTTCTACTTTATGGTTTTACAATATTTACATTTATATTTATAAGTATTATTATACTTATAAATATATTTAGTGACACAAAAAGACTTAAAAAGAAAGGAAGATCTATTACGGAAGATAGTAGTATTGGATGTGGAATTATTTTTATGGTTGTAGCAATGACTGCTGGACATGCATTAACTCTTAAAGAATTTATTATCTTGATGATTATCTTGTTTGTTGGAGCTTTAATATGTACGGATGATGATTTATAAAATATATTGTTCGCAAGCGTACAATAATCATTATTATTTATTGAACAATAAAAAGGTCGCTTTCTATCAAAGCGCCCTTTTTACCTTTTGAATTTTCTTTAGTAGTTTTAAATTAACATGATCAACTTTTGAATAAGCAATAAAGTACTCAGAGTGTTTTTGCTGTTCATCTTTATCATGAAAATGAAAAAGCAAAGTAGAATCATTTGGATGCTAAGTTATACGTGGCGTAGTTCTTTATCGATATAAAAAATATATTTTAAATCAGTTATAGCGTGAAGATAATCTTGCTAAGAATAGACAGTAGTACTAGGCGCAATAACTATCATTAGAGTTACAGATTGGTTTTCTTAATAATCGTAACAAGTGCTTTAGCAATTGCTTTAACTCGTTCGTCACAGGTAGTGTTGATGGTAATTGCCTCATTTAAATTGACCATCTTATTAGGGATAACTACGATTTTACAGTTCTTTGGATTAACATACTTTAGAGTATCTGATAGTGTTACAGTGATTCCTAAGCCATTGTTAGCTAATTCTGCTCCTGCAACATAGTCATTAACTTTAATCAGTTTTCGAGGCTTGATACCATAATTTGAAAAAAGTTGATCAATTATTTGTTGGAAAGCAGAGTCATCGGCTAAAGAAACCATTGGGACATCATTTAATTGATCAATGAGATGGTCATCAAGGATTGTTTGGGAAGGAATGTTATGAAATTTTTTTATACTATTTGGAATTAGCAAAATAGCATTTGGTTGATAAAGTAGATAGCTTTTCAAATGATGTCCGTGTAAAGTAGCTCCCCAAAAAATGTCAACAGTATGATTTTCTAAAGCCCTTTTAGAATCAAATGAAGTAAAAATATTCTGAATTTCTAGTTTAATTTGTGGGAATTTCTGTAATAATTGTCGCACAATTAAAGCACTTTTTTCCCGGAGCCATAAAGGGGTAATAGCAATTTTGATGTAATGACTTTTTTCATTGCTAAAGGGTAATAAGTCTTCTTTGATTTGACTTTGGTCATCTAACAGCTTCTCTAAGTCATTTTTTAATTTATGACCGGCAACAGTTAATGAAATTGGTTGTTGTTTACGATCAACTAATTTTACTTGATACTTATTTTCTGCCTTTGAAATTATTTGGCTAACATAGGGCTGGGTGATAAACAATTTGCTAGCAACTTCACTCAAAGTATTCACTTCATCGAGACAGTCTAGAATTTTATACAGTAATTCAGTGTTCAAAATATATCTCCACTATTACAATTTCGTAATACACAGACTATAAAATAATTATTTCACAATCCTTATAATCTCTATCATAATAGAATTTGTAAGCGATAACAAATAATTGTAACGTTTAGAGGTCTGTTATGAATAAAGTTAATTTTCAAGCAAAATATGATGTTATTGTTCTTGGCTTCGGTGGTGCAGGCGCTACAGCTGCTCGTTTTGCTAGTGACCACGATCAAAAAGTGTTATTAGTTGATTCAGCTCCATACGGTCATGAAGGTGGTAATACTCGTTACTGTGGGCAACTAATCGGAACCAGTGATGATTATGACAAAACTCTAGAATATTACCACAACTTAACTTATCCGATGAATTTACCTGAAGATATGGCTGAAACCTATGTTAAAGGAATGGCTAACATGCGCTCATATTTGAAAGAATATATAGGTATTGAGCCCATTAGTGTAAAGCATGACAAATTGGATGTTAACCGAATTTCTTTCCCGTTGAAAGAATCATTAAGTGAATTCCCTGAATATCCAGGTTCAGATTCAATGGACTTTTCTTTGGTTCATCAAGGTATTTTTGATGGTGCTTTATGGCGAATCTTAAGACAAAAAATTTTAGACCGTAAAAATAAAATTGATGTTTGGCTTAATTCACCAGCTCAACATTTAATAAAAGACGCAAAAACTAATACCATTATTGGTGCCAAAATTAAGCGTGATGGTAAGGTAATTAATGTAGCTTCCACTAAGGGTGTAGTATTGACGACAGGTGGGTATGAGAATAATCAAGAAATGGTTCAGAATTTCTTGGGCTCATATCGTTTAGTTCCACTTGGTACTCTTTATAATAAAGGGGCTGGCGTTAAGATGGCTATGGAAGCTGGTGCAAAATTGTGGCACATGTGGAATTATGAGGCCGGTGGCTCTATTCAACATGGCTTAATTTTCGAAACTCCAGAGGGTGAACGAGCAAGAACTGTTTTTGCTGCCAGTCAGTTTGCTAATGGTTCTATCTTCACTGTAACTGACGATGGGACTAGATATTTCCGTGAGGATGAGCATAACCGTCATGGTCACTTGAATCATCATGGTACATGGAGAATCCCATATGCACGTAAGAATACTCATATGATTTTTGATCAAACTCAATATGACTACATTAAGTCTTTGCCAGAACCATATGAAGGATGGAACAATAGTCTGGTTAAAGCTGATACAGTAGAAAAATTAGCAGAAAAGATTAATGTGCCAGTTAATAATTTGAAGACTACTTTTGAGCGCTTCAATCAGGCTGCTGAATCTGGTAATGATGCTGAATTCCATCGTGAAGCTAAAACAATGAGAAAGATGGATGATGGCCCATATTACGCAGTTAGAATGAACTATACTGTTCTCAACACTCAAGGTGGTCCAGAAAGAAACTCAAAAGCTCAAATCATTGATCATGAAAACAAACCAATTCCTCACCTATATGGTGCTGGTGAATTAGGCGGTGTTTGTGCCAATGACTACCAAACAGCTTGCAATATTGCTGAATGCTTAGTATTTGGTAAAATAGCCGGAGATAGTATTAGTACTGAACAAGATGTTGACTTAGAAGCAAGTACTAACATGAATGGTATTAACGATTTGGTCACTGGCAGTAATGCTGAAGTTAAGTTAGGGCAAAATCAATATCTTGGTGTTTCTCATGAAGGTATGGGGGATCAAATTAAAGTTAGAGTTACATATAAAGACGATAAGATTAAAAATGTTGAAGTTGTTGAAGAACACGAAAGTGAAGATGTAGCTAAAGAAGCTTTAAAGGTTATTCCTAAGAGAATTGTTGATAGTAATTCTACTGAAGTTGATGTTGTTTCTGGTGCATCAACGACTAGTAGAGCAATTTCCGAAGCTGTTAACGATGCTTTAAAGAAAAAATAAACTGAATATAAAAGCATCCCCAGATTAAGTTTATTAATCCTAAGGAATACATTTATACTTAATGTGTAAATATTTACACGCATTATTATGAATATAAATGTAAATATAAATAAGATTATAAAGATAATTACAAATATCAAGATATGTGTGATGAAAGCATAAATAGTATTTCAAATTCTTCGAATAAAGTCACATTTTTTTAAGATAACCTTTGTACATTGTTGCTTAGCATATTTTTTACTTATAACAGAAAAGTGTCTGGGAAAAAACTCGATTTTTAGCCCGGATATAAAAACACAGCAATTC
>OLPK01001655.1_pt1 | contig 12915 bp, 11 predicted proteins | sample 1672261 | NCBI WGS metagenome assembly OLPK01 (sample SAMEA3136665, study PRJEB25190) | human gut metagenome
CTTTTGGTTTGCTACGGATGTAGGCAAATGGCAAATTCATCTTGTCCGCAATAATAGCTCCGTGAGGAATCCCAGCAGTTGCTGTCCCTGCAATCACTTCGACTTCAGGGAAAGCTTCCTTGATTTTATCTACAAATCCATTTTCGATCAAGGTACGAGTTTCAGGATAAGCGAGGGTTACACGGTTATCTGTATAAATAGGGGATTTGATCCCAGATGCCCAAGTGAAAGGTTCTTCTGGTTTCAAATAAACCGCTTCGATTTTCAAAAGATGGCTAGCAATATCTTTAGCTAATGACATGACGACTCCTTTTTACGATTTTAATCATATACGAATTAAATCAATTTTGATTTAAAGAACAACATTACAGGTTAGTGAATGCGTTAGGGAAGGTCCCATCGGACTTCCCGTAGAGCTACAAAAGTTTCACTTTTAGTAGCGATAAGTGTTCCGACACTTAGTTGAAAGAAACGATCATTTTCTCTTCTGAGATCTAGTGAATGCGTTAGGGAAGGTCCCATCGGACTTCCCGTAGAGCTACAAAAGTTTCACTTTTAGTAGCTCTTACGCATTCCACTGTCTCTTAATTTCATGGTAAGCGTCCCATGGGTTTTCTGCTTGGATGATTGGGCGTCCAACGACAATATAGTCAGATCCAATTTTATGAGCTTCTTGTGGCGTCATGACCCGTTTTTGGTCACCGATTTCAGCTCCAGCAGGACGAATCCCTGGTGTGACACAGACAAAGTCTGATGAAGTGGCATCCTTGATCAAGGCTACTTCATGGGCTGAGCAGACAACACCATCCAAGCCAGCTTCTTGGGCCTTGCGAGCGTAATTAACTACGGATTCTTGGACCGTTGTTTGGATGTTTTGGCAATCACGCATGTCTTCTTCACTGGTAGAAGTCAACTGGGTCACGGCTACCAACTTAGCCCCTTCACCAAGAGCTGCCTTGGCTTCGCGCATCATCTCTACACCACCGGCTGCGTGAACTGTCACCATATCTACTCCGAAAGTCCCCAGTACGGACATGGCTGATTTGACTGTATTTGGGATATCATGTAATTTTAAATCAAGGAAAATACTGTGTCCAAGCCCTTTGAGGTAATGTACAATTTCAGGACCAACTGCATAGAAAAATTCCATTCCAATTTTTACAAATAATTTTTCGTCTTCTGGAAAATGCTCTAAAAAGTGTTTGACATCCTCGAAAGCTGGGAAGTCAAGGGCGATAATAGGACGTTCTTCACGCATGGATTACTCCTTTTTTGATTGATCATTTTGTCTACAAAAAAACCTTGCCCGAGGCAAGGTTACACGAAAATTAGGTAGGAACAACTACCATGATTCACCGTCTAGACCTTAGGAGCCTCTCTGGACTGCTTTAAAGGTTTTTATTTATTGTAGTACGATATTTGGGAAAAGTCAAGGATTTACAGTAGATTTTCCCGTACATGTTTACGGAAGTTCTCAAGGGTGTCAATACCATAGCGATCCATGACCTGTGGCAGATCTTCGATGATGGTTGGACATGCATAAGGATCAGTGAAATTAGCGGTTCCAACTCCAATCGCAGAAGCTCCTGCAATCATCATTTCAATGGCTGCTTCTGCTGAATCTACACCTCCCATCCCGATAATCGGAAGTTTAGTGGATTGGGCCACCTGGCGGATGAGTTTTAATGCAACTGGGAAAACGGCTGGTCCCGACATGCCTCCGGTTCCATTAGCAATGATAGGCTTACCAGTCTTGAGGTCAAAGCGCATCCCAACCAAGGTATTGATCATGGTCAAGCCGGTCGCCCCTGCATCTTCTGCTGCTTTTGCGACCTGCGTGATGTCTGCCACACTAGGCGTTAACTTGACATAGACAGGGACGGAGGACGCTTCTACCGCTGCTTTCACAGCCGCATAGGCCAACTCAGGAACCTGCCCGATTAAGAGGCCGTTGTTCCCATGGTCTACGTTTGGACAAGAGATATTGAGCTCAATGGCCTTGACATTTGGTGCTTGCGAGATCTTGCCAGATACCGTCGCATACTCTTCGTTGGAGAAGCCGGCTACGTTGGCAATAATCGGTAGGTCTGGATAATGTTGGGCCAACCAAGGAAGTTTTTCTGCTAGGACCACGTCTACGCCTGGATTTTGGAGCCCAATGGCATTGAGCATGCCTGCCGGTGTCTCAGCAACTCGTGGAGTCGAATTTCCGAAGCGTGCCTCAGCAGTTGTCGCCTTGATCATGATGGATCCAAGCAGGTCTAAGTCATAGTATTTAGCATATTCCTGACCGAAGCCAAAACAGCCAGATGCCGGAATGATGGGGTTTTTCAAGTCTAAACCGGGTAAGGATACGGCTAGTCGATTTGCTGTCATAAGGTCCTCCTACATCACAATCGTACCGGTTTCAAAGACCGGTCCGTCTTCACACACGCGCTTATTGGCTGCTTGGCTTTCATTTTCCAGATGCACCACACAGGCATAGCAAGCACCCATCCCACAAGCCATACGCGATTCCATGGAAATGTAGGCGCGGGGATGGTCATGGAATTTGGTATTGACATATTTAAGCATGCCAGGTGCTCCACAAGAATAGATAGCGTCAAACTCCTGGTCCATCTGATCAATGACCGTAGAAACATAGCCCTTAGTGCCATAAGATCCATCGTCTGTTGTCACAGTGACATGAGCCACCTGAGAAAGCTCTTCTTCCAAAATGACGGCTTCTTTGGTCGCAAAACCAACAACCACTTCAACTTCCACACCTTGTTGGTGGAGTTGTTTGGCCACTTGGACCAAAGGAGGAACACCGATCCCGCCACCAATGATCAAGGCTTTCTGACCTTGGCCGAGATTGGTGAGATCAAAGCCATTTCCCTGAGGCCCCATGACACTGAGTTTGCTACCGATTGGCAATTGGGAAAAGATAGCTGTCCCCCCACCTTCGATGCGGTAGATCAAGCGACACGTCTGTGTCTCAGGATCAATCTCAGAAATTGAAATCGGACGGCGAAGGAGCTTGGAGCCATCAGGGACGCGGATATGAAGGAATTGACCTGGCAGCATCTGCGCCACCATTTCCCCCTTCAAGATCATAGAATAGATGCGGGGAGCGATCTCTTCTTGAGCGACTAGCTCCATCTCCTCCATCATGATTTTGCCAAAGCGTTTTTTACAACTGTCACTGACCATTGGTTTCCTCTTCTTTCTTCCAGCAAAAAAGACCTCGCAAAAGCAAGGTCCCACAAATGATCAGCTAGACTCCGTCCGCTGATCTTTTTTTCTGTCTTTCCTTGCAGGCCTCTCTGGACCTCTTAAAGGTTAAATTTGTCTCATTATATCGCGCTCCTTCTCGCTTGTCAAGTAAAATCAGTAACTTAGGAAACTTTACGGGGATCAAAATCTTCTGGGATCGGTTTGATGTATTGCATGGCGATTCGGTTTTCAGGCTTGCGATCGACTAGATAGAGAACCAGTAAAAAGAGCCATTCCAAGGGTTTCATCAGGTAATAGATCAGGTCCATAGCCCATTTCTTCTTGATATGTTTGGCAAAGGGATAGCCATAGCGGTCATAATTGCGACGCAAGAAGCGATGGAAACGTGGCGTCTTTTCTTCTAGCACCTGTTCAAAGGCATTGGCAATACAGAGCTGGCGATTGACGACGACTGGATGACCGTGGCGGACGCCCATCCGCTGGGGCTTGACAACTTTTTCATGACCACCAGCCGCAACCGTACAGAGATAATGCTCATCAATGATGAGATTCTGAGGGGGGATCTTTTGTGAGAAGGCCCAGTCAGCTGTATTTGTCCAGGCCTTGATCATAGAATCCGGTTGCTGCCCAAAGAGCATAAGAATAAGGACGACGAGAGCAAGGGTTGGAAGGGCAACAAGGACCGCTAACCAAGGCCAGTTGCGCGACTTGTTTAAGAGCTGATGGAGCCATTGAAGCAGACGATTCTCATAGCTTATCTCTGTTCGATCTTCCTGCCACTCCTTGATGCGAACCCATAATAGATGGATGGAATAGATCAGTAAGAAAAAGGTGTGAAAACTTGCTACCTGCAGTTGATTATCGAAAACTAAGAGAAGAACCACACCTCCTAGAATGCCACTGATGCAGAAGACATTTGCTAACGGCGAGAGTGAATTCGCATCCCGGTAGGAATAGATAATCAAGGCTAGTAAAGTAAGAGCTGCCAGTGTGAAGAAGGTCGGATAGGCGCCAGACCAGATCAAGGCATGCTTCTGAGAATTGACCAAACTCTCACTCCAATCGTAAAAAGTCATCTCCTTGACGATGTAAATGAAAATCGCTTCGAGAAAGCAACCAAAGAGACCAAACCAAAGAACAATGGTAGGCTGTTGCTTTTTCTTTTTGACAGGCTTAGGACTTGATGTTTCAATTGTGAATGTATCCTCTTCTATCAGTTCTTCGCCCTTCACTGGCCCTCTATCCTCAAACAGTTCTGGATCTTTGAGAGCTTCTTCCTCTGCTTCTTTGAACTGGAGGCTGGACCACCGACCAATCCCATAAATGATGACAAAAATATTGGGGACAAAGAGTGCCAGAGTCAAACCGTAAGGAAAGATCTCCATCGTGAAGGCAATGATCTCCCAAACACTAAATTGGACGAATGGATCCTTAATTGCATAAATCGACTCACTAACCACAAAATAAATGTAAAAAGCTAATAGAATCAGTGCATTTGTCACAAAATTGATCTGCAACAGACCGGCTGTGAAATGGGTTTCCAATTCCTTATCCTTTTTCTTATACCAGGAAACTAGTTTTTTCATAAGATCTCCTCAATCAATTTTTTACCATTCTATCAATCAGATCTCCCCTTAATCAAGGCAAAACTGTATTTTTCCATCAAAATCAGTCCCCAGATGGAGATTTTGTTTCCAATTTTCTATTTTTAATTATTCGATCTAGCCTACTTCTTATTACCTACCTCAGCCTGCATTATACTCTGATACAGTCCTTGAAAGACCACATTTTACGGGAAAAACGCGCTCTTTTATGTTAAAATAAAAGCATGAGAATACAACAATTACAATACATTATCAAAATCGTCGAAACCGGCTCTATGAATGAGGCCGCAAAACAACTCTTCATCACGCAACCTAGCCTTTCCAATGCCGTCAAGGACTTGGAAAATGAGATGGGGATTGAAATCTTTATCCGGAATCCTAAAGGGATCACTTTGACCCGCGATGGGATGGAGTTCCTCTCTTATGCCCGCCAGGTGGTGGAGCAGATTGACCTCTTGTCCGAGCGCTATAAAAATCCTGTAGGCTCTCGTGAGCTTTTCAGTGTCTCTTCACAGCACTACGCCTTCGTGGTTGAGGCCTTCGTTTCTCTCCTTAAGAAAAGCGACATGGAAAAATACGAGCTCTTCCTACGGGAGACGCGGACTTGGGAGATCATCGATGACGTCAAGAATTTCCGAAGCGAGGTTGGCGTACTCTTTTTGAATAGCTACAACCGGGATGTCCTCTCTAAGATGCTGGATGATAATCACCTGATTGCCACCCACCTCTTTACAGCGCAACCTCATATCTTTGTCAGCAAGACCAATCCTCTTGCCAAGAAGGAGATCGTCCACTTGTCAGATCTGGAAGATTTCCCATACCTTAGCTATGACCAAGGAACCCACAACTCCTTCTACTTCTCAGAAGAGATTCTCTCTCAAGAGCATCATAAGAAATCCATCGTCGTCAGTGACCGGGCGACTCTCTTTAATCTCTTGATTGGTCTGGATGGCTACACCATTGCGACCGGGATCCTCAACAGCAATCTTAACGGAAATAACATCGTCTCCATTCCCCTTGATATCGAAGACCCGATCGAGCTGGTCTACATCAAACATGAAAAAACAGCCCTCTCAAAAATGGGAGAAAAATTCATCGAGTACTTGCTTGAAGAAGTGAAGTTTGATAAGTAAAAAAATATCTGAGTGATCCATGTTCACTCAGATATTTTTTATGGTCATTTCTATATTTAGAAATTAAAATGGGTCAATAACTTGTATCCACGAAATCATTTAAGCATCCGTGTTATTTGAAATCAGTTAACATTTTTACTAAGTATTTCAGTTGTGTATTCATTTTTATCTGTGTATGTTTTTGATTGTGATGCTACTCTTACTCCTTCGCTATTTCGATTTTCATCTGGCAAGATATAGGTATCTGTAATTGTAGTTTTAAATGTATTTCCTGTTGGGCTGACTCCTAGTGGAAGATTGCTAAATCGATCGGAATAAAACAATTTATAAAAGTGAGAATTTTGTGAAACAGATAAATTATCATAACTAAAATCAAGACTTCTATCCCAATAATTCTTTTGAGTGGATGGGTGATAATCATCAAAGAATTCTTGTTTTTCTTTGGATGAACTCGATTTTGTTTGTAAAAAGAATACTGGGCGGAAATAATCAAAATCAGGATCAGATCCATACTGATAGTAGGTTTGTAGCTTGCCGTTCTTTGGATTTTTCACTTGGAATTGAATAACCGTACTTTCCTCAGGAATTTGAAACAAGGTATCACCTTGGTAAAGCATCAGAAGAGTGGAGAGTACATCACGATGAGTTTCGCCTAGTAGCTGTAATTTCGGGAAGCGATATGAGAGTTTTTGATATAATTTTCTGTCCACATTCGTCTGACTAAATGCAGGACCAATTATACCTGTCTCTATGGGAATATCAGCCTTAGATTTGTCTGTAAAAGTAACATGTAAGATAGGCAAGCCATTTAAGCCTACTAAGTCCGTTCTGGTGGACTCTTGCCACTGTCCTTCCGTAGGTTTTTGTTCCTTTCGATCGTGAATAATTTCGATATTAATCTCTTTGATAATCTTTTTCTGGGGTTTGATTGTACTAACTTTGTATTGATAAACCTTATGGTAAATATACTTTGAATCAAACCAGTCTGGCCTAATGTAATACCGAAGTCCGAAGTAGACAATTGTCAAGGCTGCTATCAAACTAAGTACAATATATCTCTTTTTAAGTTTTAACTTCTTCATCTTCACCTCCTGAAAAATGAAGTGATAATAATAGGATTCCATTCCATTAAACCATAAACACTTGCTTTTTTCAAAGTTTAGACTAAATTTTGAAATGAAACGATCTTGTATCTCTATCCTTTTTCGTTCAAGACAATGATTCAGTTGCACGTGAGGTTTCAGGATAACGATAGCTATTCTGCATCACCTATGATAAAATAGAGTTTAAGCTGCTGCTGTTAAGGTGCTGTTTTAACAGATACCTAATAGAATATCACACTGTTATTGGAGGACGGATGAGTAAAAAAGTTAAGAAAAGACTGATATGGATTTCATCGATTCTGATTCCCATTTTGCTTCTTATTTACTTTTTAAGTCCATCTATCAGCGTTGAAACGGTTGGTAATGGTGTATTTGAAAAAGAGCAAAATACTTCAAATTTTAAAAAATCAAACGAGATGTATTACGTAACCGTGTCAGAAAAAAACCTCGAAGATTACTCTACTGAAAAAATAAGCCTTATGGATGAAAAGAATCAAGAAATCACCATTCAGAAGAAAGAATGGTCTTCAGAAGGCAAAAACGTCTTATGGTTCTATGGTAAGCCCCATTCCAACTATAAGCTGGTTTATCTAATTCAAAAGAAAGATGAAACTGATAAAACCGTTCTTCAAAAGACCTTTACGACTTCTGATAAACCGTCCAATTTAGAAGATGTAAACCAAATTGTTGAGAAGAAACTAAAGGATGAATTCAACAAGAAAATAAAAGAGAGTACTCTATATAAGACTAAGGCAATGAGTAAATCTATAAACCTATACTACACCCCTAGTCAAAAAGAATTGGAATCCATTCAACAAGCTTACACGGAAACTTTTATCACTGATTTATCTGGTTATAAAGTACATATGGATACAGCCACTTCCAAAGGTTATTCTTTCACGATTACGTCTATATGGTCTGAACCTGACATAAATGATCTCAATCGAAGAATTGATGAGCGGGAAAACCAATTAAAACAGGAAGTTGGTCACGACTATGCTCAATTATACAAACGGATCATTGACGAACTACCGGATTTGATCAGACAAACACCTAAAACTACCACTATAAAGGAAAATAAAAGCATATTTAAAGTTGGAAGAATCGATCCAAAAGCCATCGCCAAGAGTTATAATTTTTCTGAACTTAATCTCCTTGACGATGACTTCGGGGATCCTATCTTAAAAATCCTTCTGTAAAAACAAGTCCAAATGAAAATCATTTGGACTTGTTTTTATTGGGATTTAAAACTTCACTAATCTATTCATCGTTATTCAATTCGGTATGTGTTCTGAATCAAACCACTCAGACTTTAGGGAATAAACAAACTGACTAAACAATTTCTTCATCTTCACCTCCTAAAGATGAACTCTGGTAACAAGATTGAAAGCTCTTGTTTCTTACTTATATTTCTCTTCATCTTTTGCTCGATCATTAATTTCGTGGAACTCCAACAGTTTACCAAGGACTTCTTGTACGTATTCCTCTTTATTTTTCTCTGTATAGGTTTTTGTGGCTGTCCGCACTTTCATCTGATCATTGTGATCAGGCTTTATCAACTGCGTACGAGTGACGGTTGTTTTAAATTCAGAACCTGTGAGATCTATTTTCAGAGGGAGATTCGATAGAGCATCTGAATAGAACCATTTATAATAGTGAAACTGATAGGGGTAGGTGCTAGTCAACTCTTTAGGGAAAGGATCGACTCCTCTATCCCAGTAGCCCTTCCAACTGTTATGGTAATCATCATAAAAAGATTGCATGTCTGCTTGGCTCACATCTTTTTTAGTTTTTAAATACACAGGAGAATCTGTTTTCTCTGGCAAATGCCCATATTCATAATAGGTTTGTAACTTTCCAGTTTTTGGATTCTTTAGGTCAAAACGCGTAACAGCTTCCGTTTCAGGAACTTGATAGAGAGTGTCTCCTACATACATCATTCCACTAAAATAAGCAAAGGAAAGATTTCGATTATACTCTGTACTGAATTTCGGGAATCTAGGAAGCATTTTCTCCTCTAATTTATCATTGTATTCCAAATCCCGACTAAATGTTGGACCTAAATGAAACGCCTTTTGTAGCGGGATTCTGATTTTTGAGCCATCTTCTAATACGGCATGTAAAATAACATCTCCTCCGTCATAGGCACCAATATCATTCCGAAGATCTTCCGACCAAGTCAATCCATCAGGAACAGCAGCCTTATCGTCGTATATAAACTCAAGATTAATTTCTTTTACTTTTGCTTTTTTGGGCTCGACCTTCTCTGATTTGTAGTTATAAACCTTAATATACCGATCATTCCTATCAAACAAACCAGGATTAACAGATGTTTTCAGATATTGATAAAGACTAAAGAAAAATAGTCCTAAAGCTACTAAAACGAGCGGTAATATTCTTTTAAACTTCTTCATACACACCTCCTGAGAAAATCTAGCACATTTTAACATAAGGAACAAACTCGAACAATCTAATCTATTGACTTGATATAAATATGATCCATAAAAATGTTGAAGTGTTTCACTCTAGAATTGAAATAAACTAAACTCCAGCTTGTATTATTCTATTATGATTTTTGGTTTTTTTCTGTCAAGAATTTCATACGTGTATTCAGTTTGATCAGTGTATGTTTTCGATTTTGATGTAACTTTTTCACCCTCGCTACTCTGATCTTCATTTGGTAAAATATAGGTATCTGTAATCGTTGTTTTAAATGTATGTCCCGTAGGGCTAATTCCAACCGGCTGATTGCTTAATCGATCGGAATAAAATAAACGATAATAACGATACTCTTGCGAGATCGATAAATTAGCATGTCTAAAATCGAAATCTCTATCCCAATAATTTTTTTGACTAGATTGGTTATAAGCATTAAAAAATTCTGGCTTTTCATTAAATAAGTGTGCTTTATTTTGTAAAAAGAATACTGGTCGAAAATAATTAAATTTAGGTTCTGAACCATATTGATAGTAAGTTTGTAGCTTACCATTATTTGGATTTTTCACCTGAAATTGAATCACTGTTTGTTCCTCTGGAATTTGAAATAAGGTATCTCCCTGATAGAGCATTAGAACAGATTCTAAAGAATGATATTGAACAACATCAATCGGTTCTGCTAACGGGAAACGAGACGATAATTTTTTATATAATTCATCATCCAAATTTTTCCAACTAAATGCTGGACCAATCCGATCTGTTCGTAAAGGAATATCAGCCTTACTATTATCAGTAAAAGTCACATGTAATATTGGGTCAATACGATAACTATCTATATCTGTTCGTATGGTCTCTTTCCATTTTCCATCTGTAGGCTTTTGCTCTTTTATATCGTGTATAATTTCGATGTTAATATCTTTGATAATCTTTTTCTGTGGTTTTATTTTACTAACTTTGTATTGATATACCTTATGATAAGTATACTCTAAATCAAACCAATCTGGCTTGATATAATACCGAAGCCCGAAGTAGCCAATCAAAAAACTCACTAAAGCAAGAAAGATATATTTTTTCTTAATATTTAACTTCTTCATGCACACCTCCTAAGAAAATCTATTTCATTATATCATAATCAAATACATTCTTATAGCATTGGTCAAAAGGAAGACCTAAAAACACCTGAAACAAGTGGATTTCCACTTCTCTCAGGTGTTCTTTTATTGTCTTAATTGTGAAAAGACTTCCCCAATTTTTCCTTCGATAACCAGGTCTGCTTGCTTGTCTTGTGGGATACTGGTTTTATTGATGACAACCAGCTTCTTCCCTTGGAAATACTGGATCAAACTGGCTGCTGGGTAGACCACAAGTGAGGTTCCACCGATAATCAGCAGATCAGCCTCTTGGATGGCTTGGGTTGCTTGGCTAAAGACGTCCATATCGAGAGGCTCCTCGTAGAGAGTCACATCAGGCTTGACCACCTTGCCACAGTCCAAGCAATGTGGAACCGGTCCTTCTAAAGCTAAAAAGGCCTCCAAATCATAAAAACGCTGGCAACCCGTACAGTAATTACGGTCAGCACTGCCATGGAGCTTTAGAACCTTTATAGAACCAGCCATTTCATGGAGACTATCGATATTTTGTGTCACCACTGCCTTGAGCTTACCGGTCTCTTCCAGTCGAGCCAGATACCGATGGGCTGCATTGGGCTTGGCATCTGGGTAGAGCAAGTACTTCTTATAAAAGTCGAAAAAGTCCTCTGGATAGCGCTCAAACATGGTATGGGAGACCAATTGCTCAGCTGTCAAATGCCGCCCTACCTGAACACTATAGACACCGTCTGAGCTTCGAAAATCTGGAATATTTGACTCCGTGGAAACTCCTGCCCCTCCGAAAAACACAATCCGTTGACTCTGATCAATCATCTCCTGTAGTTGAGCAATCTTATCCATCTACTTCTCCTTTAGTAGCTCTTCCATCACAGCATTGGCCTGATCAAAATAAAAGTTAGCTTGATCATAATGGATGCCTGTGTAGCTTGCAAGGTCAATCAAATTCTTCATAAAATCCTGAGAAGAGAAACCCGTCGTCCGATGGAGCTCTTCTTCATCAAAGGGCTTGATCAAGTGGGCCAGGGGGTTGCGAACTGATTTTTCTAACTCCCGCAATTGTTGGGCCGCAACTTTGACGCTATCTGGCAAATCCAACTGCACAATCAACTCTGTCAAACTGGATGAATTGACCACACTTTCGCTGTGGAATTGCTGCAGGATAGGATTGTCGGACGCATGCAGGCTCTCAAACTTCCAACGGTCATAACTCGATTCTTTGGAGTTATGAATATAGTTGGTAATATCAGGGATTTTCAACTGAATCAAACGCATAAAGATCCGATAGATGGCTGGGCTGACGGCACGAACAAAGTCAATAATCTGCTCATTTCGCAGCTTCGCTTCGAGGTCATAGAGGTAGTTGGCCAACTGCTCATCTTCTGGATCTTCATGCCAAAAAAGTTGAAAACCAGTAGCTTCTAGCAACTCGGTTCTCAACTTTTGATTCATGACGGGTTGGATATTAAGCTCTCGACGCTCCGCCATTAACTGCAGTAAACTCACCAACAAATCCGGTACTTCTTCCTGCTGCTTGATAGAACGCAGAGCCCGGCTGTAGTGATAATTTTGGAGATCGTAGAGCCATTCATCATGAAAGAATTTTGCCATTAGTCTGCAATCAAGGTCTCAAGACCAACTTTCATCATGTCTGTGAAAGTAGTTTGACGTTCTTCAGCAGTTGTGTCCTCATCTGGATTGACCAAACTATCTGAAATCGTCATGATAGCAAGGGCATCAACATGGTGTTGAGCAGCAAGATAGTAAAGAGCTGCTGCTTCCATTTCTACAGCTTTCACACCCCATTTACCAAGCTCGATGTTCTTTTCACCATAGTTTGAATAGAAAACGTCTGATGACAAGACATTGCCGACGTGAGTCGTCATACCAAGGACTTTGGCAATGTGGTAAGCCTTGTCTAAAAGATCAAAGCTAGCGATTTGTGGGAAATCGTATTGAGGCCAGTCGTTGCGGATGATGTTTGAGTTGGTTGCAGCTGCTTGAGCCAAGACCAATTCACGAACATGCACATCCTCATTCAAAGAGCCAGCCGTTCCCACACGGATCAATTTCTTCACGCCGTAGTCCACGATCAACTCACGCGCATAGATGGAGATCGATGGCATTCCCATTCCAGTCCCCATGACAGATACACGGTGACCTTTATAAGTCCCTGTGTAACCAAACATGTTACGGACTTCGTTGAAGCAAACAGCGTCTTCAAGGAAATTCTCAGCGATAAATTTCGCACGAAGAGGATCTCCAGGAAGAAGAATTTTATCAGCAATTTCACCTTGCTTAGCAGCAATATGGATAG
>OLPK01001666.1_pt1 | contig 12818 bp, 15 predicted proteins | sample 1672261 | NCBI WGS metagenome assembly OLPK01 (sample SAMEA3136665, study PRJEB25190) | human gut metagenome
TATAGGAGTAAATAATTAAACTTGTACTGAAGAACTAGACAAACTAATTTTAAAATGTTTCAAACATTTTAAAATTTTAACACTTGGTATAATTATATTATTAGGAAAAGCCATAATTATTTTAATAAATATTATTTGATCCTTCGTAAAATTATAATTAAGCATCTTTCCCAATTCAGGATCCATCAAATCTTTCTTAATAGCCCGAATATCACTTATAAAATCATCTTTATGATTAATTTTAACGCTATCTTGTCTCAATATATTAGTCATTGCCAATCGAACATTCCAATACTCACCAATTAACCTTCTTTCTTTATGATCTAAACCATCTAATAAATTTACAACTTCAAGTATATAGTTTTCAAATAACGCATTATTCAATTTCATATTGGGGAAATAATGATGCATAAGTGAATCTCTATCTTAAATATATTCATATACCTGATTTTTTAATAATTGAACTTTTTTACTATGTAGCAAAACATGACAGTTGAAGATTAAGTCCTCACCATTAAATATATCTGTAGGAAATAATATCTTATTTTCAATTAAAATTTTTCTTTTAAATAATTTGGCGATTGGGCCAGAGGGATATTCACTTGTATTAAGACTCTTTGTATTAACTTGAAGCACGCTTAAAATCATATTTTTTAACATGTTTTTCCCGCTATAAATAACCATATCATGATCATTAGAAACATTAATTGATGTAGAAATAACGTCTAAACTTGGTCTTAGTTTCGCCTGTTCTATCATTTTAGAATATGCCTCTGGATAAATTCGGTCATCGTCATCTATAAATGTGATATAATCTCCCTGAGCAGTTAGCACCCCCATATTTCTTGATGCCCCAACCCCGTTATGATTATTGAAGATAATTTTAACCTGCTTGTTTTTCCTCTCGATTGTTTTAAGAAAGTTTTTAGAAGCATCCACTGAACCATCATCTATAATAATGATCTCCTTTTTACACATTGTTATAGAAGCAATACTTTCAACTATTTTTTCTATTCTTTCGGTACAATTAAAGGTAGGAATGATTACACTGAGTAGCATTTTGACACTTCCTTTTAATAGACTGGAATATTAGTAAAAAAATGAAATAGATTAGATATGCACAACTGGAAAAATGGAGATATGAACACCATCCTTTTAACATTAGCATAACAAATAACGATGCCAATACATATAGTCACAATACACATTGAGAAAATTAAGTATCTTATGTTTAACCTAATTTTGGATATATATCTAGCCACATAAATTAATGCTAAGAAAGTAGTCACTAATATGTATCTGTCAAAAATCATTGACGTAAATATCAATGCAAATTGTACAAGTGACATAAATAAGAGCATTCTTCCAAATTGTGATAATCTATATTCCCTAGATAATTGGCTGAATACAATTAATGCCATAATTAACACTAAAATTGTCAGCAATCTTTCTAAGAATATAAATAAAAGCCCATTAGCAGAATGCTGCATAAAATCACTTGAATAGGTGTTTGTCATATTCACAATTTGAAAGATTGGATTACCACTCCCCAACGACAAGTTAGAACCAGTAACGAACCTGAGATAAATAGCAAGTAATAACATTGGAAATAGTATTTTAAAAATTGAAATTTTTTTAATACATGCTACGTAAATAGCTAAAATAGAAGCTAAAATAATACCAGGGTGAAAAACCATTGGAATTAAAAACATCCATACATATCTTCGATTTTGAACTTTTTCAAAATATTCATATACGATAAGTCCAAATAAAGAACATGCTAAAGACCATCGCATAGTGCTTGCTGTATATAAAAAATTATATAAAAGCGGCAAGGGCAAACTCAAAAATAGAGCTGTAGATCCACTTATTTTACATCGTTCTTTTAAGTCAACAAAGGGAAAAAATAATGAAAATAGACAAATCACCGTATTAATATAAGGCAGTAAATTAAAGTATGCTGTTTTTGAAACCAGCATTTCTAAGGCTATGAAACCGATACTTGATGATTGATATCCAATTAATCCATTATTTTGTGAAAGCATTGAAAATTCCTGCCAATTTGAAATTGAATGCAGTTGGCCAAGCATTTGAAAATATCTATATGCATCATCCTCCACTGAGGGAATATAGACCAACACTAATAAACTAAACGTCAGCACCGCCCATAATAATAACCAATACGTCTTTCTCCCTCGCATGAGAAAAGATAATGCTAAAATTGCAAAGCTGGCAGGGATTGGTAGAAAGATATACAACGCAATTAGTACTAATATCATCAAACTCTCCTCCAAATTTAATTATTTCAAATTCCCTTTTACGGCTTTAACATATAATTCTTGATATTTTTTTGACATCACTTCATCGCTAAATATTATTTTAGCTTCTCTATATATTTTTTTCTTTATTAACTAACTTAATTACATTCCCAAAGGAATTCACAAAGTTATCAGTATCATTATTTTTAAATAGTTCACCAAATGATCCTTGGTGAATAATTTCTTTATGGCTTCTAATATCCGAAAGTAATAGTGGTTTGCCAAAAGACAATGCCTCAAGAGCTGCCATAGGTAAGCCTTCTGAACGGGACGCAGAGGCTACGATATCTGCTTTCTGAAAAAAAGGAACGGTATTTTTTTTAAATCCAGTAAATACTATATTGGGATATTTTCTATATTTTTCCTTTAAAGCTTTAAATTCTGGACCGTCACCTACCACTTTTAAAGTTACTTTATAATTAACAATTTGCAAAACAGATCTAATTAAAAAATCAACATTTTTAAGTTTAGATACCGATCCAACATAAACGATATTAATTTTTTCCCCTTTCAAGCCACCATTAATCGTTATAGCATTGTTAAAAGGAACACCATTTCTTATGGATAATGGAGTAAGGTTTGTTCTTTCTTTTAAATTCATACTCACTGATTCTGAGCAAGAAATATCTATTAGTTTTCTAAATAAAAAGCAATGAAGTCTAGCTAAAAGATTCCCCTTGCATTTTCCGAATGTCAAATGGAAATGGTAATCCAAGGTGTTTCAACACGTAAAGTAGCTGAGATTACTAAGAAGTTATTTGGTTGCTTATAAGCATAGGTCATCATGGCCTTTTTGGTCTATTTAATTATGTGTTGCACTTAGATTGTAAACGCGGGTATGGAAAGAGAATGATATTCTTGAGAATATTTTTTACAGAATTATTGGGCTGTGTCACACTGTATAGTTGCTTCTGACCAGCATTTGAGAAATCGATGATTTCCGCTTCATAACCTAATCGCTCAATTACCCTTTGCAAAGCAAACGCCTGCAACATTGAACCGCAATTATATGGATGATGAAATGTAATAATTCCTACACGCTTATCTGTCATAACCAATTACCTTCCCGTTTATTCTATCCACGCTCTTTCTTCCCGTTTTCTTTACATTTCTATAAAATAATATTCATTCTTTCCTGACCGGAATCTGTTTCGAATATTTCTGACTGAATTCAAGCAATCTGTAAAAATCAAAGCCTGACTATCTTTCCGTTGCTCTATTAACTTGTAACTGATCTGCACAACCTTCTCAGGATGAACTGTCGTTGGAAAGCGCAGAAAATACTGATTCATGGACTTTGAATGCATTTTTTTCATTTCCTGCGTTTTCTCTTTCCTATTTCTGATTCTGCTTATGAGGAACAGATACAGATAGACACTGTAGGAGAACGAAAAGTTGATAGCATAGTCTATTTCGTTCTTTGCGAACTGTCCAGATTCTGACATCAGCTTCTCTTCCCTCTGCAAAAACAAAAGATTTGACTTGTAAAACCTCGGATTAAATGTCTTTGTCGAAGAACTATTGTGAATCCTGTACTTATATAAGGATCGCGTTACAAATTCGAAACTTCTACACTTAATGACAGCCTCAAGGTTAAATAAGGCATCTTCCCCATTGATCAGATTACTATCAAATGCAATACGATTGATGTTCAAAAAGTTTCTATTAAAAATTTTTGAACATGGCGACGCCATGGTCGTCAGGGCATTCTCTTTTCTGATCCCAAAGATGCCGTCTACAATAGCTTTTATATTTTTGTCTTTTTTATCAAGCTTGCCAGAAAAATAAACAATATCAAAACTCCTGCCGATATTGGAAAAGACTGCTTCTTGCCACCCTTGCAGTAGTACATCATCCGCGTCAACAAACATTACATATTGCCCTGTTGACTCAGCTATACCTCTGTTTCTTGTATACGACGCACCATGATTATCGTGGTAGAGAACCCGTATATTCGCCCGCTCATATCTCCTGCACTTTTCAAGAGACGAATCTTTCGAACCATCATCCAAAAGGAGGACTTCTGTTTCAGCATTAAGTTCTGAAATAATTGAGTTCAGACAATCATCAATATATTGCTCAGCATTATAAACAGGAATGATAATAGATAGCTTGTACATCATTATACCTTTCTTCTGTGATAAGCCATAACAGGCGCCGCAAAATACATGGACAAGAAGAATTTGATTTTCTCCTTGCCAGAGAAGTTCTTCATTTGCGGCGACATGCGCTTTAACTCTCTGTTAACTTTTCGTTCCAGTTCCGAATGCTCTTTTTTTAACAGATGTGCCCGGTATCTGGCCTCCGTTAATGTCATCAGATATGCATTCGCAGCTGTGTTATATGATGGAGTATCTTTCAATTCTTCCATAATTACCCTGTATGTTTTCAGCACACTAAACCATTTCAGATTCTTCAGGTTATAAGTTGCGCTGTTGCTCACTTGACGATAAAAATATTGTTTTCCCGAGTAAAAAACCGCTGTATCACAATACTTCATATACTCGACATTAAAGAGAAGATCTTCGCAAATCGCTGCCTTCTCATTCATTCGCAGCGAGTGCTGCTTAATGAGGTTAGCGAGGTAGATTTTTCCCCCAAAAAAGCCTTCATATTTCCCCCATAGCTGCGCTGTTGCCTGATCACCCTTGAATACTTCTGTTACTCCCTTGGAGAAGTCTGTCGGGTTGTAATCTTTTTCTTTTACAACTCCTGTGGCCGCCATCTCCGCATGATATTTTTCTATCATTTGGACTAATATTTCTATATAGTCCGGAGCGATGATATCATCAGAATCCACTGGTGCAATGTAAGTCCCAGTACTATGCTCTATTGCGTAATTCCGCGAGTATGAAACGCCATGATTTTCATTATGGAAAAACTGTATACGTGAATCTTTCGATGCATATTTCTCTATGATTTTTCCGGTAGAGTCGGTTGATCCATCATTTACAATCAATATTTCAATGTTTTTATATGTCTGTTCACAGACACTATCGAGGCACTGCTCTAGGTATTTTTCAGCATTATAAGCCGGAATTATTATACTAACTTTTTCCATATGCTTAATCCCCGGCTTTCAAAAATTTGTTATATTCTTTGTCATATTTTGCTGTCATGGCCTTATCAGACAATTTTTTCAGTTGAAAATCTTTTATTGCTTCTTTATCGACTCTGTTAAAATTTTTTCGCAGTTCTCCCATTGCTGTGTTAAAACTCCGGCCATCATTTTGAATAGAGAAGTTCTCGCCAAGATATAAATCTTCCCCCATTCCGACCACTTCTCGATGTGATGGAATATCTGATAGGAACAGACCTAAGCCACACGACAGTGCTTCCAGCACAGAAATGGAAAATCCTTCTGATCTTGAAGCTGATGCATAAATATTGCTTATGTTGTAATAAGCCGCTGGATCGTCCTGAAAACCCAACAGCTTTACGTGGTCATCCACCATTTGCTCACAGGCTTCTCTTTCTGGTCCATCTCCAAGCAGTAATAAGTATTCATCCTTATTGTGATATTGTACAAAATTTTGTGTCAAAAATTGTACATTTTTCCTGAAAGACAACCCACCCGAAAAAACGAACACAACCGCATCTTCTGGAATATCTAGTTCTTTCCTCGTAACAGTGTGCTTTGCAATCTTTGGTTTGATACCGTTGCGGATAAATATTACATTTTTCAGATACTTCCGCATCACCTGATAGACCGACTTAGAGCATCCTACGCGGCAGTCCATTTTCTTAAGAGCATCAATGTGCATCTTTATAAAGATCTTCGCCTTCACTTTTCCATACGTCTGCACATAGTCCTCAAACATATTGTTGTGAAGGGTGGTAACCTTCCTCACAGATGTTTTAATCCTTGAACAAAGAATATCCGGGATGAATCCATGGGAATGAATGATGTCAAACCCTTCTCTTTTTACAAGCTCTTGGAATTCCCTGTCCTGTCCTAGTAGGCACTTTGCCCGACTAAGAGTTTTACAAGTGAATATCTGGACACCATTGTTTCTAAGATCAGCAACGATGCGTTCGTCATTACCTTTGAAAAGTGTGATCAAAGAAACGCTGTACTGCTCTTTATCCAGATTCCGTATGATATCCAAGATCACATTGCTTGGACCATTATTCGTTATGTAGTTGATTACAAAACCAATCTTGATCATTCTTTTCTAAGCCCTTTGTAGATCAATTTTCTTATTCCATTCGGCATGACACAAACCGCTGCGTGTGGAACTGCTCCTGTCAGAAAATCGAGTTCAGACGTCCAGCCTGTACTTCTCAGCCATTTGTGAAACTTCATCATCGTCTTTGCGTACTCTCTGCCGCCACGCCGGAGATACATATCTGCAGGTGTACGAACATCCACCAAAACATTCGGAATGTTCTCTGCCTTAAATCCCTTTCTCAGCATTCGAACCCAGAGGTAATAATCTTCGAAGAGATGAAATGTCTCCTTATATCCTCCAGCGGATTCGACAGCATCTTTTTTGAACATCACAGCCATATGGTTCATAGGATTTCTCTTCTTGGAGAACCTGATGATTTCTTCATTTGTAGTTGGCAGATACCGCTCTCCAGAAGGCACTTTCGGATCTGTTTCAAATTCGCTGATCGTTCCACTGGTGAAGTCGATCGCTGGATTCTGTTCAAATACACGCAGTTGCTTCTCACAACGATCTGGTCTGCTAATATCGTCGCTATCCATTCTGGCGACCAGCTCATTTCGACAAATCTTCAAGCCTTCGTTTAGAGCATTACCTAGGCCGCCGTTTTTCTCCAACCTGTGAATATGCAACGCAGATTCAAACTTTTCTTGTTCTTCCCGTAGCACCGCATCAAGTTCGGAAGTTAATGGACCATCACACACAACCACAAAATCGTTTGTTGGAGCAGTCTGGACCCGAATACTTTCCATACTTGTGCGAAGGAATTCCGGGGATTCCTTGTAATACACTGACATAAGAACTGAATACGAAGTGGCCATCATGCCACCTCCAGTAATGCAGTGCTGTAGTTGTCAAAGGAAATGATGTAAGGTTTTGGGTTATACCCACAATAAACTAGCTCTGAATCATTGATTATACAATGTTGAAAACATCGTCTTGTCTACAAAATCATCAGCATCTACCCAACCAATGTATTCAGAATTGGCCAGCCTTATGCCCTCTTGTCTGGTGACAAACAAACCTTTATTTGGTTGATCTATTACTTTCAGAAAATGATATTTGACAGCGTATTTTGTTGCTATTTTTAAAGAATGATCGAAAGAACCATCATTAATGACGATCACTTCGTAATCATCCAGGGTCTGATGTACTATTGAATCTAAACATCTCTTCAAAGTTTTTTCGGCATTAAAAACCGGCACTATAATTGCAACTTTGTGTAAATTATTTGCACTCATCTAGCCCCATCACCAGTAAAAATAATCTTGAACGTCTCAAAAGCAATCTTGCAGTCTTGCCACAACGAGTAGTGTTCAATGTAATAGTTGTCCAACTTGCATTTCTCGTTTGGTTTAAGATCATAGCCCCCATTTACTTGGGCATAACCTGTAATCCCCGGGATAATCCGCAAGCGTTGCGGGAATTCCGGCCACTGTTTATAGAACTTTTCCGTTAACTCTGGCCGTTCCGGGCGTGGTCCAATCATACTCATGTCGCCCTTTAAACAATTCCAAAACTGTGGTAGTTCATCGATCCGCGTCTTTCGCATAAACCGACCCACTGCGGTTACGCGTGGGTCATTCTTTTGAGCCCACACAGCCCCGGTTTTAGCTTCTGCATCGTTTCGCATTGACCGTAGCTTGATAACATCAAAGGTCTTTCCCATGTAGCCAACCCGTTCTTGCTTAAAAAAGATCGGTCCCTTCGATGTTAATTTAATAATGATCCCAAAAATAAAAATGAACGGGATACTGATGATTAACCCAATTAAGCCAAAAATGATATCCCAAAATCGTTTCCACACCATTTTCTTCATTGGGATTGGTTCGCCAATGTGGTCTAAGTATTCGTAGGTGGTTCCTGCTATTTGCGCCTTACTATTTACTTTTTCCATATACATATTCCCAGTACTCCCTAAGTCCATTTTCTAACCCCCAATTTGCTTTAAAACCTAATTCCTTTAAACGGGTAATATCTGCCAAAGATTCCTGAATATCCCCATTTCGTGCTTCCGCAAATTGAATCTTCAACTTTTTCCCGGCCGCTTCTTCAAACATCCTGATTACGTCTAGCAATGCGTGTTTCTTCCCGTAACCAATGTTATAAACCCCATAACTATTTGTTGCCTCACTAATGAAAATCAACGCGTTAACAATGTCTTTAACGTAAATAAAGTCCCGCGTCTGACTCCCATCCCCGTACAGAGTAAACTGCTGATCCTTTAACAGACAGTTCGTCACAATCGATAGTACACCAGAATACGGTGAATTAGGGTTTTGCCGGGGACCAAACACATTGAAGAATCGGACGGCCACGGTTGATAATCCGTATAAGTCACCATAATCAATTGTAAATCGTTCCGAAGCATACTTATCTACTGCGTATGGTGTTAATGGTTGCACTCGGCTGTCTTCTCTCTTCGGTAATTCCGGATAGTTACCGTATACCGCTGCAGAGGAGGTAAACAGGAATTTCTTTGGTTGATATCCCTTTACCCGTAGGTATTCCAACGTATCTACCACTGATTCTTGGTTCACCTGGTGCGTTTCATACGGCCGTTCCACCGAATCAGCTACACTAGCAATCGCAGCTAAATAGTAAATGTAGTCAAAGTCTTCATCAAGAATGGAGTGCATAAATTCATGGTCACACACGTCATGTTCATGGAACTCAATTTGATCTGCAACCGTAGCTAAGTTAGCTTTCACTCCCATGGATAGGTCATCAACTACGGTCACTTGATATCCTTTTTCAACTAACGAGATTACTAGATTTGATCCAATAAATCCCGCCCCCCCAGTGACTAGTGCTTTTACCATAAGATATGGTCCTCCTTGATTCCTGTTTTACTAAAATAACCAAAACCTACGTTTCTTCTTCAGTGGTTGCCACTTCATCCGAACTGGCTCACCGTTAATTAACCGCTTGGCATTGCGGCGGTAGTGTTCAGCCAAGTGCGGATCAAACTCACGGGCCATTTTTGCTAGTCCTTCATTTAACTCATAGTCGCGCCGGGCTAGGGCGTGGGCGTCCGATGCGAAGATCGTCCCCTGTCCCGCTTCAATTAGCCGGGTCGTTAAATCTTCAATCTTCTTCCCAAAGGTGCCCATGTAAGAAGCCGCCGTTAGCTGGGTTAAACAGCCCTGTTCCAAAAACGCCTCCAGAATACTTGGATCATCCAAAATGGCGGCGTTGCGTTCCGGGTGGACAATTACCGGCGTCACCCCGTGTTGTAAGAGTTCAAAGACCAACTGCCGAGCAAAGGTCGGCACCCCACCACTTGGCATTTCTAACAAGAGATAGCGGCCTTCTTCGTCCACGTACAACAAGTCGTCGGCTTCTAATGCCGGCAAAACCCGATCGCTCACCCGCACTTCTTGGCCCGGAAAAACGGTCAGGGGAATCTGAGCTTCTTCAAGGGCTTCTTGAAAGGCTACCGTTGCCCTAATCACGTCTTGCTTGTGGTTGACGTAGTGACCATTTAAATGGTGCGGCGTCAACAAGCAATGGCTAACCCCATCGGCCACCGCTTCTTGTGCTAACTTCAAAGACGTTTCCATGCTCGGTGACCCATCATCAAGCCCCGGCAACAGGTGGCAGTGCAAATCAATTAGCCCCATCGAAGAAGTTCCCCTTTCCGTTTAACTTATCCTTCGCCTCCCTCGTAGTCATAGCCGTAGCCGTAGCCGTAACCGTAACCGGCATCGGCATCGTAAACGTCGTTCATCACGTAACCTAAGACGTTAGCCTGAGAAATTTTCAACATTTCCACCGCCCGGCGAATGGCCGCCTTTTGGGTGACCCCATAGCGAACCACCAAAATTACCCCGTCCAGGTTGCTGGATAGCACTTGAGTGTCGGTTACTTGCAGCATCGGCGGCACGTCTAGGACCACCAGGTCATAAGCATCCCGCACCCCATTAATAAAGGACTGCATCCGCTGAGAACCCAACAGCTCCGATGGGTTCGGTGGCACTGGACCGGCCGTTAAGACCTCCAGGTTTTCAACCCCGCTCTTTTGCACCACGTTGCTAAGGTCGACTTCGTTACTGTCCCCAGTCAAAACGGTGGTTAACCCCTTTTGGTTGCTTAGGCCAAAGGTCGCGTGTAGAGTCGACCGGCGCAAGTCGGCGTCGATCAAGAGGACCCGCTTACCTTCTTGGGCCCAGGCGATTGCCACGTTGGCCGTTACCGTGGACTTCCCTTCCGAGATTCCCGAGGAGGTAAAGGCAACCGTCTTTAGCGGCCGGTCAACGCTCATGAAGTGAATGTTGGTCCGGATAGTCCGGAACTGTTCGGCCGGGCCGCTCTTCGGGTCGGCCAGCGTGATTAGCATGGCCCCGTTATTCATCGTGTCGGTGGATTTGGTATACCGGTGTTTAAATAACCCCATTTAAAAGTCCTCCCTGCTAGACCCGGCGGTGACCAGCAGCCTGGTCATCGAACGGCTTAAATTCAAAGTCGGCTGGCATGTAAATTTCACCAACTTGGCCCAAGTTAGTTAAGCCCAGTTCGTTGGTCATAAAGTCGTTGTCACGAACCGTCGTGTCGGTTAAGTCACGAATCAGTACGTAAACGTAGCTGATCAAGAACCCGAGCACTAGCCCAGCTAAGGCAAAGAGCTTCTTGTTCGGGAAGGACTGGCTGGTTGGCGTCGTTGCCTCTGAGACAATCGTCACGTTGTTAACGTTCATCATCGAACGAATCTGGTTCTTAAAGACCTTGGCCACCGTGTTAGCGATCACCTTTGCCTCCGTCGGGTTGCCCGCCTCCGCACTTAGGGAGAAGACTTGAGAATTGGCTTGGGTGCTTACCGTCAGTGAACCCTTCAGCTTAGCCACGCTTAATGCGTAGGCCCGTTGGCTCCCGCTCGGGTTAGCCAACTGCTTGGAAGCACTCTTCAGGATCACTTGATTGGTGATGATGTCCTTATAAGTATTGATCATCTGAATGTCGGCCTGCTGGTTGTTATAGGCCTGACCGTTATTGTCATTGCTATTGCGTTGGTTAACCAGGATTTGGGTGGTGGCGGTGTACTTAGCCGGGATCACAAAGGTAGCTATCCCCCAAGCGATGACGCCGAGGCCCACCGTCCAGATTAAAATCATGCGCACGTGTTGAACAAATAGCTTCCAGAGGTGCTGCAAGTCAATTGCGTTGGTATTCTTTTCGCTTTCCATTAATTACTCTCCGTCTTAACTGTTACTTGTTTGAGCCCCAGGGTGGTCCGTAGTTCGTTGCTTACCCGTTGGCGTTCGGTCGTCGAGACTACTTCAAAATCCTCCCCACTAACGGTCTGGGAAGTTCCCTGAGCGTGGTCGGAAGTGACGCTTTGGCCGGCGCTCCGGTAGTGGAGGGCGACACTCATCATATTATTCAGGGTGAAGTCGGTTTGCGTTTCGTCAGCAATGCTGTTCAAAAACGACTGGTTCAAAATTGACTTATAGGAAGCCGACTTCTTTAAGAGGGCCATAATTACGAGCCGTTGGCGTTCCTGACGGCCGTAATCGCCGTTAGGATCTTCGTGACGCATCCGCGAGAAGGCCAGGGCCTGGGCTCCCTTCATCGTGTAGGTCTTCCCCTTTTCAAAGGAATAACCTTCGTAGCTAAAGGTCAGTGGTGACTTAACGGTTACCCCGCCCACTTGGTTGATCGCCTTTTCTAGCCCCCCCATATTCACGAGCACGTAACCATCAATCGGTACGTTGTAGTATTCCTTGAGGGTCTTGATCGTTTCCTTGACCCCGCCGTATGTGTAGGCGGCGTTAATCTTAGCCGGTGACTCATCGCTGTAATCAGGCAGGGTCACTTCCATATCACGGGGAATGCTGACGATCGTCGTCTTCTTAGTTTGCGGGTTGACCGACATCATCATGATCGTATCGGTCCGTCCCTTATAACTCCGCCCCAGGGCTCCGGTATCGGTCCCGAGTAAGAGGATGTTAATTGGTTTCTTAGCAGCTAATAACTTACTTAAGTTCCGGCTCTTAACAGCCCCGCTCGGGGAATACATACTGTTAGTGGCAACGCGAACGTTTCGCCATGCCATTCCAGCAAAGAAGAGCGCTACGACAACAACTAGCCCCACGATAATCCATAACCACCGCAACCAGCGACGCCGGTGATGGTGGTGATGATGGTGGTGCTGAGAAGAACGGTGTTGTAATTCTTCAGAGTCCATGCTGACCTTCCTTTTTTTGCCCTTCTATGGGCAATATTAATAAATCTTTAACCTATTTTGCTACGTTTTAATTTTGTATTCAACTAGAATTTGGGAGTGTAAAATATTTTGTGTAAATTGATACCTTGAGGGTATTGAAAAAGGGAA
>OLPK01001668.1_pt1 | contig 12772 bp, 8 predicted proteins | sample 1672261 | NCBI WGS metagenome assembly OLPK01 (sample SAMEA3136665, study PRJEB25190) | human gut metagenome
GGGACGACGAAATCGAATTCTAACGAATTACCGATTTCTGTCCCACTCTCTTTCTATTGTTTACTAAACATCAGTCTTTCCTTGTCCAAGTCCACTACTAATTCATATTTGCCTTCATCATTTTTTTGGATATAGCCTAAGACTTCTAAACTGTCTACAAAGATGTCTCTGCGCTTTTGCTGGACTTCATCTTTTTTGAGGAACTTGAGCAAGAAGCTAGTCATATACTTGAGAGCATACTCGGGATTGACATCTCCCAAGATGGCATAGAGCTTCTCTTGCTCCTCTGTCAATGAATATTGCTGAGCCACCTTGTAAAAGTAATTGGAAAGGGTCTGTGCATTTCGTTCGAAGTCAGTCTCCTCTACTAGAATCGCTGCATTGGTCGTATTGCGGAGTTCCGTTTGGAAGATCTTGGCTTTCAGTTCCTGATAAAATTCACTATCCTCTCGGACAAAGACTTCTTGATCCAAATCAACAAGATCAGCTGACTCCAAGAAGGGCAAATTGAGGGTGTAGCGTTTATTTTCTCGAAGGATCAAGCCCGCTTTGATATACTCCTCCATCAGTTTATCCACTGGTTGATCTGGAAATTGGGCCTTGATTTGCCTCAAAATCACATCATCCTGCTGATCCAGATAGTTGATCAAGTCCTTAAAAAAAGGCTGACGTGTCAAACGTGTGGGGTTAATGATGGTAATCATCCATATACCTTTCTTTAAACTGTAGTTGCGAAGACTGGGCTAACTGACTCGGGTTGGTCCCGGGCTGATCTAGAGGAACGGCTAGGCCGAGTTCTCTGTAGTAGGCTTTCCAAAAGGAACTAATTTCTTCTTCTCCCTCTCCAAACTTCATGGGAATGGTCTCAAAAATAGGAAGAATTTCTGCTACAAACTGGGAACAATAGAAACCATCTCCATCTGGATAAAAGGACGCATTGTAAGGAGAACCTAAAAGACTCTCTGCGCGTTTTTTGACCTCTGTACAATCAATCTGCTCATAGTGATAAAGGTCATAGACTTTTCCAGCTTCAAAGAAGTCCTCAGGAGCCTGGGCAAGGACGCCACCTTCCACCGTAGCATGATAGACCTGTCCGTCCAAAAAGATAGCCACGTGACTGTAGTGACCTGTAGAAGCCTGGATAGCCTGCCCCATTTCGTTATCTTCTCTCACAAAAATCAAATCGCCATTTTCTAACATCTTTCTCTCCTAGAAAAAAAGGAGTCGAAACTCCTTTTTAACAATGGGCTTCCCCATCTATCATTATGCATTAAAGCTTTCAGTCAATTGTGGTACCACTTGTTTCTTACGTGAAACAGCACCTGGAAGGAAAGCGTGGTTGTTTTCAAGTTTGAAGTTGAAAGCTGCTTCTACCTTGTCCATATTAGCACCAAGAGCCAAAATTTCTGAGTTTGAGTTGACGATGTCTGTAATCATAAAGACAAAGTCAGAGTAGCCGTTAGCTGCATTTGCGGCTTGGATGGCTGCTTCGATTTCAGCTTGGCGTTCCAAAACTTCAGCAATATCAACTGTGTTCACTTGAGCCACACGAACATTGTTTCCGTTGAGTTCAAATGTCTTGGCATCGATATCAATCAATTCTTCAGCAGATTTGCTTGCCAAGTTTGTACCAGCCTTGAGCATGGCAAGACCGTATTCTTCCAAGTTCACACCAGCCAATTCAGCCAATTCAGGAGCAATGACTTTATCTGATGGGTGAGTGGTTGGTGATTTCAAAAGAAGGGTATCTGAAATCAAACCTGATAGCATCAAACCTGCGATTTCTTTTGGAACAGCTACACCATGTTCTTTGAACATGCGATAAACGATAGATGATGCTGATCCAACTGGTTCCAAACGCATGTAAAGTGGGCTGGCAGTTTCAAAGTTAGCCACACGGTGGTGGTCCACCACACCGTAAACTTCTACTTCAGCGATATCTGAAACAGATTGTTGGAATTCATTGTGGTCTGTTAAGATGACTTGCTCCGCACCTTCTGCTTTAGCAGATGTGATCACGCGCGGTGCTTCTACACCAAAATAGTTCAAGACGAAAGCTGTTTCTTCATTTGGAGTTCCAAGAGCAACCGCTTCTGTATCCAAACCGTAAGCTTCTTTTGCAAGGTAAGCAAAAGCTACAGATGAACCAATGGCATCTGAATCAGGGTTTTGGTGACCAAAAACAAGAATTTTTGACATGTTTCTACCTCTTCATTTTCATTTGTCTATTCACTCTATTTTAGCACGTTTTTCCGTTTAAAGAAAGGGAATAGTTGTGCATTTCATCAGAAAAGACAGCTGGAAGAACCAACTGTCTCGATTTATTTTATCCTTTAACCCGTTTCAGGTAATCTTGATAACTTTCAGTTTCCATCAAGTCCTTCGCATTTTGGACCCGTTCTTTTGTAGGTGGTTTCACACCCTCCAACTTGTACGGGATGCCCAATTCCCGCCATTTGAACTCACCCATGGTATGGTAGGGCAGAATTTCAAATTTATCAACATTTTTAAGGGTTTTGACGAATTTCCCAAGTTCGATCAAGTCGTCGTCTCGGTCTGTAAGCCCAGGCACCAAGACGTGGCGAATCCAAACGGGCTTGCCAATATCAGACAAATACTTGGCACAAGCCAAAATATTCTTATTCGTTTGACTAGTTACAAATCTGTGCCGTTCATCGTTAATTTCCTTGATATCAAGAAGCACCAAATCGGTCACTGCCATCAGTTTGTCAAATTTTTCCAGGTAGCGAGGGGTATTGCGGAAAGGTAGAGCACAAGTATCCAGCGTACAGTGAATGCCCAACTCTTGAGCCTTGGTGAAGAGGGCAATCAAGAAATCTATCTGCAAGAGAGCTTCTCCCCCACTGACAGTGATTCCACCTTTTTGACCCCAAAATCCACGATAGCGGAGGGCTTCTTCTAGGACATCTTCCACTGTCCGTTCTCTAGACATGTTGGTTTCCATAGCCCAAGTATCCGGATTATGGCAATACTGACACCGCATTTGACAGCCTTGAAGGAAGACAATAAAACGGATCCCTGGTCCATCCACTGCACCGAAGCTTTCCGTAGAGTGTACCATTCCTGTTACTTTTCCATAGTCAACTGTTTCATTTTCCATGTCTTATCCTTCTCTCTTGAAAACGTTTTATGACTTTATTATAACACGATTCCTTGTGAATAAAAGGATTTTAATGATTTTTTAGAAAATAAACTGTTTTTCAATTTCATTCCATTGTATTAGTACAGGCCATTCCAGTAGCTGTTACTCTTACCTATTCTCTATGGCAAAAAAAAGAAAACGAAGAGCCGTTTTCTTTTTTTTTTAATATCTTAAGAAATCTTGATCTCACCAATCGATAATCGCGATAAAATCTTACTGGATCTTGGAAAAGACCAACACGTTGTATCGGTCCGCTCCCAAGTTTACTTAGCAGACGGTCGGCAATTCCAGTTTACCGAAAGCTGTCACAAATTAGACAGGTTTCATTTTGTCGACTATGCAAAAAGAAATCAAAAATAGAGTACTCCGCTGACAGTTGAGAATGGACTCTACTGTTTTTTTACGATATCCGAAAATGAAAACTATTTTCAGCCCAAAACAATAGCTTATTCATCTCTTATTTCTCTACTATTTCAAGAAATAACACTCTCAAATATGCATCTTACCTAAAAGCTATTGACATTTTCCTGTTTCCCTATTAAATTGGATATGATAGAAATAAAATATGAAGGGACTGTCTTTAATTAAAAATGTAAGCGGTCTCAAAAAAACTAGAGGAGAGTTCTATGGACCAAAGATTTTTGGAAAAATCCTGTCGTTATAGTATCCGCAAACTAACAGTCGGTACGGCTTCTGTTTTACTAGGTGCATTTTTTCTCAGCTCACATCAGGTAGGTGCTGATAGTATTGTTGGAAGTCAAAACGAAAGCAACCACCTTGAAGCTGCCCCAGCCATAGAGAGTCCGACTGACGGAACTGGAGGATCCAAGCCAGAAAATCCACCTATTGCTCCTATTTCTGAAGAAAGAGACTCAACTCCTGATAGAACTGTTGAAAGTAATCATACAGACGGTTCGACTAGTTCGATTGAGCCGAATAAAGATAAGGAAACTATGAAAGTTAAGACTCCCGTGGCCAAACAAACTGATTATCAATTGACCTACAATCAACCAGCTGCTCCTTCCTATGATGGTTGGGAAAAACAAGCCCTTCCAGTCGGAAACGGTGAGATGGGTGCCAAGGTTTTCGGACTCATCGGTGAGGAAAGAATTCAATACAATGAAAAGACTCTCTGGTCTGGTGGACCACAACCGGATAGCACCGACTATAACGGGGGAAACTACGAAGACCGCCACAAAGTCTTAGCAGAAATCCGTAAGGCCCTTGAAGCTGGAGACCGCCAAAAAGCGAAACAGTTAGCTGAAGAAAATCTAGTGGGACCAAACAATGCTCAGTATGGTCGTTATTTATCTTTTGGTGATATCTTTATGGTCTTTAACAACCAAAAGAAAGGCTTGGAAAATGTTACCGACTATCATCGTGACCTAGATATTACCCAAGCTATCACGACTACTTCTTATAGCCAAGATGGAACCACTTTTAAACGCGAAACCTTCTCTAGCTATCCTGACGATGTTACTGTAACCCATTTAAGTAAAAAAGGGGATAAGACCCTCGATTTTACCCTTTGGAATAGCTTAACAGAAGATTTACTTGCTAATGGCGATTACTCTTGGGAATATTCGAATTATAAACAAGGGGCGGTTACGACTGATTCGAATGGTATCTTACTCAAGGGAACTGTCAAAGACAATGGTCTACAATTTGCCTCTTATCTTGGAATCAAGACAGACGGACAAGTCACTGCCCAAGATGGCTATTTGACTGTCTCTGGAGCTAGCTATGCGACCCTTTTACTTAGTGCTAAGACCAACTTTGCTCAAAATCCAAAAACCAATTATCGCAAGGATATTGACGTAGAAAATACTGTTAAGTCTATCGTTGAAGCTGCTAAGGCCAAAGATTATGAAACTCTAAAACATGACCACATCGAGGACTATCAAAGTCTCTTCAACCGTGTTCAACTAAATCTTGGCGGTAGCAAGTCTACTCAAACGACAAAAGAAGCTCTCCAAACCTATAATCCGGAAAAAGGACAACAACTAGAAGAACTCTTCTTCCAATACGGACGTTACCTCCTCATCAGTTCGTCTCGTGATCGTACTGATGCCCTTCCTGCTAACTTGCAAGGAGTCTGGAATGCTGTAGACAATCCGCCTTGGAACGCTGATTACCACCTCAACGTTAACCTTCAGATGAACTACTGGCCTGCCTATATGAGCAATCTCGCAGAAACGGCTAAGCCAATGATCAATTATATAGATGACCTGCGCTACTATGGCCGTATCGCTGCTAAAGAGTATGCCGGTATCGAGTCCAAAGAAGGCCAAGAAAATGGTTGGCTGGTCCACACCCAAGCTACACCGTTTGGCTGGACCACTCCAGGTTGGGACTATTATTGGGGTTGGTCTCCGGCCGCCAATGCCTGGATGATGCAGAATGTCTATGACTACTACAAATTCACCAAGGATGAGACCTATCTCAAAGAAAAGATCTATCCAATGCTCAAGGAAACAGCCAAGTTCTGGAACTCCTTCTTGCACTACGACCAGGCTAGTGACCGTTGGGTGTCTTCTCCATCTTACTCGCCAGAGCATGGAACAATCACAATTGGGAATACCTTTGACCAATCCCTAGTTTGGCAACTCTTCCACGACTATATGGAAGCAGCCAACCACCTGAAGGTCGACCAAGATTTGGTGACAGAAGTGAAGGCTAAATTTAACAAGCTTAAACCACTTCATATCAACCAAGAGGGCCGAATCAAGGAATGGTACGAAGAAGACAGTCCTCAATTCACTAATGAAGGAATTGAAAACCATCACCGTCACGTTTCCCATCTAGTTGGGCTCTTCCCAGGAACTCTATTTAGCAAGGATCAGCCGGAATACCTAGAGGCTGCACGCGCAACCTTAAACCATCGTGGAGATGGGGGGACTGGTTGGTCCAAGGCCAATAAAATCAACCTCTGGGCTCGTCTACTAGATGGAAATCGTGCCCATCGTTTGTTGGCTGAACAGCTTAAATCTTCAACTCTAGAAAACCTCTGGGATACGCACGCGCCTTTCCAAATTGATGGAAACTTTGGTGCAACCAGCGGTATGGCAGAAATGCTCCTTCAGTCTCACACAGGCTACATTGCCCCATTACCAGCCCTTCCAGACGCATGGAAAGACGGGCAAGTCTCAGGTCTAGTAGCTCGTGGTAACTTTGAAGTCAGCATGAAATGGAAAGAAAAAAATCTTGAGTCATTAGCTTTCCTTTCCCATGCTGGGGGAGATTTAGTGGTCGATTATCCAGACATCGAATCGAGTATTGTCAAGATTAACGGGAAAGAAATCAAACCAACTCTTCTGAAGGGCAATCGGATTCAGATTGCCACTCAAAAAGGAGATCAGATTACCTTTGAGAAGTTGCCAGAGCAGGTTACTCGCCTATCTGCTGTGAGAAAAGATGCTGTAACAGCTGAACTCGATTTCAATCCGGTTACAGATGCGACCCACTATGTCATCCGTCGAGAAAGCAAAGATGAAAGCAATGACACTTCTTCTGTCAAGGAATTCCTAACCAATGTCACTCATTTCATCGACCGCTCCATTGATTCTCTTCACAGCTATAGCTATACTGTTAGAGCCATGATTGGGGAGCGCTCAAGGCAAGCATCAGAAGCTGCGTCAATCCAGCCAGTTGTCGAATTGATGGACGACAGAGATACCCGTGTTCAATACGGTCCTGCCTTCCATAACTGGGAGGATGCTGACCTATTTGCAGGAACTGAAAAATACGCTGACCTAACTGTCGATAGCTATTCTGACAAAGATGCTACTGCTAGGATCTCTTTCAAGGGGAGAGGAATTGAAATCTATGGTCTCAAATCATCTGAATTAGGCCTGGCAGAAGTCCAAATTGATGGCAAAAAAATAGGAGACCTAGATTTCCACACATCTGGAGAGACGGAGAAAAGTGCTCTAATCGGTCGTTTTACAGGACTTCCTGATGGAAATCACCTCCTAACCCTAACTGTGAAGAAGGAGCACTTGAACCGAGGGGATGAACGCTCAAAAATTTCCTTGGATTACTTTAAAATCTATCCAGGTCAAGGTGCGACTGTCGAAAAGATGGATGACAGAGACCCCCGCATCCACTATGGCTCCTTGTTCAAAGACTGGAATGAATCAGGCTTATATCAATCGACAGAAAAATACGCGACTCTCCAAAACGTGGATCCATCTCAGTATTCAGAGGCCAAAGCAACCATTCCTTTCACTGGTACAGGTATTCGCATTTACGGATTAAAATCTTCTGACTATGGAAAAGCCTTAGTCACCATAGATGGAAAAGAAATGCCAAGTTTAAACTTCTACTCAAGTGCTGACTATGAAAAAAATGTGTTGATTGGCGAGTATACAAACTTAAGCAATGGAGATCATATCCTCACCCTGACAGTGGATCCTAACTCTCCTGATGACAGAAAGATGATTTCTCTGGATTCATTTGACATCTTGAAGCCACCAACAGTATCCCTCGATACTCCAAGCCTAGCCCCAATAAAAGCAGGCGATCAGACGATTACCCTCACACTTCCGTCTGGGGAGTGGGATGCCATTGCCCTTCATTTCCCTGGCGAAAAAGATCCTATTTTCCTCAAAAAAACGGACGAACAGCACGTTACTCTATCAGATGGAAATCGAGTGTTAGCGATTAAGGACCAGCAGATTGAACTGCCGATCCCAGAAACTTCTCACCAAAAACAAAATCAGATCATCTCAGCCTATGCCATCCGAGGAAAGACCATCACTAGTCCGGTCGTCTCTCTCTTACCTGCTATTGTGACCAGTTTGGGAGACCAAGAACCTCCTGTAGTGACCCTTCCTGAGTACACAGAGCCAATCGGCACTGCTGGACAGGAGGCAGCTATCCACTCTCTACCTGAATATGTCCTTCGAGTACTGAAAGACCAAGCCAGCAAGGTAGAGGTCATTAGTGGAGAGAATGAGATAGGAACAGAAACTCATTTAGAGATCCAAAAGGTCCTTGACCAAGGACTCTTTGGCAAAACCTACGATGCTTTCAACCTTCAACTCAAGGATAAAGAAGGGAATCCAGTTCCAGTAAAAGGAAGTGTACTGGTACGACTTCCACTATCAAAAGAAGTGAAGCAAGTCTATGTCTTGACTCCTAATCAAGAACTCCAACCATTAGAATTCACACTCCGCGAGGGCCTGATTGAATTCATGACACAAGAGTTAGGAACCTATGCCATTGTATACAAGACAAAATCAGAAACTATACCATTCATTTCAAGTCCTCATGAGAAAGTTGAGCCGACTGTATCAGAAAGAAGGGAGCCAAACAAGCCAATTTCAGAGAGCACTAGTCCAAGGAAGGCTGGTGATGCTTTGATGAGTGTTCCCAACTCTAAACAAGACCAGGCTTCGCAAAGACAACTTCCAAAAACGAATACTGGACACAGTTCGTACCTACTCTTCTTAGCAAGACTCAGCCTTGTTCTCGCAGCTAGCTTCCTAGAGAAAAAGGAACAGGATTAGTTTGATGTTGTTAGCTACATCAATAAAAGAACTTTAGTGATTCTTCAATAAAAAAATAAATTTCGTCTTTTTAGCATTAAGCTAAGCATTGAAACTTTCCGCAGTGAGAAAAATGCTTGAAACACTGTTTTTTTCAAGCATTCGGAAGTTTTGAAACCTTAGATTCAAAACTAAGTCATGGAACTTCCTGGATTGCTGAAATCATCCACTGGATAATTTCACCTAACGTCCGCACTCACCTAAGGAAAGTTACTAGGATTACTTATTCTTCAATATGAAAGAGGCTGGGACAAAAGTCCTAGCCTCTCAATTGCCTTTGCATTGTCGAGCAAGACGCAGTGGTTGAGTGGGCTCTACTACGCTGATTTCATCAGCTTTTACAGCCCTACTCAACTGTGCGGAGGTGGGACGACGAAATCGAATTCTAACGAATTACCGATTTCTGTCCAACTCTCTTTTTCGTTTATCCTAATACCAATTCGTCACTCACCAATGTTTCACCACTGTTCTGATGGAAAAGGCGCATCAAGTCTTCAACTGTCAGGTTCTTCTTTTCTTCCCCTTTAACATCGACTACAATCTTGCCTTGGTAGAGCATGATCAAGCGATTGCCATATGCGATGGCATGGTTCATATCATGCGTAATCATCAAGGTTGTCAAATCATGGCTTTCAACAATCTTTTGCGTCAGTTCCATGACCATTTCACTGGTCTTGGGGTCTAGCGCCGCGGTATGTTCATCCAGTAGCAAGAGTTTTGGTTTGACCAAGGCAGCCATGACCAAGGTCAAAGCTTGCCGTTGTCCCCCTGATAAGTATTGTGTATCCACTTTGAGGCGATTTTCCAAACCAATATTGAGTTCCTTCAAAGCCGTTTTAAATTCCGCGCGGTCTTTTTCTCTGACCCCCCAACTGAGGCCCCGTCTTGCTCCACGTTTTTTAGCAATGGCCATGTTTTCTTCAATGGTCAAGCGGGAAGCCGTCCCCATCTTAGGATCCTGGAAAACACGCGCAATATCTTTAGCACGCTTCCGAACACTGGTCTGCTTAATGGATTTCCCTTCCAAAAGGATATCTCCTTGATCCACTTGCAATCCACCTGCCAGAATATTCATCAATGTCGATTTCCCAGCTCCATTTCCTCCGATGACGGAGATGAAATCCCCTTCTTCTACTGTTAGATCCAAGCCTTTGAGAACATGGTTTTCATTGACCGTGCCTGCTTCGAATGTCTTATGGATGTCTTCAATTTTTAACAATGTTGCCATTTATCTTCTCCTTCTAGTTGCTGCTTAATTTTAATCCACGAATCTTGAGACGTTTCTGTACTTCTGGTGCGAACAAGACCAAAGCCAAGAGAATGGCGTTAAACAAACGGACTAAGTTTTGGTCTAGGTTTGGAATTTCGTAGATATTGAGGATAATGAGGCGGTAGACAATTGCCCCCACTCCAATCGAAAGCAAGCGTCCTCCAATGGTCAAATCATGGATTAGGACTTCTGCTAAAATAACAGCACTGAGACCTACGACGATGGTCCCTGTACCAGAAGTCACATCGGAGAAGCCGTCTGTCTGAGCGAAAAGAGCCCCACACAATGCAACCAGTCCATTGGAAATCATGTAACCGAAAATCTTCATGGTGTCCACATTCACCCCATTGGCCTCACTCATCGGGATATTGTCCCCAGTCGAACGAAGAACCAAACCAATCTGGGTTTTCATTAAGAGAGTCAAAATCAGACAAACCAATAACAAACAAGAAATACTAACAGCAAAGACAGCTGCCTCATTGGACAAACCAAGCCCCATCACAGACTTGAAAATGGTACTAGAATCACCAATGGATAAATTAGGGACGCCCCCCATGATTTTTATATTGATCGAATAGAGACCTGTCAGAGTCACAATCCCTGTTAAGAGGGCGGGGATCTTCATCTTGGTATGAAGTAGGCCAGAAACTAGACCTGCTAGCATCCCTGCTAAAATCGAGAAGAGAGTCGCTAGCCAAGGGTTTTGCCCTGCTTGAATTTGGGACGCAACGACTGCAGCCCCAAGCGGGAAAGCCCCTTCTGCTGTCATATCCGCTATATCTAAAATGCGGAATGTTAAGAAAATACCAATGGCCATAATCGACCACAATAAACCTTCAGATAAACTTGATAATACTAAATCCATCATCCATCTCCTATTTCTTTTCGTTCATACCAGAGAGATCAATTCCTAATTTCTTAGCCATCTCTTTGTTAACATACAATTCTAGATTTTTAGGGGCCTCCACTGCCAGTTCGGCTGCCTTTTCCCCTTTCAGGATACGAATCGCCATCCGGGCAGATTGACGACCCAATTCAGTGTAGTCTGTCCCATAGGTATAGAGCCCTCCTACTTGGGCCATTTCAATCGAACCTCCAATAACTGGAACCTTATGTTTCAAAGACACTTGTTTAATGGTTTCCATTGTAGAAGAAATGATGTTGTCTGTTGGAATAAAGACTAGATCCACCTCTGACATCAAACTGTCCGCTGCCGCTTTCACATTATTACTGTCTAAAATGGTCTTCTCTACGACACGGTAGCCTTTGGCCTCAAGGACCTTCTTGGCTTCATCTTTTTGAACGACTGAGTTGGGCTCGCTTTGCGTATAGAGGATCCCGACTGTCTTAGCTGTTGGCAAAACCTTTTGAATCAGATCGACTTGCGTAGCAATGGCATCTGAAGATTGGTCACTCGTTCCTGTCACATTGCCACCAGGCTGATCCAAGTTCTTGACCAACTTAGCAGCCAGAGGGTCTGTCACTGCAGAAAATACTACAGGGGTCCTTTTGCTCGTATTGGCGATACTTTGTGCTGATGGAGTCGCAATGGCAAATACTAGATCACTTTCCTGTGACAATTGATTTGAAATATTTTTTAAATTTCGCTGCTCCCCTTGGGCATTTTGATAATCAATTTCAATCTCTTCTCCATCTACATAACCTTGTTTGGCTAACTCTTCCACAAAGCCTTTACGAGTCGCATCTAGAGACTTATGGGTAATATACTGAGAAATCCCTATCTTGATCTTTTGATGCTTAGAGGTCTTCAAGTGGTGGAGGGTCAAGAGAGAGGTCATTAGTAGACCAACTACCAGAACCGGGGCAATTAACTTCTTTACAATTTTCATGAAACATGTCTCCTTCTCTAAAACATTCAAACAGAATACAAAAAACCGTTTAGAATCATCTAAACGGTTGGTATCATTCCTCACAAACTTAAAAGTATGCCAGCATTGCCGTCCATTTAGATATCATCTATATGGACCACAATCAAAAATCTTAGCCACATAGATACAAACAAATTGCTCGTTTCGTTTGCATCCATGAATTCATGTCTACAAACACTATCTAAAGTAGCTAAAGTAAAAGTTTTGATTCAACAATGTGGAGTTCGTGTTTTTCATAAGTTTCTGCTTTCGTTTTTTTTATGTTGACTATCTTACCGAAAATTTTTCAAGCTGTCAAGCCTAAATTCAGAATTTTTTTAATTATCTTATTTTTTCTACGTATAGTAACAAAAAAAGCGCCCAATTAGGGCACTAAATAAGCGAATATCTTATTTTTTAAAGGTGTATTTAAAATCATCCTCTTCATTCTGATAAACCGTTAATGTTCCGTTTACCAATTTATATTTGAGATTGTATTGCATTACAAAGTTTCCACCACTATCTACAAGAAATTCATGAGTTTTTTCAGATAACTCGCCTTCAAATAGCACCATATCAATGGTTCCTTTTCTAACATCAATTTCAACTCCTATTTCCTTCAAGTAACCCCATTTGCTTCGTTCCTCAATGTACTCCAAGGCATTTTCCATAGAATATAAATAACTTTTATCGCCTTCAAGGAGTTTTTTTGCTGCTCCTTTAAAATCAACTTTTCCTGATGTAGAAATTTTTACTTTATTACCCTCTACTTCCACAATCATTTCGACATCTTTAATAAATTCACTAGAGATATCTAAAGTCGAGGTGAAACTTTCTTTAAAACCAGCTGTCATTTCTTTCTTCAGTTCAGGAGTAGCTGACCATTTCCCTTGAATACTATTAGGATTTTTAGCAAATAAGA
>OLPK01001676.1_pt1 | contig 12702 bp, 16 predicted proteins | sample 1672261 | NCBI WGS metagenome assembly OLPK01 (sample SAMEA3136665, study PRJEB25190) | human gut metagenome
TTCCCATATCGTAAACGAGGTAAAAGATGTGTGTTCCTATGTTAGTGACAACACACGTGGAGACAGTATGTTTATTGTCCAAACTCCACGAAGCGAAGCATCATGTGAATGTGAGACCTGACATGGACGAGATGGATTTAACGGCGGCTGAGAGGCGTTAAAGGTCCAGGAAACCTTTGCCCAGCGCGGACCGAAGCGGAGCGTAGACAGGCTACTTATGAGGAGATAAAGAAGTATGTTGCAGAGTATAATGATGGGATGAAGGTATCTAATCTGTAGATTGCACAGGTGAAGAGAAAGTGTGGAATTGAATTAGCGGAGAATTTTAATATTCCTAGGTCAGAGGGAGCAAAGCAACCACAATGTCCGAAGGAGAAAGAAGAGGCAATTATTGGGGCACTGAAAGCATTTCAGATGATTTAAAATCACAAAGAGGAGTGAATTACATGATGTATAATCCACAACTTGATACATTTATCTGCGTTGTAGAAGCTGGAAGTTTTAGTAAAGCGGCAGAAGAATTATATATAAGTGCACCTGCGGTTATTAAACAGATAAATTCTTTGGAAAACAGCTTGGATTTGCAATTATTTGAAAGAACACACAGAGGTCTTATTATTACGGAAGCTGGTAAATCGCTCTATCAGGATGCAAAATATCTGATTCAATATTCAAAAGAATCGTTGATACGGGCGCAGGAAGCAATGAATCATAATGAAGAAATCATTCGTGTTGGAATATCTCCGATGACGCCACCGGAAGTTTTTGTGGAACTTTGGCCTAAGATACAGAAAATATATCCGGAGATGAAGTTTAAATTGATTACATTTGAAAATACACCAGAGAATGCAAGAGAGATACTGGCTAATATGGGAAAGAATATTGATGTGATAGCTGGAATCTTTGATGAAACAATGCTTGAACTCAGAGGCTGTGATGGCACTGAGATTTCAAGAGAACCATTTTGTGTGGCGGTATCAATTCATCACAGGCTGGCAAAAAAAGAAAAAATAACACTTGATGATCTGGCTGGAGAAAATCTTATGCTCATGCGAAGAGGATGGAGTTATTATGGCGATATGCTAAGGGATGATATGATGAAAAATCATCCTGAAATCAATATTGTAGACTTTAATCTGTACAATGTAGAAGCATTTAACCGATGCGAAAACAATAATGAGGTATTACTGGCATTCAAGAGCTGGGAAAGTGTTCATCCACTGATCAGAATCATTCCAGTAGAGTGGGATTATACTATGCCGTTTGGAATTCTTCATTCGAAAAAACCGTCCATTAAGGTTAAGCGGCTGATAAATGCTATTAACAAGGTAAAATAAAAATTGAATACATGCGAGTAGAAACCTAAAGGTTAATACTGAATAACAAAACGAGACTTCTAATGGAGTCTCGTTTTGTTATACTTTGGCTGAAGTGAAAATGGAGGATACTATATGCAGATAAAGACAATATGAATGCTTTAGATAAGAGGTAGGATATGAAAAATAAACGATTTACAGCAAAAATATTGATAGATATAGGAATGACGATATGTTTGCTTCTTCTTATGCCATATAGTCTGCTCAGCGAGATTGCACATGAGTGGATTGGTATGGCGATGCTTGTGCTTTTTATTTCACATCACATACTGAATCATAAATGGGTGACCTCTGTAAGGAAAGGAAAATATAATGCGTTCAGAGTGATACAGACAGTACTGGTTATCATCATGCTTATTCTTATAATGGGTTCCATGATAAGTGGAATATTATTGTCAAATCACATATTTAAATGGATAAAGATTTCCGGAACATATATGACAGCCAGACAGATACATATGTTTTGCGCATACTGGGGACTGGTGGTGATGTCATTACATCTCGGATTTCATTGGAATATAGCGGTAGCAATGGTAGGACGATTATGGGAACATTTATCCGTCATCAGAACATGGGTAGCAAGATCTGTCGCAACCACAATTGCAGGTTATGGTTTATATGCATTTTACAGGAGACAGATAGGAGATTATCTGATTATGAGGATGCATTTTGTATTTTATGATTATGAAAAGGGGATCTTTCCTTTTCTGCTGGATTATCTGGCAGTAATGATATTGATAGCATTTATTGGATATTATAGTGGAGTGTTTCTAAAGAAAACAGGTAAGAGAAAACGAAAAGGTTCATACTGAAAGAAGGTGGTGTATTTATGGAAAAGCGGAAATTAGTACTTACAATTGTTGGAGTTGTTATTTTAGCAATGGTAATCATGGTATATATCTACTTTTCAAAACCTGGCAAGGATGAAAAGAAGAATCAACAAACAATAAACCAGGTACAGACCGTACAGCAGAAGACAAATGAGAAAAAAGAAAATACAGAAAAAAATACATCCGGAGATGAATTGGAAAATGTTACGCCGGGAAGCGAAGAATACCGGGGCTTCCTCCTGGATAATGTTCTTCATTCTCCAAATGAAGGGGACATTCATTACAATGTATATATTCCGGATGCATATGACGGGACAAAGGAATATGCACTATATGTAACATTACCCGGATATCAGGGATTATATTTTCAGGGCGTGGGAGAAAATATCCGGACAGAAGATTTTGGATTTGAAGCACAGAAGTATATTACCGATATGATTATTGTAGCTCCACAGTTAAATGACTGGGGACAGACATCAGCAGATCAGACAATTGAACTGACACAGTATTTTCTGACACATTATATTATTAATCCATCGAAAGTATATATTAATGGTCATTCCGGAGGAGGAGAAACCCTGTCACTGGTATTGGCTAAGCAACCGGAATTATATACAGCGGCACTTATGTGCAGCTCTCAGTGGGATGGTGCATATGAGCCGGTTGTGGAGATGAAAACGCCGGTATATTTTGTGATTGGCGAAAGCGACGAATACTATGGATCAGAACCTTTTAAAGAGGCATACCAGCAGATACATGAGCTTTACAAAGAACAGGGATTATCGGAATCAGAGATTGATAAACTGGTGGTACTGGATGTAAAAGATAAAGATTACTTTGAAGGAACACCGGTCACTTATCAGCATGGCGGTGGCTATCTGTTTTGTCGTGACAAAGAAATTATGGGATGGCTGTTCAATCAGTAAGAACCAGAATAAACCGAAAGGTTAAGACTGAAAAACTTATCGAAACTTCTCAAAGGAATCCATCAGTATTATAGTATGAATGTAAGATGAATGAAAGAAAACAAGGAGGATACGACAATGGAATATATTTCATTAAATAATGGTGTAAAAATGCCAATACTGGGATATGGCGTATATCAGGTAACAAAAGAGGAATGTGAAAGATGTGTGCTTGATGCTTTAAAAGTTGGATACCGGGCGATTGATACAGCACAGAGTTATTTTAATGAGGAAGAGGTTGGGAATGCAATCCAAAAGTCAGGCATTCCAAGAGAAGAAATCTTCCTTACAACAAAGGTGTGGATTGAACATTATGGATATGAAGAAGCAAAGAAATCAGTTCTTGAATCCATGAAAAAGTTAAAGACAGATTATCTGGATCTGGTATTGCTTCACCAGCCATTTTCAGATGCTTACGGTGCTTACCATGCATTGGAAGATCTGTACGATGAGGGGAAAATCAGAGCAATCGGAATTTCCAACTTTTATGTAGACAGAATGGTTGATTTTGCATCCTTCAACCGCATTAAACCTATGGTAAATCAGGTGGAAACCCACATCTTCAATCAGCAGAAAGAGATGAAGGAATGGGCAGACAAATATGATATCCGGTTAGAAGCATGGGCACCATTCGGTGAGGGCAGAGGAGGCACCTTTGAGAATCCTGTCATCGCAGAGATTGCAGAAAAATATCAGAAGACTCCGGCACAGGTTATGCTTCGCTGGCATATTCAGAGAGGGGTAGTGGTTATTCCGAAATCAACACACATTGAGAGAATGGAAGAAAACTTTAATGTTTTTGATTTCACACTTTCTGATGAAGATATGAAGACTATTGCAGAACTGGACAAGAAGACAAGCTCCTTCTTCTCGCATCAGGATCCGAATATGGTGGAATGGTTCGTGAAGATGGTTGAGGAAAGAAAAAAGAATAATGACAGTTCAAAAGAAAAAAAGAACTGGTAAGCATAAGAGGAAAAATCAATGAAAGTATTACTTGTCAATGGCAGTCCACACAAAAATGGCTGTACTTATACAGCCCTTTGTGAAGTATCCAGTGCATTAAATGAAAATGGCATAAGTACAGATATTTTTTGGATTGGAAACAAGCCGATTTCAGGATGTATTGCCTGCAGAAAATGTCAGGAAAAAAATAAATGCATCCTGGATGATATCGTGAATGAATTTCTGGAAATAGCAGGGGATTATGACGGATTCGTATTTGGAACTCCGGTACACTGGGGTGGTGCAGGCGGTGCAATCACATCCTTTATGGACAGAGTCTTTTATGCCGATTTAAACGGTGGCGGCGACAGATTCCGCCTGAAACCTGCCGCTGTGGTAATTTCAGCAAGAAGGGCCGGAACAACGGCCACATGGGACCAGGTAAATAAATATTTTGGTCTGATGCAGATGCCGATCATTACATCGAGATATTGGAATATGGTACATGGGACGAATCCGGATGAAGTAAAACAAGATCTCGAAGGAATGCAGGTTATGCAGATCCTTGGAAACAATATGGCATATTTCATTAACTGTAAAAATGTTGCGACAAAAATGGGAATTGAAATGCCAAAGGCACCGGATTTTGTATTTACCAATTTCATCCGATAGAAATTAGCGTGACAAACATTTTATACGACAGGAGGTGACCTTAGAATGAAAACAAAGAAAATAGCAGCAGTACTCTTAACATGCATCATGGCAATCGGTTTGATGGCAGGATGTGGAGCAAGCAATACAAACCAGTCTGCTTCTAATAATGACAGCCAGTCTGCAAGTACAAACCAGTCTGGAAATGGAAAAACATTGGTTGTATATTATTCAGCTTCAGGAAATACAAAAGATGTTGCTGAAAAGATAGCAAAAATTACAGAGGCAGATCTGTTTGAAATAGAGCCTGTGGAGCCATATACAGATGATGACCTTGACTGGACAGATGATGACAGCCGGGTGTCAAGAGAACATGATGATGAGAGCTTAAGAGATGTGGAACTGGTGTCTACAACAGTTGATAACTGGGATTCATATGATACGGTATACATTGGCTATCCTAAAATGGAGTACAGTTTATAGTAGTGTATAGCGTGTACCAAGTTATAATTATGGGGTTGAAAATAACAGTATACACAGATAATGTGGAAAAATGTGTATGACGTTTATATAGAAAATAACATTGAAAAAGAAATTCAAGAATGGGTAAATTCATTAAATTTAAAATAGAATAATAATTACATGAGTGACAGAAGATAAGAATCTGAATTCCCTGTCACTTTTATATTATTTGATAAGAAAAAAGAACTGGTTTATATCCGATAAGAATATAGACTGGTTCTTATTTTTAATATGCTATTATATACACAGGGAGTCGGGGAATGTCGAACTATAGCAAGCCGGAAAAGAAAGCATTGATATCGGTATGAAAGAGTTTTGCAAGTGCAACTAATTCAGATGCCTTAATGTTCATGCGATTTGTTTCCAGTTTGGCATAGGTACTTTTGGTGATGGAGATACCCATAAGATTTAATTTTGCAACTACTTGGTCTTGAGTCATATTGTTTTTATAACGAATTGCTTGGATATTTTTACCAATATCCATATCTGGTCTAATCTTTTGCATAATGATGAACTCCCCTTATAAAATAAAAAGTTTCGTAATACAGAAACATATATATTGATTCTAAAGAATTTAAATTTTATAATGTTTCGTAATAAGGAATTATTTTTAACAGGAAGAGGTAAAAGTATAATGGATGTGGAGATGGAAAAGAGAAAATTTTTAAATCTATGTGGCAAAAGAGATCGAGCATTATTGTCAGGTGAAAAAAGAATGACATTGGGGGATATGGAACGATTGACATATCTGACAGAATTTTTTGAACTGGAGAACTATGGAATCGCCTTATGGAAAGAATTTGGTGATGATGTAAAAGAGCCATTTGAAGCGATGATGAAAATGTTAGATGAGCCGGAGTGCATAGAAGATCGATGGCTTGATGACGAAGCAAAAGGGGAAAAGTGGTTGTTAGAATTTCAGGAACTGGCATTAACGGAAGAATACAGGGAATGGATTCGAAATTATATCGATAAAAAATATGAAGAAAGAGGATTACCATATCCGACAGGAGCAGACTTCGATTAAGAGGTCTGCTTTTTTCTGGTCTTTTGGGAGGTGATAAGAGGTGGAAGTAAGTATTTATGAACTGTTGGCGGCAGCGAGAGAATCGGCTAAATCTGATTATATAAAAGGGGACAGCATTTTGTGTGAGAAGAGATTTCATCCAGATACCCATTACATGGTAGAAATAGAACTGCTGAAAAATGATAACAAGCTGGGAAAAAAGGGCAATTATATACGGAAGTTTTTGACAGAACCGGAGTATCTTCCCATTTTACAAAAGCAGGAAAAACATCTCATAAAAATAAAAAGACAGGCAATTGTTCAAAAAGGAAACTTGCGATATATCCCTCCCCCGGACAGGCTGGACCGCCGCCGGGAGAGGGATCTTTTATAACCGGCTGGGAAGGAACAGTAGTGTTCCTCTGGCGATAGTGGTATAAAAAAGCCAGATTTTCCGCAGGTTTTGGGACACTGGAACATAGAAAAGTGTTCACGAATGGCACTTTTGCAACGATCCGTTGCAGCAGTGACAACATTTTTGACCTTACGTTAAACAGAAAAAATGAAAGGATGTGATTGCGATAATCATAGGAATTGATCATGGCTATTATGCAATAAAAACAAGACAAGTGTCTTTCCCAAGTGGAATTATCAGGTATGATTACGAGCCGTATACCATGCAGAATGTTCTGCAATATCAAGGAAAGTATTATGTCTGCGGTACGGGAAGACAGACGCTGGTAAAAAATAAAACGTCAAATGATAATTATTATCTGCTGACGTTGGCAGCCATTGCAGAAGAAATCAAGCATCGGAAAGCGGAACGAAAGACAGAGGTAATTCTGGCTGTTGGACTTCCGCTTTCAAGTTTTGGAAGAGAGAAACAGGGATTCAGGGAGTATCTGTTGCGGAAAGAGCAGCCAGTGCGATTTTTATATGAAAGTGAATTATATGAGATAACAATAAAAGATGTGAAACTGTTCCCACAGGGATACTCTGCGCTTGCTCTGCATCCAGAGTATCTGAAGAATGAACCGTCTGTTCTGCTTGTTGATATTGGTGGCTGGACCGTTGACCTTATGAGGCTGGACAATGCTGTTCCGAATGCAGCAACGTGCAGGAGTCTGGAGCTTGGAGTGATCCGATGTATTGATGAGACAGCAGAACAGGTGCGTAGAAATACCGGACTGTCTGTAACAGAAACTCAAATTGAGCGTGTGCTTCGGGGGGAATCTTGCAGTATGGCAGAGGAGGCCAGACGGATCATACAGGAAAACGGACGGAAATATATAGAAAGAATACTGTCTGCGGTGACAGAATCTGGGTTTGATCTCCGGGCAGTACCAACCGTATTTATGGGTGGAGGCTCCGCAATTTTAAAACGCCACGTGACCGCACAGGACGCGATTTGCCGCCCCGTTTTTATAGAGGACGTCCATGCCAACGCAACAGGGTATGAACGGATTGTAGAGCAGATGTGGGCGAGATGACACGTCCTGTGTATTCGTTCCGCCCAAACCTGAAAAATCCAGAACACCAGAGAGCATGGGAGAAATTTCAAAGTGTTCCAGAAGGGCAGAAAAGCCAGTATCTGGTTCAGGCAATTCTGGAAAAAGAGGATCGGAAATGGCTGGAAGAAGTCATTCAAAAGACGATAAAAGAAAGTGTTCGGGAATTAGGAATATGTGGCACTACGGAACAATTGAAAACGAAACCATCATCGGAAGAAATACCAGATCAGATGATGGATTTTCTATCTCAAATGGAAAATTTGTAAAGGGGGTGAGGCCTATGATTGCACGATACATACATTGTTGGATCTGCTAGGGGTAAGGCAAGAAATGCATCGTTATCTTTGGTGGGTATTGTGAATAGCTTTCCATGCGGCTTTGGAGTATGTTGTGTGTAGCGAAAGAGAAAGGAGAAAAGTTATGGCAGAGATGAAAAATATCTGCGGAAAGATCCCGATGGACTTACATGAGAAAGTAAGAGAAGAGATTGAACTCACAGAAAGCAGCACACAAAAATTTTTACAACAGGTCATTGAAGAACATTTCAACAGACTGGAAGGAAAAGGAGAAATAAGCATGGGAGCAGTAAGAACAGTAGCAGTACAGGTATCAGAGGAATTATTCCAGAGATTAAAAGTAGTCATCGGACAGAAACACATGAAACAGAAAGACTTCTTAATTCAGATTATAGAAGAAGCACTGGAAAAGGCAGAGGCCGAATGGCAAAGCAAAGATCAGCCTGAAGAATCCGAACAGACAACCGAAGAATCGGGAACAGAAGAAACTCAACCGGAAGAAAGCACTGAGCCGGAAAGGGAAAGCGAACCAGAAGAGGAAAGCGAGCCAGATGGAGAGAGCGAACCGAAAGAGGAAATCGAACCGGATGGAGAGAGCGAACCGAAAGAGGAAAACGAACCAGAAGGGGAAAGCGAACCGGAAGAGGAAACTGAAACAGAAAGAGAAACTGATCTGGAAGAAGAAACCAAAGCAGAAGAACCAACAGAATGGTAACCAATTGATACAGAATAACGAAGGGCGGTATGAGAAATCATGCCGCCTGTTTTTATCAGCAAAAAGGAGGTTGATAGCCGCAACCATTCAATTTTTTGATCTCTTTAGCGGAATCGGGGGATTCCGTGAAGGCTTAAGACGGGCAGGAAACTTTGTCTGTGTCGGACATTGTGAGGTGGATACTTATGCGGATAAGAACTACCGATTGCTGTTTGACACAGAAGGGGAGTGGTATTGTAATGACGCAAGAACGATCGAACCAGAACGAATGCCAGATTTTGATTTACTCTGTGCAGGATTTCCTTGCCAGGCATTCTCTATCGCCGGAAAGCGGGAAGGATTTGCTGACGCAAGAGGAACTCTCTTTTTTGAAATTGCCCGTATTCTTGAAGCTAAAAGACCCTCGTATTTTATCCTTGAAAATGTTCCCGGTTTGTTATCGCATGACAAAGGCCGGACGTTTTGCACCATCCTCAGTACGCTTTCTGAACTGGGGTACCATGTCGAATGGAAAGTGCTTAACAGCAAGGATTTCGGAGTCCCCCAAGCAAGAAAACGGGTGTATATTGTCGGATATCTTGATTTCCGATGTGCCGGAAAAGTATTACCTGAACCAGAAACAAATGGAGCAGCTCTTGTTCAAATCCGGGCAGGAAGTCAGGGGAAAAGAGTCTACAGTCCAAAAGGATTAAGCTGTACCCTGACATCACAAGCCGGAGGAATGGGTGGAAAGACAGGATTATATGATGTGGGTGTTCCAATTAAAGAAAATACAAAGCTCGGCTACAAACTTGCAAGAGAGGGTGACAGCATCGATTTAGGTTATGCGAATCTCAACAGCAGGAGAGGAAGAGTCGGACATCAGATAGCACACACCCTGACTACAGGTATTCAACAGGGAACACTTCATTTCGTAGATTTGTCTCCACCACCACTGGTAACTGAAGAATGCAGAAGCCTTAATACTCGACAGTGCGGAATCCACAAATACAAAGGAGAATGTTCTGGTGTATTAAGGGAAGAAGGGGCAAGAGCAGTCCTTACACCAGCCAAAGAAAATGTCCGTCAGAACGGCAGACGTATGAAAGAACCAGAAGAACCGATGTTTACAATTACTGCAACCGATCGTCATGGCATCTTGTATCACGGCAGAATAAGAAGGTTAGTTCCGAGGGAATGTTTGCGACTGCAGGGTTATTACGACTGGCAGATTGATAAGATCATAGACAGCACTTCTGACGCACAGCTTTATAAACAGGCTGGAAACGGGGTGACTGTCAATGTTATCGAGGCAATTGGCAACCTATTACAAAAGGCAGACTCCGAACTCAACGAACAGGAAGTGTCTGAGAAAGGAATCCATTAGGCATGATCGGTATAAAAGACCAATACTTTGGCACAGAAATCGAAATGACAGGGATTACCAGACAACGTGCTGCAGAAGTTGTTGCTGAAATGTTTGGAACGGAAGCATATTATGACGGCACTACTTACGGAATCTGGTCAGTGATAGATTTGGAAGGAAAAAAGTGGAAATTTATGTCTGATGGAAGCATTTATACACAACGGAAAGTATACGGTCGAACTGTAGACGCAGGCAGAGAATATTCAACAGAAATGGTATCTCCGAAATTATCCTATGATGAAATGGGAAAGTTACAGGAAGTAGTACGCTGTCTGCGACGGCATGGCGGTTTTGTAAATGAGTCCTGTGGTCAGCATGTTCACATAGATGCATCGAATCATACACCGCAGAGTCTGAAAAATGCGCTGACAATTATGTATGCAAAGGAAGATATCCTGTTCAAAGCACTGAAAGTGCAGGAAAGAAGAGCAAATAGTTATTGTCAGAGGGTGCGACCGGAGGTATTGGAGAAAATCCGAAAAATACCAAATAAATCCATTACGATGGACCGTGTAAGAAATGTATGGTATGGAGGCAGGGATGGAAGTCATACCCATTATGATCATACCCGTTATTATGCTCTAAATCTTCATGCTGTATTTTCCAAGGGAACTTTGGAATGGCGCTGTTTTGAAAGCACACTACATGCTGGAAAGGTAAGAGCAAACATTACACTGGCATTAGCCATTTCCGCACAGGCGATCAATCAGAGATCCACCCAGATGAAAAAGACACCGATCTCAGAAAACCCGGCGTTTACATTCCGAACGTTTTTGTTGCGGCTCGGATTAATCGGAGAAGAATATAAAAATGTGCGGAAACATCTGCTGGCAAATCTGGAAGGTGATCTGGCATGGAGATATGACAAAAGCACGTATGAGTGTCTGAAGAAAAAGCAAAGGACGGATGACGTCAGATCGAGGTGAGAAAAATAGAAGAGAGATATTATTTTGCATATGGCAGTAACATGAACCTGGGGCAGATGAGATTCCGCTGTCCGGATGCAGAAGTGGTTGGAAATGTCCGGCTGGAAGATTACCGGCTGGCATTCCGTGGCAGAGCTCCGGGAAATGGCGTTGCAACTGTGCTTCCGGAAAAAGGAAGCTGTGTGGATGGAGTCTTATGGAAAATCACAGAAGCTTGTGAAAAGAATCTGGATTTTTATGAAGGATTTCCGAATTTTTATGGGAAAGAAACCATTCAGGTAAAGGATCAGGCTGGAACTGCAAGGGAAGTATTCGTATACACGATGAACTCCCCTCATAAGGATGTTCCGGCAAGACCATCGAAATTTTATCTGGATGGAATTCTGGAAGGATGTCTGGAAAACGGTTTACCGACAAAGTCGGTGATGGATGCAGTAAAACGCACCAGAAAGGAAATGAAAAAAGCAGAAAAGCAATATACAAGATAAATGTTACCGCAGAGGGAGAGCCTTCTGCGGTATTTTACTGAACAATATATTTATTATAGGAAGGGAACACACATGAAGGTGAAGAATTTAAAAACCAGAATCGCAGCCTTTGGACTGGCTGTCCTGATGGGCGTCAGTACCTTAAGCAGTGCCAATGCGTTCGCTGCCGAGCAGACGGATGTGGGGCAGGAGGTACAGGCATCCGAACAGGCGGTTACGAGTCAGAAAGAAAAGGCAGTTACGGCAGACGATATCACGAAAGAGATTTCGGATGAAACATTTGCAGTGGAAACCAGTATGGAAGGAATCCATTATGATGCAGAAAAAGAGGATGTTACGCTTATCAGCATCCAAGATGAAAATGGTGGGGAATACCATCCGGACAAAGCCGGAACTTACATTGCCTCTTACATGGTTGTACCAAAGGATCAGAGTGACAGCTATACCATCAACCGAAAGGTGATCCTGACGGATACGGAAGGTCAGGCACATGCACAGGACAATGGTGGGGAAAAGCAAAAATCAGATACAAAATCTGAAGATGATTCGGACTCGCCTGTGCAGAACTATACCGATGTAGAAATCGAGGCATCCGGGGAAGATGCATCTGCACAGGCAATCGAAGAATTCAAAGAGGATATTGAAGAAGGAAATGTCATGGTACTGTCTGCGGCTGAAAGAGCCACAAGCAGCGGTTCAACAGTCACACTGACAAAAGGAAGAACGATCTATTATCCAAGTTATCTTGGAAATTATCTTACTTGTCTGTTTACAGTCAATGGAAAGATAGCATACTGTCTCCAGTCCCAGAAAGCATCCCCACCGAGTGGAAGTTATGTGGCACAGGTATTGGACAGTAACAAGAATCTGCAGAAAGTCCTTTACTATGGCTATGGCGGGGCAGGAGATCTGACAGGAAGTTATCTGTCCGGGAAATCAGAGGATGAAAAGTATGTGTATACGCATATTGCAGCCAGCTACGCTTACGCAGGAGAAGCCGGATTTACCGGATGTAATTATAATGACCTTGTAAATGCAGGGGTTATCGCATATATCAATTATCTGT
>OLPK01001678.1_pt1 | contig 12693 bp, 14 predicted proteins | sample 1672261 | NCBI WGS metagenome assembly OLPK01 (sample SAMEA3136665, study PRJEB25190) | human gut metagenome
CTTTTGAATTTTGTGCTTTGACTAAATCAATAACCTTCTGTTCGTGTTCTTTTAGATAGTTCAGTTGTTTTTTCTTTATAGTTTCTTCATCTTCCTTTAGGTCTTTCGTAGATGAAGCAGCAATCGTTTTTCCTTGTTTTGTATCATCTATATGCTTCACGGTACATCCTCCTATACTTAGGAGCGCTACAATTGAAGCAACTATCATCATGATTTTTCGACTTTTCATAAGTCCCCCTACCATTCTGTACAGATTATTCTCTAAAATTGGAAACTGGATAAATGTTATTCCGGTTATGATAGCATTTATAGTTTGAAAAACAAGCTATCACACTACATAGAGCTTTTTAAAACATGAGTTAATGATTTCTTTACTTTTAATCATCAAATCTTTAAATTAAAAAGCTATGATGCAAGTGACAATTTAGACTATTGGTCTATTACTTACACATAGCACGTTTTTTTCCTATCATTTTAAGTTCCAATTACTCAAATAATCTCCCCCCTATTCTAATGTCGGATCCTAGATACATCTCATCTAAATTTAATGTATTGTCCTCATTAATTGGGATATCTACTCCCCAACTCGATTCTTCAATATTATTTATACCTCCATAAACATTCATATAATATTCAGGAGTTGTCAGTCCACCATCACTCCATTGTGTATGATCCCAATCAATTTGAACGGATTCAACTTTTGAATTTTGTGCTTTGACTAAATCAATAACCTTCTGTTCGTGTTCTTTTAGGTAGTCCAGTTGTTCTTTTTTTATGTCTCCTTCTGGTTTTTGTACGACTTTCTTTGAAGACGAGGCCGTTATCTTCTGTTCGGGTCTTTTGGTCAGGGTCATGATTTTTCCTCCAAGAAAAACCAGTCCTAGGATCGGTAACAAAATAATCAAAAATAGTTCCATTTGTCTCTTCATTCAATTCTCTCCAATCTAAACACTTTTAATTGATCTATCAACTGAGTCACTCGAAAATTTCTTAATCTATGCTTAAGTTTTGTCCCAGAGACATCGTCTTTAAATTAATCTTTCCATCTTCCACGACTACATCAACTCGCCAACTAGATTCAGGATTTTTATCAAATCCACCAAAAATGAGAATCATTTCGTCACCACCTTGAGGTGTTCCATTTCCTGCCACGCCCCACTCAGTTTCATCCCAATATATTTGAACGGATTCAACTTTCGGATTTTGGGCTTTCACAAAATCGACGATTTCTTGCTCGTGTTCTTTCAAATAGGTTAGCTGCTTTTGTTTAATGGTTTCTTTGTCTTCTTTTTTGGTTGAAGAGGTCCCAGTTTGCGCTTGTCTGCTCTTTTCACGTTCCTGCTTCACACATCCTACTAGACATCCAAGTGTTGAAACGAAAGCAAGTGCGATCATCAGATTGTTTATTTGTTTTCTCATAATTTTATTTCGTTTAAAAGTGATTCCTCTATTGCATCTCTCATTGTCTAACGGACGGATCATTTCTTTTCTACCCGATACAAACTATCAGAACCAATTGAATCTATTTTAGGCATCTTATTTTCGTCTAACGTAAAATTCAAGCTAAAATTTGTTAGATCACTTCCATTGGCATAACCATAAACTAATAGTATTTCGTCACCTCCCTGAGGTGTTCCATTACCTCCTACAACTGTTTTAATGCTGTCCCAGTCATAAGACACCTGCGTAATGTTAGCATTATGAGCTTTAACATAGGCTGTCATTTCTTGCTCGTGTTCTTTCAGATAGGCGAGCTGTTTTTGTTTAATGGCTTCTTTGTCTTCTTTAGTTGATGAAGAAGCGATGTGATTTATTGGTTTCGTCTGTTTTTTTGGATTTCCAAGACAGCCTCCAAGGCTTAAAAATCCAGCAATGGCAACAACTGTTACCATGATTTGTCTTGTTTGTAATTTCATAGCTTTTCCTTATCCAAATTACTCAAATACTTCTCCTCCAACACCAAAACCATTGCTTAACATCATAGTTTTTAGATCAGGCATTTCATTAACAATCTCAATCGTGACATTCCAACCAGAATTTTCAATATGATTAAAACCACCATACAACTCGATGATTTCGCCACCTCCTTGAGGAGTTCCGTTGCCTGCTTCGCCCCATCGAATATCACTCCAATTAACCTGAATGGATGCTATTTTAGAATTTTTTGACTTTACAAAATCCACGATTTCTTGTTCATGTTCTTTCAGGTAGGTGATTTGTTTTTGCTTCGTCGCTTCTTTATCTTCCTTGCTTGTCGAAGGGGTTGCAATGGGTGCTTGTTTCGTTTGCTCTTTTGATTTTATGGTACATCCTCCTATACTTGCAAGGAGAGCTAATGTAGTGATTAATTTAAACGCCGTTTGTTTTATCATGTGCTATCTTTCTCTAAACCAGTTCGTTTTCAAAATGTATTGTACTTACTTAGGAAATAGGCTTTCCGTCAATCGTAGGTTCATGAAGCATAAACATTTCTCGCATGTTAATTGATTGATCATCATTAATTGGAATATCCACTCCCCATCCTGAGTTCTCGATATGATTAATGCGCCCAAAAACATTCATATAATATTCGGGAGTTGTAAGACCACCATCACTCATCTGAGTTTGATCCCAATCAATCTGAACGGATTCAACTTTCGGATTTTGAGCCTTTACAAAATCGACGATTTCTTGTTCATGTTTTTTCAAATAGGCTACTTGTTCTTTTTTTATCTCTTCTTCTGATTTTTGAATGACTTTCTTTGAAGAAGTGGTTGTTATCTTCTGCTCCGGTCTTTTGGTCAGTGTCATGATTTTTCCTCCTAGAAAAACAATTCCTAGGATCGGTAACAGAATAATCAAAAATAGTTCCAGTCGTCTCTTCATCTCTTCTTCTCCAATCCTTCCTTTCATGACTGGATGGGCCAGTCACTTTCCTTACTATTATAGCATCTTTCATTTGAATCTCAATCTAACTCACTAGTTAGAGACTATATGCAGCAATCATAAAAGAACTTTCGGGGTTCTTCTAGAATATAGGTAATCCTTTTTTACAAATAACAACCTAAGTGATGCTAAGAATTCAAATGTTGCATTTTTGTAGAGTATCTAAATATATAATGAAACTTTCCGCTGTGAGAAAAGTGCTAGAAACACCATTGTTTCTAGCACTCGGGAGTTTTGGGAGTAAAACAGTTTGGGAAACTGTTTTAGCCTGAGCCTAAAAATTAAAAAGCGAAGGGGTTCAAAACTAAGTCATGGAACTTCGTGGATTGCTGAAATCATCCACTGGATAATTTCACCTAACGTCCGTACTCACTTAAGGAAAGTTTCTAAGAGGAGTTTATCTTCAATCAAAAAGGAACCCGAAGGTTCCTTTTTGTTATTTTCGATACATCTTGACCTGAAGGTAAAGATCGTTATAGACTCCAAGCAACTTCTTGCCTAATTGTTGATAGACTTCCAAATGGTCCAGTGTTTCATCGCTTGGATAGAAGGATTGGTCATCTTGGATTTCTTTTGGCAACATGGCTTTGGCTTTTTTATTTGGCGTTGAGTAGCCGACATAAAGAGCATTTTTTAAAGCATTTTTAGGACGAAGCATGAAGTTAATGAAGGCATATGCTGCTTCTTTATTTTTCACGGTTTTTGGAATGACAATGTTATCAAACCAAAGGTTGCTGGCTTCAGTTGGGACGACATAGCGAAGATCCTTATTGGCTTCGAGCATTTGGCTGGCTTCTCCTGAAAAGGTAACCCCAATAGCCGCATTGTTTTGGATCATATAGCCTTTCATCTCATCAGCAACCAAAGCTTTGATGTTTGGCGTCAAGGTGTAGAGTTTATCTACTGCCTCTTGCAATTTCTTTGGATCCTTTTCATTGAGGCTATAGCCCAAGGTATTGAGACCAATTCCCATGACCTCACGCGCACCATCGTACATCATGATGTCATTTCTGTACTCTTCACGCCAGAGATCTGACCAATGTTCAGGAGCATTTTTGACCATCTTGGTATTGTAGATAATCCCCAAGGTACCCCAGAAGTAAGGGACTGAATATTGGTTACCCGGATCAAACGATTGGTTCAAGAGTTTTGGATCGATATTTTCCATCCCTTTGATCTTGGATTGGTCCAACTTTTCAACCAGATGCTCATCCATCATCTTAGCAATCATGTATTCACTAGGAATCGCAATATCGTAGGTAGTTCCCCCTTGCTTGATCTTAGTGTACATGGCTTCGTTGGAATCAAAGGTATCATATTGCACCTGAATTCCTGTCTCTTTTGTGAATTCCGTTAGCAATTCTGGATCGATATAATCTCCCCAGTTGTAGATGACCAACTTGTCACTATTCTTGGTATTCATGCTCGCTTCGATCTGGTGGCTAATTCCCCAGAGGACCAGAATGACAAGGACAATCCCAGTTAGGAATGAATAAAGTTTTTTCATGCTGCTTCCTCCTTTTCACGGGTAATAAAGTAATAACCGATGACCAAGAGCACACTAAAGAGAAAGACAAGGGCGGACAAGGCATTGATACTGAGGGAAATTCCTTGACGCGCACGTGAGTAGATCTCTACAGACAAGGTTGTAAAGCCATTTCCGGTTACAAAGAAGGTCACGGCAAAGTCGTCAAGCGAATAGGTAAAGGCCATAAAGTAGCCAGCAATAATGGCTGGTGTCAGATACGGCAACATGATCTCTTTGAGCATTTGCACTTGGGTAGCTCCCAAGTCATAGGCAGCATTGACCATATCCCGGTTCATTTCCTTGAGTCGTGGCAAGACCATCAAGACCACAATGGGAATCGAGAAAGCCACGTGGCTAGCCAAAACAGATAGGAAACCTAGCTGGTACTTCACCGTCGTAAAGAGAATCAAGAAGCTGGCCCCGATCATAACGTCTGGCGCTACCATAAGAATGTTGTTGATAGAGAGCAAAGGTCCTTCTAACTTCTTCTTCGATTGGTAGATATAAATGGCTCCAAAGGTTCCAATCACTGTCGCAATCAAGGCTGACAAGAAGGCCAAGAGGAAGGTCTCTGATAAGATCAGCATCAGGCGACTATCTGCGAACAATTCATTGAAATGCTCAAGCGTGAAGCCCGTAAAGGCATTCATATCTCCCCCTTTATTGAAGGCATAAAAGATCAAATAGAAAATAGGAAGATAGAGGATCAGAAAGACGAAGCCTAGATAGAAATGAGATACTTTTTTCATCGTTCTCTCCTTTCTCTAGTTGCCCACATGGTAAAGAGCATGGCAAGGATCAGAACAACTCCGATGGTAGAACCCATTCCCCAGTTTTGTGTTGTCAGGAAGTGCTGTTCAATCGCAGTCCCTAGGGTAATGACGCGGTTTCCACCGATCATCCGTGTCAACATGAAGAGACTCAGACTAGGAATAAAGACAGACTGCACACCTGAGCGGACTCCATTCATGGACAAGGGGAAGACCACATGACGGAAGGTATCCCAACGATTGGCTCCCAAATCATAGCTGGCATTGATCAAGTTTGGATCTAAGTCATCTAAGACATTAAAGATCGGTAAAATCATAAATGGCAACTCGATGTAGCTGGCTACAAAGATAAAGGAGAAATCGGTAAAGAGGATCTGCTGGGGAGCGACTCCGAGAAAGCTTAAAAAGCTATTGATGGAACCGTTTTGCCCAAAGATCCCAATAAAGGCATAGGCCTTGAGCAAGAGATTGACCCAGGTTGGCAAGACGATCAACATCAACCACAACTGCCGGTGTTTGAGCAGCGTCAAAAAGTAAGCAGTCGGGTAGGAGATCAAGAGCGTCACCAGGGTGACGATTCCGGCATAAAGGACCGAATTAAAGCTCATCTTTAAATAGGTCAAATTTTGCGAAGTGAAGAACTCTTTGTAGTTTTCAAGTGAAAACTGCCCTTCAACGTTAAAAAAGGATTGAAAGATGATCATGACTACAGGAGCCAAGACAAAGAGAAAAATCCACAAGAAATAGGGGAGGATAAATAGATTAGAGGTTGTTTTCTTCATCTCTTTCCTCCTCAATGGCATTAATCAAACCAGCTTCTTGCTCTTCCACTTCAACGTACTCTTCGATCCGCGCATCGAATTCTTCTTCGGTTTCATTGAGACGCATAACGTGGATATCTTCTGGTTCAAAGTCTAGCCCGATGACTTCTCCCACGATGGCCTTCCGAGTGGAGTGAATCATCCACTCATTTCCCAAATCATCATAGGCGATGATCTCGTAATGCACACCACGGAAGAGCTGGGTGTCCACCTTCACTTGGAGCTTGCCTTCTTCAGGAAGAGTGATTTGCAAGTCTTCAGGACGAATAACGACTTCAACTGGTTCATTTGGACGCATCCCCCCATCGACCGCTTCAAAGCGTTTGCCATTGAACTCAACCAAGTAGTCCTCGATCATGCGACCATCTAGAATGTTAGACTCCCCGATAAAGGTGGCTACAAAGTGGTTAATCGGTTCATCATAGATATCAACCGGTGTACCAGATTGGACGATTTCCCCTTCATTCATGACAAAGATCCAGTCACTCATGGCAAGAGCTTCTTCTTGGTCATGGGTAACAAAGACAAAGGTAATCCCCAAGCGTTGTTGCAATTCCCGCAACTCATACTGCATGTCTGTCCGCAGTTTCAAGTCAAGTGCAGACAAGGGCTCATCTAAAAGGACCACTCGTGGTTCATTGATAATAGCCCGGGCAATAGCTACCCGCTGGCGTTGACCACCGGATAATTTTTGGATCGAACGTTTTTCAAATCCAGCTAACTGGACCATTTTCAAGACTTCTGAAACCCGACGTTCGATCTCAGCCTTGTCCACCTTTTTCAAACGAAGGGGAAAAGCCACATTTTCAAAGACCGTCATATGTGGAAACAGGGCATAGGACTGAAAGACGGTGTGGACATCCCGTTTGTTGGTAGGGACATCATTGATCCGTTCCCCGTCAAGATAGACATCTCCAGTCGTCGCATCCAAAAGACCGGCAATGATATTAAGGATGGTCGATTTTCCAGATCCAGATGCACCGAGCAGGGTATAGAACTTCCCTTCTTCCAATTCAAAATTGATATCCTTTAGGACAACGGTTCCGCTATCTTCAAAGACCTTTGAAACATTTTTAAACTCAATAATTGGTTTTTTCAATTCACATAAATTCCTTCTTTACTGCAATTACCAAACTGCTTTTCAAACGAAAATGCAGCGGCTGACAGGAAGACCTGTCAGACCACCAATACCTCTCGGGGACTTACTAGACTGCCCCACCTATTTACGGTATCGATAGGCACTCACCCCCTCTCCGACTGATGCTATCGATGGTTCACTATCAATTGTTCTTCAATACTTAAGCTCTTAGGCTTGGCCGATAATACGAACTTCTGGTTCTAAACGGACGCCTGAATGAGCTTCTACTGCCTCAATGACATGGGCGATCAAATCTTCGTAGTCCTTAGCTGTTCCATTATCGACATTGACCATAAAGCCGGCATGCTTTTCAGAAACTTCCACACCACCGATTCGATAGCCTTTTAGACCTGCTTCACTGATCAATTGACCTGCAAAATGACCGACAGGACGCTTAAAGACAGATCCACAAGAAGGGTATTCAAGGGGTTGTTTCAACTGACGAAGATGGGTCAACCGATCCATCTCCTGCTTGATCGCCTCGTGATTGCCTGGTGACAAAGCAAATTTGGCAGAGATGACAACAGCGCCTGTCTCTTGAATCTTAGAATGACGGTAGCCAAAAGCTAGTTCACTCGCTGACAGAGTTTCGATCTCTCCGTCTTTGGTCAAGACCTTACAGGATACAAGGACATGCGCGATCTCTCCCCCATAGGCTCCCGCATTCATAAAGACAGCACCACCGACACTGCCTGGAATGCCACTAGCAAACTCGAAGCCTTTCAAACTATGGTGCAAGGCCACATGAGTGGTGTCGATGAGTTTAGCTCCTGCCTCTGCTTCGATCACATAGCCGTCCACACTGATGTCACGCAAGCGATCAAACATAATGACAAATCCCGGAATGCCCCCATCACGGACAATGATATTGGACGCATTGCCCAGGACCATCCATGGGATTTGCTCTTGGTTGGCAAATTGGACGATGCGTTTTAATTCGTATTGATTGCGAGGAAAGGCTAAAAATTCAGCATTCCCACCTACCTTTGTGAAGGTATAATATTTTAAAGGTTCTTGAAAACGGATATCAATCCCTTCAAGAATTTGATTCATTTTTTCATTCATCTTTCTGTCTGTTCTCTCTCTATAAAAATACAAACTATTATACCAAATTTTTGACTATTTTTCGACCCTAAAAAACAAAAGAAGACCTATAATATTCAGGCCTTCCTTTTATCATTCACTATGCAATTTTACGAGCGATAGTACGATTCTTCTGTCCATCCAGAGCTGATTTGACCGAAATCCAAGCACCACCAAGAGTGAAGACAGCTAAGAGTCCTAGATTCAAGTAAAATTTATCTGGGACGTCCCCTGAGAATGTCGCTTCATTGAGAAGCGTCCAGGACATACCAAATGGCAAATCCAGTTCACTCATGAGCGCCAAAGTATAATCTAATTGGTTGACCAAAAAGACCGTCAAGACCATCAATATAGCTGAAACTACCACACCTTTTTTAGTCAATTTCTTACCAAGGATCTCATAACCTTTGATAGTACAATAACCGAGGGCAGCCCCTGCTAAAACAGATACATAGCCAAGACGCGCTACCAAGAGGGCAACTGCTCCACCGATGATTACACCGATCACAGCCCCTACAATTCCTAAAAGGAAGTTTTCTTCCCGCGCTTCATAAGCCTCAACTGTATCTTGCACTTCGGCTTGGTAAGCTCTAAAGGTTGCATCGTCGATTAAGAAGATCGCATCTCCAATTTGATACAGACCAATTGGTCCTTCCTCACCCGTTTGCGCATTCACTTGCACAAATTGGTGGTTGAGCAAGAAATCAACAATATCTTGGATAGCTGTCCATAAGGTTTCGACAGCCTTGCCTTTGGTCATTCCACCTTTGACGACGATCGAGGTCAAATAACCATCAGAAGAGATAGCATTAATGGCTTTTGATTGTTCTTTTAATTCATTCCAAAGAATTTCACTATCTTCGATCAAGTCTCCTTCGGAACCTTGTTTCACACTGAGTGAAATGGTAAATACATTCTTGGTTTGAGCGCCTTCAATGACTAACAAGAAGCCTTCACGCTCTCCATACATCACACAGGCTTCGCCATCAAATTGCAGCCCAAGATCGGTAGCAATACTATATAAATATTCTGGTTTCATGTTTCCCCCTAAACTTTCGGGAAAGCTTGAGCTTTTCCCCATACAATTCCCATTCTACCATAGGAGAAGCAAAAAGGACATATACATTTGTATACATCCTTCTTTCATTTGTGTTACATTGAGGTTTATTTCTCAACACGAACGCCAAATGTGTCAATTTTAAGTTGGAAAATCTGACCATCTAGCCCGAGTTTTTCGAGAGCTGCGACAAAGGCTGCTGTATGCTCTGGCGCTAAGAGGTTCATGATCGTTGGGCCTGCTCCCGACAGATAGGTGGCGTAAGCCCCATGCGCATGCGCGACTTCTTTGACCTGAGGGAACTCTTTGACAAGAGATTGACGGTAGCGCTCGTGGAAATGATCTGACTCGATGGAGCGACCAGCCGTCAGCAAATCTCCCTTGAGGAGAGCTGCGATAGCGACATTGGCTACGCTACTAGCTGCAACTGCTTCCTTATAAGACCATTCTTTCGGTAGGACATTCCGACTATCACTGGTCTTCAATTGGTAGCTCGGTACAAAGGCCACAAGGTCACAGCTTGGAAAGTCAGCCGTGACATATTGGACATCTTCACCGATGTAGCTCGCGATGACCATATTCCCAAAGATAGCCGGAGCTACATTATCCGGATGACCTTCGATCTCGGTCGCGATGCGTAATTTCTCAGCGTCTGATAGCTGGAGGTTAGCTAATTGGTTGGCCAATTCAATCCCTGCGACAATGACCGAGCTAGAAGAACCAAGACCACGCGCCAAGGGCACTTCACTAGTCATCTTGATCCGATGAGGCTGCATATCAGTTGAGATAGAAAGAGATGTTGAGAGCAAGAGGTTTTTCTCATCTGTCGGAATCCCTGCTCCTAGATCATGCTCAATGAACCAAGCATCAGCTGGTTCAAGGACTTCAATGGTCAAATAGCGAGTCACGGCAATCCCAACCGAATCAAATCCTGGCCCTACATTGGCACTTGTTGCTGGAACAATAATTTTCATGCTTATTCTCCCAAGACTTTAAAGGTATTCAAGAGTTCGAAATTCGCCTCTGAATCCAATTTTTCAACCAAGTTCTTGAATTGTGTTTGGTTGACTTGGTGGGTAATGATGACGACACTTGCAAATTGACCATCTGAGTCCTCTTGAAGGATTTGCTTGAAGGAAGCTCCTTCTGCATTAAAGATTTCCGCAAGACGCAAGATTTGACCAGTCGCATCTGGTGCCTTGATTGAGAAGTAATAATTGTTCTTCACGTCTTCTGGCTTAGCCAATTTAAGAGGGCGGCTGTATTCATTGAAGGCTTTACCGATTGTTCCTTCTTTTAGTCGACGGACAATGCGAACGAGGTCGGCTACGACACTTGTCGCAGTTGGTTTTTGACCAGCACCTGGTCCGTAGTACATAGACTCACCAATACCGATGGATTCCACATAGACCGCATTCATAACGTCGTTCACGCCAGCAAGTGGATGTTGTTTTGGAAGGAAGGTTGGTGTTACTTCTGCTGCGATCCCTGATTCTGTTTCAACGATAGATCCGACCAGCTTGATAACATATCCAAGGCTTTGAGCAACCGATACATCCTGAGGAGTGATCTGGCTGATTCCTTTGTGACCTACTTGGTCAAATTGGATGTTCATCCCAAAGGCAAATTGGCTCAAGATTACCATCTTGTAGGCAGCATCGATCCCTTCGACGTCATTGGTTGGATCACTTTCAGCGTAACCAAGACGTTGCGCTTCTGCTAAAGCATCCTCATAAGTCCAGCCTTCTTCGACCATTTTAGTCATCATGAAGTTAGAGGTTCCATTGACCACACCGAGCACTTTGGTCACCTTGTCTGAGGCCAAAGAATTCACCAAGGTCCGAAGGATTGGAATCCCACCAGCTACGGCAGCTTCATAATAAAGAGCCACTTGGTGTTTTTTAGCAATCTCTAGCAACTCGCTTCCATGAACGGCAAGAAGGTCTTTGTTAGCAGAAACCACATGTTTGCCCGCTTCCAGCGCACGGGTGATAAAGGTCTTAGCTGGCTCGATACGACCCATCAATTCGACCACGATGGCAATGTCCTTGTCTTCAATGATCTCATCGACATTGGTCACAAAGTTGTAGTCATGACCAGCAGCTTGCAATTTTTCCTTTTCCGCATCATCTCGAACCAAGACCTTAGCGATCTCGATTTCATCTTGAGCTGCCTGGGTGATTTTTTCATGGTTTTCTTTTAATAAAAATGGTACGCCACTTGCAACAGTACCAAATCCTAGTAAGGCAATCTTAACAGACATCCTATTGACTCCTTGAATTTTCTATAGTAGCTCCATTATAACAAAAACTTGAGCGTTTGACAGCCAATTGCCTTAAAAATTCTGAATTTTCATGACAGGATCTGCCTGTAGCAAGTTCTGGAAAAGAACATAGAATTTGTGGTACAATAAAGAAAATAATGAAAACGGTGACACTATGAGTAAACGAAGAGTACCTAAAAAAATCAAAGTCCTACTTGGAATCAATGCCCTCCTACTGGTCTGTATCTTTATTTGTAGCTTTCTTCTGATCAAGCGGATCACTCAGCCGAGTGACGGAAATACAAGTGGCACTGCCATGACGCGCTCGCTAGATGAACACAGTTCCTCTATCGAGTGGACTCGGGTGAAAAAGCCGGTCAAACTGCCCATCCTCATGTACCACTCCGTGCACAATATGGCCGAGTCCGAAGCTGCCAATGCTAATTTGATCGTCGATCCAGAGACCTTTGAAAGCCAACTAAAGGCCCTAAAAAAAGCGGGTTACTACACCCTGACACCTGGGGAAGCCTATCGCATCCTCGTCAAGAACGAAGTACCCAAAGGAAAGAAATTTGTCTGGCTGACCTTTGATGATGGCGTCGAAGATTTCTATACTATCGTCTATCCGCTTCTTAAGAAGTACAAGATGACCGCCACCAATAATATCATCACGGACTTTACCCAAAAGGAAAAAGAAAATGTCCTGACCTTTGACCAAATCAAAGAGATGAAAAGTGCTGGCTTGACCTTTGAAAGCCATACGGTCAATCATCCAGACCTAGCCAATTCCAGTCTTGAGACCCAAAAGAATGAGCTAGTTGCTTCTAAACGCCTGCTAGATAAGGTGCTGGATCAAAATACCAGCGTTATCGTCTACCCATCCGGTCGCTACAGCCAGGTCACGATCGACCAAGCCAAGAAAGCTGACTACAAACTAGGCCTCACCACTAAAAATGGACTCGCCAGCTCCGCTGATGGCCTCTATTCCCTCAAACGAGTTCGGATCCTTCCAACCACTACAGGAGAGGACCTCCTAGCCATGATCCAAGAATAAAGAAAGAGAGTGGGACAGAAATCGGTAATTCGTTAGAATTCGATTTCGTCGTCC
>OLPK01001691.1_pt1 | contig 12575 bp, 10 predicted proteins | sample 1672261 | NCBI WGS metagenome assembly OLPK01 (sample SAMEA3136665, study PRJEB25190) | human gut metagenome
CCAGTATCCGGATTCTTTTTCGCTTCTTTGAATCCAATGTCCTACAACCTCCCGTATCTCTTCGGTATTAAAAAAGTATTCCTTTTTTCTCTTTCAGTAAACGGGCACCGCTGATAATAGAGATCACACCTGCTGCGATTCCTACTACTGTAACAACAATACCCACTGCAATTCCTGCAGCACCGGCTAATCCCATTGCTTTATATGCTTTTTCATTCATACTCGTGTTCTCCCCCGTTCCTATTTTGCTCCGTACTGTTCATAATATGCGTCGATTGCTGCTTTTAATGTATCATCGATCACAACTTTTCCATTGCATTCTTTGTTATACAGGCATTCTACAACTTCTTCCATCGTTACGATTGCTGCTGTATCGAATCCGTACAGATCTTTGATCTCATCTAACGCACACTTCTCGCCGCCTTTTCCGACTTCCATACGGTTCAGAGATACCATCAGACCTACGATTGTTACATCTGCTGCGCCTTTTACTTTCGGAACAGTCTCTTCCATAGATTTACCTGATGTTGTCACATCTTCGATCATGATCACACGATCTCCATCTTTTAATTTGCTTCCAAGAAAGCTTCCCTTATCTGCACCGTGGTCTTTCTCTTCTTTACGATCAGAACAGTAACGTACTTCTTTTCCATACAGATCACTGTAAGCGATCGCTGTTACAACTCCAAGCGGAATTCCCTTATAGGCCGGTCCGAATAATACATCAAAGTCATCTCCGTATGTATCATGGATTGCTTTTGCATAATACTGACCTAACTTCTTAAGCTGTGATCCTGTTACGTAGGCTCCGGCATTCATAAAAAATGGGGATTTTCTTCCACTCTTTAATGTAAATTCTCCAAATTTGAGCACGTCGCTCTCTACCATAAATTCAATAAACTCCTGCTTATAACTTTCCATTTTGATTACCTCCATATATTTCAGACGCTGTGTGTCTTATTATTGCATCATAATTCCATTTAATTTTATCATAAGAAAATCACTTTTTCAATTCACGCATACAGAAAAACTGTCACTGCCGGTATTTCTTATATACCAAAGTATGCAAGAGAAGTTGCCAGTGGCAACTTCTCTGTACTTTCGCTTTACATGATCTTCGTCTCTTCCAGTTTTTCTGCAAATGCCTCATTCATCCGGATCACCGGTTTACGAAGGAGCAATCCAAGGATCAGGGACAGAATCAAAAAGATTCCAAGCTTTCCAAGTTCTGTCCAGTAGGTCATACCATACATACCGCCAATTGTCTCCCTAAGCGCCGCCATGCTGTGAACGAATGGCAGTAACGGATATACGGCTTTGAAGAAGGCCGGTGCGACTTCAATTGGGAAGGTTCCTCCGGAACCTGCCACTTGCATAACCAGAAGTACAACGCTGACCGCTTTTCCGATATCTCCAAATGATACTGTCAGTGTATAGATGATATTCACATATACAATGCTCGAGAACCATCCTGCCAGCATGAAGAGGAACGGATGCTTACACTGAATTCCCAGGTATAACAGATCCCCCAGACAGATCAGGGTACTCTGCAGGAGACCTACGATCAGGAAGAGGAAATATCGTCCCAGGTATTCCTGATGCGGTTTTACTTTCTTAAGACCTTCGGTGCATTTTGACGAAACGCCTGTCTTTAACATGGCAACCAGCACAATTCCACCGATCCAGATCGACAGTGTGGAATAGAACGGTGCCATCGAAGAACCATAATTTTCAATCTTATAGACCTGATTTGTCTTCAGGCTTACCGGTGCTGCCAGGAACTCTCCGATCACATTAGAATCCCCGGAGATCAGTTCTTCTAATTGTGAGAAATCACCGCTTTGCTGCATTTCTCCGATTTTTCCTGTCGTATTGCTGATTTTTTCTGCTGCTGTATTGAGCAGATTGCAAGAATGATTCAGCGCTGCGTTAATCTGTGTCAGATCAGCCGACGCTGAAGTTGACAAATCATATACCCCGTCTACACCTTCATCCAGGCGATCCATCAGAAGGTTCAGATTACTGCTTGTGTCTCCCATCGAATCCCCCAGTTCATCCAGACTGCTCTTTACATTCTTCTCAAAGTCTGTCTTGATTCCGGCAAGGCTGTCTGCACTTGATTTCACCAGTTTATCTAATTCTGCTTTATCCGTTACTGCTGTATCTGCCGCTCCCTGAAGCGAAGATTCTGTGGACTTAAGCTTATCCCGAAGCTCTGTCTGTGTCGCAATCGTCTCTCCCAATTTTCCGGAAATACTTCCCTTTAATGCATTCAACTGCGCATTATTTCCAACGTTTATTTCATCTATTGCCGATTTCAGCGAAGTATAGGAATCAATCACTTTCTGAACTCTGGATGCCAGGGCATTCAATGTTCCCGCCACATCGTCCGCGCTCTGAGAGTTTGATGAAAATGCTGAATCAATAATTTCCGACATCTGATCATAGAATTCTTTTCCGGAATTAATTGCCGCATTTACTCCGTCTGTCGCACCGCTGACTGTCTCATCAATTCCACTGAACGATTTTTTCACCTTTTTCAGTGAATCTGTCGTGTTCTTGGAATGCTCCTGTGTTTCCTTCAGGAAACTTCCTGTTGTATCCAGAAGCTGCTGTGCAGAAGTTGTCATTCCCGAAAAAGAGCTTAATGTAGACGATGCCGCACTCAAATCCGAGCCGATCTGATTTAAATTATCCGCAAGATTTTGTGCGATTGCTGCCACTCCGTCCTGATCCGCTACATTCGTAACTGCCTTAAACGCAGTGATCACAGTATCGCTGATCGTCTCTACAAATACCTCATTAACCTGTCTCTGGATCGCACTTGCTCCTTTATCCGTTACTTTTGGTGCGATTGCATTTTCCTTGGCATTCGAATAGTATGTGATACTTGGTTTCTGGATATTTTCAGAAAAAATACTCATCATATTTGAGCTGAAGTCCTTCGGTATCACAATTGCTGCATAATATTTTCCGGACTTTACACCGTCTATGGCTTTTTTTCTTCCGGTAAAAACCCAGTCAAGCTGCGAATTGCTTCGAAGCGATGTCAGTACCTGATCTCCCATATTGATCTGTAACGGAATCAGGCTTCCCTCATATCCTTCATCAACACTTGCGACTGCAACCTTCAGATTACCGGTATTGCCATACGGATCCCAGCTTGCTGCTATATTGAACCACGCATAAAGGCAGGGTACAACTGTAATTCCCATGATAACAATCATTGCGATTACATTATTTTTAATACGCTTTATATCTCTTCGGAAGATTTCCCATATATTTTTCATTCGCCTCTTTCCTCCTTTATCTCATGGATCAGATCTTCTGTTGTCATACCTGTCATAGCAAGCTGTCTTTGCATCTTGTCATGCAGATATTCTACAACGATCAGATATACTGCAAGTCCGATCAGCGATACGATCCACAATATCAGGAAGACCAGTTTTGACTCCAGACTGAACATCAGTATCAGGAAAACCAGTGGTATGATGATCATTCCAAGGAATCCCCATCGGATCATCTTTGGATAACGTTTTTCAAATTTTTCGGATTTCACAAGAAATTCCTGTTTCCATTCAGCATCTTCCATAAGTGTCTTCATCATCATTGTCAGTTCCGGACGTTTCCGTTCGGCCGACTCCGTCTCCCCAAGCATTAACTCTGTCTCAGACAGACGTTTATCGAACAAGTGATTCAGGTTCATAAGCAACGGACGTAATACCAGACCGATGAAAAGAGAGATTGGGAAAAATATCGCAAGAATCCCCAGATACTTCCAGATATTTGCTCCATACATTCCTGCAATACATTCACGCATGGCACTGATTCCATATGTGAATGGAAGAAGCGGATGCAGTCTCTGGAAAAATGCCGGTGTCATCTCGATCGGATACGTTCCTGCCGATCCAGGAATCTGAAGGATAACAAGTACAACTCCCAGTGCCTTTCCAATGTGTTTAAAGGTCAATGCCAGTGCGTAGATCAGATTAACATAAACAAACGAACAGAATACACCCACACATACAAACGCTACCGGATGTACACACTGTACTTTCAATAATAAAATATCACCGACACATACGATCAGTCCCTGTACAAGACCTACTGCAACAAATAACAGCCATCTTCCAAAGTAGGCCTGTCCGGCTGTAAACTTCCGTACCTTTTCATCTTTATCAACTTCCTGTTTCAGAATTGATACCAGAATCAGTCCTCCTACCCAAAGTGCAAGATTTGTGTAAAATGGTGTCATTCCCGATCCATAATTTTCTACATCATATAACACATTTGATTTGATGCTCACCGGAGAAGACATAAAATCTGCAATTGAATCCGCATCAAGTCCTTCCAGTGAAGTCAGTTTCTGATACATCTCTGAACTCTGTAATGCATTTAAATCCGTCTGAACAGATGCCAGTGACTCATCAACCTGTGTTAACACATCTCCTGTCTGTCCCAATGCAGACGCACTGCTTTTCAGGCTGTCATTTAACTGATTTAAAATCGTCTTTAATTGTTCTACTGTCGGCTCAACTCCGGTCAAAGCCGCAGAAAGATTTCCGCTCAGTGAAGCCAGACTGTCCAGTGACTGATTCAGCTGTGGCAGAATCTTCTGATCCAGATTGGTACGGTAATTTTGCAGACTGTCTTTACTTTCTTTCGCAAGTTTTTCCAGTGAAGTACGTGTATTCTTTGCTGTTGTCACTGCGTTTTGAATCCCTTGATTCCCTGTTTTCAGTGAAGATACCAGCTCCTGTAACGATGCATTCTGGTTCTCCAATTCTGTAATTTTCTGTCCGATCACAGCAGATATCTGTTGTCCCAGTTCTGTATGCCCCTGAATCTTATCATTCAATTCTTTCAGCTGTTCCAGAAGTTCCTGATTTTTATCCAGCAGAGACGAAGCCGTTGAAAGGCTGTTGTCTACTGCTGTCAGTGCCTGTCCGGCTTTCGTCTCAAACACGCCCAGTTTTGCCGATGCCGAGACATACGTGTCATTTAAAAGTGTCTCTCCGTTCGATAACCCATTGGAGAATTCTGTTGAAAACTGTCCAACCGCTGTTCTGGTATCTGCAAGCACATTTCCACTGTCTTCGATTGCTTTTGCTCCTGACTCTGCAGTAACCGTAACCTGATCCAGCATACTTACCGCACTCGCCATGATCTCATCTGACTTATCCACTGTCTTCTGGAAGTTTTCCAATACCTTATTATATTCGTCCAGATTCTTTCTGGTATCTGCGATAGCTTTGATCAGACTTGAATTTTCTTCACTTACTTTTCCGGATAATTCTCCGGCCTCTTTATTCAATAATTCAGAAATGCTCTCTGCAGCTACGGATGTGAATGTATCATTGATTTCCTGCTGAATCGTGCTCGCACCTGTATCCGTGATCTTTGGTGCTATTGCATTTTTCTTTTCATTAATATAATAATCCAGCTTCGGCTGTTTGATATCTCCTGATAAAATACTCAGAAGTGATTCACTGAAATTATCCGGTATTACGATCGCTGCGTAATATTTTCCGAATCTCACTCCCTTTTTCGCTTCTTTTGCATCTACAAACTTCCAGCCAAGCTGGTCATTTTTCTTCAGATTGTCTACAATATTTTGTCCTGCGTCCAGTGACATCTGCTCACTGTCGGCACCTTTATCCTCATTGGCAATCGCAACCTGGATTCCCTTGGTATTTCCATACGGATCCATATTGGCAGCGATGTTGAACCATGCATAAAGAGACGGCAGCACACTGATTCCAACCAGGATCAGTACTGCTGCACGGTTACGGAACAACCGGCCAAGATCTCTTTTGAAAATCTGAAATGATTTCTTCATCCACTAATCCTCCTTTGTTATTGTCATATAGACATTAGTATAACAAAAACACTTCTGAAAATCTACCCAAAAACTGACGAACGGTCATATTTTTATTGTGCTATTTGCACTTCTGAGATGAAGCGCAAAAATGCATCAGTACAGGTCAATTCCCTATATTGATGCATTTTTATCATTTATTTATTTTACAATGCCAACCATATCTTTCACGGATTCAAATCCATTTTTCTTCATATATGCTTCTATTCCGTCAATAATCTCGATCGTTGCATTCGGATTATAGAAATTCGCAGTTCCTACAGATACTGCAGACGCTCCCGCAAGGATCATCTCAATGGCATCTTCCGGTGTCGCAATACCGCCCATTCCAATAATCGGAATGTTCACTGCCTGTGCCGTCTGATATACCATACGGACTGCAATCGGATGTACAACTGGTCCCGACACACCGCCGGTCTTATTTGCTACCGCAAATGTTCTGCGGTTGATATCAATCTTCATACCCGTCAGTGTATTGATCAATGACAGGGCATCTGCTCCACCGGCTTCTGCTGCCTTCGCAATCTCCGTAATATCCGTAACATTTGGCGTCAGTTTCATGATGATCGGCTGCTTTGCAATCTTTTTAATCTGAGCCGTCAGCTCCTCTACATGCTTTGCATCCTGCCCAAACGCCAGAAAGCCTGCATTAACATTCGGGCACGAAATATTGATCTCCATCATATCAATCGGCTCATCAGCCAGTCTTTCCACCACTGCCAGATATTCTTCCGGTGCATGACCACAGACATTGACGATGATCTTCGTATCATATTTCTTCAGAAATGGAATATCTCTTTTGCAGAACAAATCGATTCCCGGATTCTGGAGTCCGATCGCATTCATCATTCCTCCGTAAACTTCAGCTACACGTGGTGTCGGATTACCCGGCCACGGAACATTTGCCACGCCCTTGGTCGTTACCGCTCCAAGACGGTTCAGATCCACAAACTCACTGAATTCTTCTCCCGAACCAAATGTACCGGAAGCCACTGTAACCGGATTCTTCCATTCTACGCCGGCAATATTTACTTTCATGTCCATTATAAATCCACCTCCGTAGATAAGAATACTGGTCCGTCTTTACAGATTCTCTTATTGTTCACATTACTGTGTGCATCTTTTTCTTTTGTCTTGCAGACACATGCCAGACAGGCTCCGATACCGCATGCCATTCTCTCTTCCAGGGAAATATAGCATTCTATTTTCTTCTCTTCTGCATAGGCCTTGATCGCACGCAGCATTGGTGTAGGTCCGCATGCAAATATAATATCGGCATCCAGACTCTGCTCACGGATAGCATCCATGACATTTCCTTTTGTTCCCACGCTTCCATCCTCTGTGGAAATATATAAGGTTCCGTTCTGTTCAAACTCCTCTTTCAGGAAGGTATGCGCATCTCTATAGCCGACAACAATCTGCTTTTCTTCACACTGCATCTGCTTTGCAAGTTCCAGAATCGGCGGAACACCAATCCCGCCGCCCATCAGGAATACTTTCTTTCCTTCTGCCTTTTCATATGGAAATCCATTTCCCAAAGGTCCGATCACTGGTACAAAATCTCCGGCCTTTAATTCTGAAAACTGTTTTGTTCCGGTCTTTTCTCCTGTCACACGATATACCAGTCTTAATCTTTTTGCTTCTTTATCAATTTCACAGATACTGATCGGGCGTGGAAGTAATTTGCTTGCATCTGTCGTGTATACAGACATAAACTGTCCCGGTCTGGCAGTCAGCGCTGCTTCTGTCTCAATCCACAGACTGTAGATTCCATCTGCCAGCATCTCCTGTGACAGAACTTTCGCCTGTTCTTTTTTTCTCTCCATCTTCCTTTATCTCCTGTCAAGATTACTCTGTCTTACTTTTTTCGTTATAAGTCTTTTTTTCGTCTGTTCAGACATTATCTGTTCTCAAGTGCTCCCTTGATGTCTGCGATCATCGTCTCAACTGCTGCTCTGGATGCATCACCAAAATTCTCAGCTCCAAATTTTGCATACTGCTCCTGCTTATATGCCGCAATGATTCCTCTGGAAGAGTTTACGATTGCTCCAAGGCCATCTTCATTGAAGAAATGTACCAGGTCTTTTCCTTTTCCTCCCTGTGCGCCGTAACCAGGAACCAGAATGTAAGCTTTTGGCATCACTTTTCTTAATACTTTTCCCATCTCCGGATAAGTTGCTCCGACTACTGCTCCGACATAGCTGTACTCATCGCCCATGACTTCAGATCCCCATGCGGCAACTTTTTCTCCAACCAGTTCATATAACGGACGGCCGTCGATCTTCTGATCCTGGAATTCACCGCTTGACGGATTTGATGTCTTAACAAGTACGAAGATTCCCTTCTTTTCTTCTTTACATACGTCCAGGAATGGATTCACTCCGTCTGAACCAAGGTATGGATTCACTGTTACAAAGTCTTCATCAAATGGTGCGTATGTCTTGCTGCCTACTTTCACCTTACCAATATGACCCACAGCATAAGCTGCTGATGTAGAACCAATGTCTCCTCTTTTAATATCACCGATGACAACCAGTCCTTTTTCCTTACAGTAATCTACCGTTTTCTTGAATGCTGCAAGTCCCGGAAGACCAAACTGTTCATACATAGCGATCTGTGGTTTTACAGCCGGAATCAGATCATAAGTCTTGTCCACGATTTCTTTATTGAACTGCCAGATTGCTTCTGCTGCTCCTTCCAGTGTCTCACCATATTCTGCGAACGCTTTTTTCTGTACCTGCTCCGGAATATAGTTCAACATCGGATCTAATCCTACTACAATCGGTGCTCCTGTCTTCTTTATGTTGGCTACTAACTGATTAATCAATGTTTTTTCCTCCTACCTTATATGTATAATCTAAATTTCATATTGTTTATATTTTACCATAAGGCATAATAAAAGGGAATGCCAAACTGCATTCCCTTCAAAACTCTTATTTTGCTGTGTCACCATCCACAAACGATTACTTCATCTGTGCTTTTACTTCCTCCACAGATTTATCAAGCTGATTGTCTGCATCCGGATTTTCTTCATTATTTTCGTATTCGACCTTTACATCCGGTGTAATTCCTTTTCCGTTGATGCTTCTTCCCTTTGGAGTGAAATATTCTGCAATCGTAAGTTTTACGGCTGTTCCGTCATCCAGATCAAAAATCTGCTGTACGACACCCTTTCCATATGTCTGGGTTCCGACAATCTTACCGATTCCGTAATCCTGGATTGCCCCGGAGTAAATCTCTGATGCACTGGCACTGTTGCCATTTACCAGAACTGCCAGCGGTTTTGTAAACTGATGTTCTTCGTCAGATTTCATCTCTGTCTTTTTGCCATTTTTATCTTCCGTATACACGATCAGGCCCTTTGGCAGCATCAGATCCAGCATATCACATACTGTACTGAGCGAACCTCCAGGATTATTACGCAGATCCACAACCAGCCCTGTCATTCCCTGTTTTTCAAGATCATCCAATGCTTCTTTGTACTGATCATACGTCACAGTATCAAATTCAGACACTCTGATGTAACCAATCTTATCATCCATCATCTTATACTCAATTGTCTGTGCCTGTACGGTATCTCTTGTTGCAGTCACAGTTACTTCTTTGGCATCTTCACCTCTTAATACGGTGAGTTCTACCGTTGTTCCTTTTTCACCCTTTACCTTACTTACAACTTTAGAGAGATCTTTTCCTGTGACTTCTTTTCCTTCAACCTTATAAAGGATATCATTCGCCTTAAGTCCTGCTTTCTCAGCCGGAGAATCCTTATATATCTGGACCAGAGTGATCACTCCTGTCTCTGTATTCTGAGACATCACAGCACCGATTCCGGAATATTCACCACCAGTTGATTCGTATAATTCTTTTGTTTCTTTTTTGTTATAATATACCGAATACGGATCATTCAGGCCATTGATATAACCTTTATAGACCCCATCTTCCAGATTCTTTTCTTTTACATCCCCCATATAATGCTTCTCGATCAGGTTCTGCAGTTCTGATATCTTATCTTCTGTTTTTGATGTGATATCACTGTTTCCATTATTCACTTTTAATCCACAGGACACGAGTCCTGCCACTAATAACATAGCAAGGGCGCCACAAAGCGCCCCTTTCAAAAAACTTTTTCTGTTTTTCATTTATCTTGCCTCATACTATGATCTGTTCGTTTCTTACAGATAGTTTGCCGGATTTACCGGTGTTCCATTCAACATTACCTGAAAATGCAGATGTGGTCCGGTTGAATTTCCTGTAGTTCCAACCGCTGCAACATTCTGACCTCTGCTGACTTTCTGTCCCGCACTCACATAAATCGCATTGCAATGCATATAATATGTAAGCAATCCGTTTCCATGACTGATTACTAACAGGTTTCCCGCATTTCCGGCATATCCGGCTGAAATAACTGTTCCTGCCGCAGCCGCATAGATTGGCGTTCCTGTTGCTGCTGCAAAGTCAATCCCTTTATGATTCGTACTTGCACCTGCAATCGGCTGTGTTCTGTAACCAAATCCACTCGAAATATATCCACCCGGACAAGGATGTGTAAATGTTCCATTTCCCGACACCACCGATGCCCCGGCGGAACCGGCCGAAGACCCCGATGAGCTTGTATTCTTTTTGGCTGCTGCCTGAGCCTTCTTCGCAGCTGCCGCTGCCGCTGCTGCTTCTTTCTGTTTACGTTCGGCTTCGGCAGCTGCCGCTTCCAGCTGTGCAAGCTTATTCTTTGTATCTCCCAGTTCGCTGGTCAAACTCTGAATCTCACTTTGCTTATTCTTTATCAGTTCATTTACGCTGTCCTGCTTTGTGATCAGATCATCCTGCATCGTCTGCAGTTCTTTATATTCTTTCTTGAGTTCTGCTTCCTGATTCTCGACATTGGTTACAACCTTCTGGAATTCTACCAGCATGTTTCTGTCGTATCCTGATATTCTGCTGATATATTCAGCATTATTCAGCAATTCTCCAATTGACTTTGAAGAGCAAAGGATTTCTACAAATCCTGTATTTCCATTTTCATACATATAACGGATTCTCTTCTTCATACTTTCATACTGTTCATTCTCATCCGCTTTTGCAAGAATCAATTCTTCTTCTTTATTTGTGATTTCATCTTCTTTTGCAGAAATCTTTTTCTTAGTTTCTTCCATCTCACCCGTCAGCTTTTTCAGCTGATCTGCCAGAGATGTTTTCTCATTTTCAGCAGCTTTCTTCTTGCTTTCCAGTTCTTCTGCTTTTTTCTTTGTATCATCAATTTCTGTTGCATATGTCTGCACAAACATTCCGCTTACAAGCGTAAGCACCAGCAGAAGGCTTATCATCTTCTTTCTTTTTATCATATGACGCTCCTTTCCGAGCCAGAACTTTTATACCTTCAGATGTTTGCGGATTGTAAAGAAACTTCCCACAAAACCGATTCCAACACCCAAAGCAATTCCGATTGGAAGTAATGTTCTGTAAACAGTTGCTACCGGAAGGAAATCTACAATATTATTCAGAAGGCTGAATTTTGTCATAATGTATGTAATTGCCTTATCATACATAAAATAAAGCAATACGAGCGGGATTACAGCTCCGACAGCTCCGATAATCAGACCCTCTATTACAAACGGCGCACGGACAAATCCGTCTTTTGCTCCGATATATTTCATAATTGCAATTTCTTCACGTCTTACCGTAATACCCATAGTGACCGTATTACTGATCAGGAAAATTGACACTGCCAGAAGAATTGCAATAATTGCTACCGATACATATCCCACCAACTTGTTCACACTGGTAAGAGTCTTGGCTACTACGTCTGATTTATTAACTTTACGCACCCCATCCAGCGACTTTGCATAAGACACTACATCTTTCTGCTTTGATACGTCTGAAAGATATACTTCGTAGTTATCTGAATTGGCAAGCGGGTTATCACTCTTAAATCCTTCTGCCAGATCACTTGATTCTCCAAAATACTGATCTTTAAACTTATTCCATGCTGCATCCGCACTTACATAATTTACTTTCAGTACTCCATCTTCTTTCTTCAGCTGGGCACCAATTGTATCTTTTTGTTCTTTTGTAGTATCTTCATTAAAAAATACTGTAATAGCAACACCTTCTTCTGCTTTTTCTACAATATAACTAAAGTTAACTACAATGGAATAGAACAATCCGAACAGGAAAATGCATGCCGCCATCGTTGCGATCGAAGCAACGGAAAACATCTTATTTCTGCGGATGTTCTTAACCCCTTGTTTCATCGAATATCCTATTGTACTAATTCTCATGCTTATACCCACCTTTTTTCTCGTCGCTTACGATGACACCCTTTTTCATCGTAACAACTCGCTTCTGCATTTCATTTACGATCTCCTGGTTATGCGTAACGACAAGAACTGTAGTTCCTCTGTCATTCGCTTCTTCCAATAACTTCATGATTTCCCATGAGTTTGTCGGATCCAGGTTACCCGTAGGCTCATCTGCCAGAAGAATAGCAGGTTCATTCACGATCGCTCTTGCAATCGCAACCCTCTGCTGTTCACCACCGGATAATTCCTTCGGAAATGCTTTGTATTTCTGGGCAAGCCCTACCAGTGACAGTGCCGCCGGTACTTTTTTCTTGATAATTCTTGTAGGTGTCTCTGTAACTCTCTGCGCAAACGCAATATTTTCATAAATATTTCTGTCTTTCAACAAACGGAAATCCTGA
>OLPK01001697.1_pt1 | contig 12530 bp, 8 predicted proteins | sample 1672261 | NCBI WGS metagenome assembly OLPK01 (sample SAMEA3136665, study PRJEB25190) | human gut metagenome
GAGCATCTGCCTTACAAGCAGGAGGTCACAGGTTCGAGCCCTGTATCCTCCATCGAGTCGTTAGCTCAGTTGGTAGAGCAACGGACTTTTAATCCGTGGGTCGAGGGTTCAAGTCCCTCACGGCTCATGACCCTATATTTGCGGGTGTGGCGGAATTGGCAGACGCGCTAGATTTAGGTTCTAGTGTTTTCGGACGTGTGGGTTCAAGTCCCACCACCCGTATTGCCAACCACATGTTGACATTTTGCCGATTTAGCTCAGTTGGTAGAGCATCTGTCTTGTAAACAGGGGGTCGTACGTTCAAGTCGTATAATCGGCATTTATATTTTGCGGAAGTAGTTCAGTGGTAGAACATCACCTTGCCATGGTGGGGGTCGCGGGTTCGAATCCCGTCTTCCGCTTTCATCAACACGCCGGAGTGGCGGAATTGGTAGACGCACGGGACTTAAAATCCCGCGGTTGGTTTCAACCGTATCGGTTCGACTCCGATCCCCGGCATTGATGATGCGCCCTTAGCGCAACTGGATAGAGTGTCTGACTACGAATCAGAAGGTTGAAGGTTCAAATCCTTCAGGGCGCACTTAAAAACGGGAAATGGCTCAGTTTGGTAGAGCACCTGGTTTGGGACCAGGGGGTCGCAGGTTCGAATCCTGTTTTCCCGATTGTATCTAATGGTAATTAGTTACATATTTTGGCGGTGTAGCTCAGCTGGCTAGAGCGTCCGGTTCATACCCGGGAGGTCGAGGGTTCGATCCCCCCCGCCGCTATATTGTAAACTTGGACCTTTAGCTCAGTTGGTTAGAGCAGACGGCTCATAACCGTCCTGTCGTAGGTTCGAGTCCTACAAGGTCCATTAATTACGGATAGTTTAATAATTATCGCGGGATGGAGCAGTCTGGTAGCTCGTCGGGCTCATAACCCGAAGGTCGTTGGTTCAAATCCAGCTCCCGCAATTTGGTCCATTGGAGCAGTGGTTTATCTCGCCTCCCTGTCACGGAGGAGATCGTGGGTTCAAATCCCACATGGACCGTAAGATGGCTCGGTAGCTCAGTTGGTAGAGCAAAGGATTGAAGCTCCTTGTGTCGGCGGTTCGATTCCGTCCCGCGCCACTCATTTTTTATATTAGGTGCGGGTATAGTTTAGTGGTAAAACGAAAGCCTTCCAAGCTTTAGTCGCGAGTCCGATTCTCGTTACCCGCTTTTATGGGCCTATAGCTCAGCTGGTTTAGAGCGCACGCCTGATAAGCGTGAGGTCGATGGTTCAAGTCCATTTAGGCCCATTGGAGACTTACTCAAGTGGCTGAAGAGGCGCCCCTGCTAAGGGTGTAGATCGGGTTATTCCGGTGCGAGGGTTCGAATCTCTCAGTCTCCGTAATATTATTTGAAGCTCGTTTATCGAGCTTTTTTGTTGCTAAAAATAAATAGTAGACCTAGTTTTGAAGTAGAGTATCAAGACTAGGTCTTTTTTATCTGGCTGAAACATATTATTTCCTAAGGATTGATTAGTGTAGAATACAATTAAGAACATTTAGGAGAATAAAATGGCAAAGAAAATTATCAAAGTTGCAGGTGTAGCAATTATAGATCAAGATAAAAATAAAGTATTGGCCGGAAAACGCAATGCTGATCGATTAGTGGGCGGAATGTGGGAGTTTCCCGGTGGAAAGATAGAAAAGGGCGAGACACCTCAGGAAGCCGCTAAAAGAGAACTTAAAGAGGAATTCCATGATGAAGTACAAATTGGACCACAATTGGGTGAAACAGTAAGTTATGAATATGATTTTGGAATAGTTAAATTAACAGTTTTCTTTGCAAAATTGTTAACGAATAATTTTGATCTTGTTGCTCATAGTGAGGTGGAATGGTTATCCGCTGATGAAGTTCAGAAATTAAATTGGGCACCTGCTGATGCTCCGTTAGTCAAAGAATTAGCGCGAACAAACTTTAGAGATATTAAATTCTAATAGTCGCCTATTAACTTAGATGTATTTTGGTTTGACGAAAGCAGAAGGTTATTGTTCTGCAATTATTGATGTTCTAATCTAATTTCTGGTTGTGCGTTAGTTAATCAAACAGTATGATCAAGATAATTTGACAGAGTCAAAAATAGGTGAAGATAAGCCTGCAAATAGTGTATGGCCTAATAGAATGGTCGAAGAAGTATAAGACGTCATAGACAATAAAAATAAGACATTGATTATTTCTTCCCAGGGTGCAGAAAAAAATATTTAAGTTTTTTTATGTCTAAATAGTCATTTTAGAAAAGTAATGAAGAGGGTAGACAAGAAAAGCAAAACTAAAACAGTAAAAGTTGTTTAGATGAATTTGAAATTAACTACATCAGTTGATATGAATACATATTACATGCCGACGAAAATGAAGTATAAAAGTAGTGGTGTAATGTCTTTATTACAGCGTATTTGCACTTTTTTGCAAAAAAATAAAAAAAGTGCTTGCATTTCAGCTGCATATCTATTAATATTAAATACGTTGTGATTGAGAGATCGCCTAAGCAATTGAGTTTTGAAAGAAAGTTAAAAAAGTACTTGACTTTTAAGACTTGATTCAGTATTATAATTAGGTGCTCTTGATTAAGAGACATGACCCGTTGGTCAAGTGGTTAAGACACGGCCCTTTCACGGCCGTAACATGGGTTCAAATCCCGTACGGGTCATTTGCCAGTTTAATATATTTTGGCATTAAGCTAATGGAGGATTACCCAAGTGGCTTAAGGGGACGGTTTTGAAAACCGTTAGGCGGTTATGCCGCGCGTGGGTTCAAATCCCACATCCTCCTTAATATTATCGCGGGATGGAGCAGTCTGGTAGCTCGTCGGGCTCATAACCCGAAGGTCGTTGGTTCAAATCCAGCTCCCGCAATTTGGTCCATTGGAGCAGTGGTTTATCTCGCCTCCCTGTCACGGAGGAGATCGTGGGTTCAAATCCCACATGGACCGTAAGATGGCTCGGTAGCTCAGTTGGTAGAGCAAAGGATTGAAGCTCCTTGTGTCGGCGGTTCGATTCCGTCCCGCGCCATCAAGCTGGAGGAGTAGCGAAGTGGCTAAACGCGGCGGTCTGTAAAACCGCTCTCTCTGAGTTCGGCGGTTCGAATCCACCCTCCTCCATAATAGGGATATCGTATAATGGTAGTACATCGGTCTCCAAAACCGCTGATGTGGGTTCAATTCCTACTATCCCTGTTTACCTTCATGGCGGAATTGGTGAAGGGGTTAACACACCGGTTTGTGGATCCGGCATGCGTGGGTTCGAATCCCACATTCCGCCCTAGTATTGGGATATAGCCAAGTGGTAAGGCATTAGACTTTGACTCTAACATGCGCTGGTTCGAATCCAGCTATCCCAATTCTAAATAATTTTATAACTTATGGCGGTGTAGCCAAGTGGTAAGGCAGAGGTCTGCAAAACCTTAATCGTCGGTTCGAGTCCGACCTCCGCCTTATCAACCGAATAAGTTGATTATTTAAAATTTAATATTATGGCGGTGTGGCGGAATTGGCAGACGCGTCAGACTCAAAATCTGGTGTCCATTACGGACGTATCGGTTCGACCCCGATCACCGCTATCTTTTATAAGCGATCCATTAAGTTGGATCGCTTTTTTTGTTAAGATATGTTATTAATTTAGTATTTAAAATTGCACATAGTTTGAGCAATCTTTATAATGCTAAATATGGAGGTATTTAAATGAATATTGGTCTTTATACCGATACATATTTTCCCCAGATAAGTGGCGTGGCTACTTCAATAAAGACGTTAAAAGACGCCTTGGAAAGACAGGGGCATAATGTATTTATTTTTACCACAACAGATCCAAATGTAAAAAAAGGGACAGTGGAGCCAAATGTCTTTCGTTTTAGCAGCATACCGTTTGTTTCGTTTACCGATAGAAGAATAGCCTTTAGAGGGTTGTTCGAAGCTACAAAGGTTGCTAAAGAAGTAAATTTGGATATTGTTCATACACAAACCGAATTTGCCTTGGGAAGTATTGGAAAATATGTAGCTCACCAATTAGATATTCCCGCTATTCATACATACCACACAATGTATGAAGATTACTTGCACTACATTCTTAATGGTCACTTACTTCGTCCATACCATGTTAAACAATTTGTAAAAAGCTATTTGAAAAATATGGATGGCTGTATCGCCCCTAGTGGTCGAGTAGAAGATTTGTTGCACCGTTATGGCGTACAAATTCCTATTAGAGTTATTCCTACTGGCGTAGATATTCAGGGAATAAATTGCGACGCAAAACGTGATGTGCGAAAAGATTTAGGCATTGCTAAGGATGTGCCAGTAATCTTGACATTGAGTAGAATTGCAGCTGAAAAGAAAATAAATCATATTTTAAATGTGATGCCCGATATTATTGAAGAATTTCCAAATGTTAAATTCGTGATTGCTGGTGATGGACCAGATGTTGATGTTCTAAAAGATCAAGTAGAACGTTTAACTTTGGAAGATTATGTGATTTTTGCCGGGAACGTTGAACACGGCGATGTCGGCAACTATTACCGCATGGCAGATCTTTTTGTTTCGGCCAGTGATACAGAAACTCAAGGGCTTACTTATATTGAAGCATTAGCTGCTGGTACTCCATGTGTAGTTTATGATACTGATTACACAGAGAATATTTTTGATAAAGAAATTTTCGGTCGTACCTTCACTACTCAAAAAGAAATGCTAGAAGAAATTATTGAATTGCTTAAAAAAGGGCGCAGAAAAATTCCTCAGGAAGTTTTACAAAATAAATTGCAAAAAATTTCCTCTGATCAATTTGCTACAGATGTATATAATTTTTATCAATATGCAATTGATAATTATCAGCCTAAGCACGAAGATTTATAAAAAGAGGATGTAGATGATTAGAATTAATATGTTCTCGCAAGCAGATTCAGTTAAGGGTCAAGGTGTTGGCTCTGCTTATAATGAATTGATCAAATTGCTGAGAACGCGTTTAGTAGATGAATTTTATGTAACGATTAATAAATATGGTAATAGTGATTTGACCCACTACCATACAATTAATCCAACTTACTATGCCAACAGCTTTTCACCAGCTCGTGGTAGAAAAATAGGCTATGTACACTTTTTACCTGATACGCTTGAAGGTTCTATTAAGTTACCTGGTGTTGCTAAAAAGGTCTTTTATAATTACGTAATTGATTTTTATCAACGAATGGATCAAATCGTTGTAGTTAATCCAATTTTTATTGATAAATTGGTTGATTATGGCATTGATCGTGACAAGGTAAAATACATTCCTAATTTTGTTTCTAAGGAAGAGTTTTACGAAGAATCACTTGCAAGTAAAAATGCTTTTCGTCATGAACTAGGTATTCCACTTGATAAATTCGTTGTGTTTGGCGACGGACAAGTTCAAGAACGTAAGGGTATTGATGATTTTGTTAAAATGGCTGAAGCTAATCCTGATGTGCAATTTATTTGGGCTGGTGGCTTTTCATTTGGCAAAATTACGGATGGATATGATCACTACAAGCAGATGGTCGACAATCCACCTAAGAACTTAACTTTTGCCGGACTAGTTGATCGTGCTAAGTTGGTTAATTACCTGAACATTGCTGACTTGTTTGTCTTACCATCATATGATGAATTGTTCCCAATGTCTGTCTTAGAAGCATTTAGCTGTGGTACGCCAGTTTTGCTGCGTGACCTTGATTTGTATAAGGCAATTATTGACGGATATTATATGAGCGGTAAAGACTTCGGCGAAATGAATCAAGTTTTGCAGAAAGCTGTAAAAGATCCACAATTATTAAAGAAGTATAGTGAATTGTCCAATAAAGCTAGTCAAGAATATTCTGAGGAACGATTAGCTAAAATTTGGAATGAGTTTTATCATGAGCAATACAAATTAGGAAAAGAATTAGGGCAAATTCGCTAATGAATAAAAAACATTTATGGGGCGTTCTGATTGTTTTGGCAATCAGTGCCTTTGTTCTATATACGGACTTAAAATCTACGCCATTATCAGAGATATTGGGAGCAGCTCATGGCCTCAATATTTGGGCATTGATAATGGTGTTCGGTCTAATGCTTTTATCCTATGTTTGTGAAGCTGGAATATTGGCAACTTTGGCCCATCGTAAAGATGAGCCTAAACGATCGGCCTGGTCTTTTTTGCGTATTCCTATTATTCAAGCTTTATTTAATGCGATTACGCCAATGTCGACAGGGGGCCAACCTTCGCAACTTGCTGCAATGATCCAAATGGGCATGGAAGGTGGACGTTCAACATCTATCTTGTTAATGAAATTTATCATTTATCAGATAGTTGTGTTCTTCGCCTACGTCTTTACGATTATTTTTGGCTTCCATACAGTAATGACTAAGTTTGCCGGCCTAGCTGTATTTATAGCGATTGGCTTTTTAATTCATATTAGTTCGATCATTTTCTTACTCGCGATTATGTTTGCCTACCGTTTTACCAAAAGAGCAACTAATTGGGTGATGGATTTATTAGGCAAATTTATGAAAAAGGAACGTGTTGAAAAATGGCGTACAGCTACTTTAGAAAAAATCGATACGTTTTATGCAGAAAGTCAAAAACTCAAAAAAGAAAAGAATAAACTAATAATTTCGTCCATTTTAACTGTTTTACAGTTATTGTTCTTTTACTCGATCCCGTTTATGGTGCTGACAGCATTGAATGTTCCATGTTCATGGAGCAGCGTCACGCAGATGAATATTATGATTATTATGTTTATGGCAATTATTCCAATTCCTGGTGCTTCAGGTGGAGCGGAATATAGTTTCCAAACATTGTTTTCTACTTTTGTTTCATCGCATGGTGCTTTAATTCTTGCAATGTTTGTTTGGCGTTTTGCAACTTACTTTTTCGGTATGATTTTAGGAATTTTCGGTTGGATTTTTAAGCCGAAAAAGATAAAAAGTACAGAAAGTAATTAATTTTTATTAAAAGAAATGAGTCTTGCTCAAATCCGTAGTAAGATAAAATACCGTAACGAGAGGAGAGAGCAATGGAACGTATCAAGTCTTTTTTTAAATGGCTAACGCAAACCAAACTTGGATTTTTTACGATTGTTTTAGTTTTATTTTGGCTGAAAACATACTTTATTTATTTGACCAAGTTTAATTTAGGTGCAGTTGGTCCAATGCAGCAATTTTTGCTCTTAATTAATCCTATTCCTTCAGGGATGCTCCTTTTAGGAATCGGATTGTTCTTTAAAGGGCGGAAATCGTATTGGATAGTTTTGATAATTGATTTCATCCTGACACTATGGCTTTTTTCAAATATTCTTTATTACCGAGAGTTTTCAAACTTTTTGTCATTTTCAATCATTAAGACATCAGGTTCAACTTCAGATAATTTAGGAAAAAGTATTGCAGGGATAACTTTAGCAAGTGATTTCTTGGCCTTTGCTGATATCGCGATAGTTATTGCATTGCTGCTTACGAAAGTTATCAAGATAGACGTTCGTCCTTTGAAGCTTAAGGTAAATCTTTTAATTGAACTTTTAGCAGCTAGTCTAATGGGATTAAATCTGTTGATGGCTCAAAAGGATCGTTCAGGTCTTTTAACAAGAACTTTTGATAATAACTACATTGTTAAATATTTGGGAATCAATGAATATGCCGTTTATGACGGCTATAAGACAGCGCAGACTAGTGCGCAGATGGCTAAGGCTAATGTTTCTGACTTACGCTCTGTTAGAAACTATTTGAAAGCCAATTATGTTAAACCAAATCCTGAATATACTGGCGTAGCTAAAGGAAAGAATGTTTTAATCATTCACCTAGAAAGTTTCCAGCAATTTTTGATTGGCTATAAGTGGAAGGGTAAAGAAGTAACGCCTAACTTGAATAAGATCTATCATCAAAAAGATACTATTAGTTTTGATAATTTCTTTAATCAAGTAGGTCAAGGTAAGACTTCCGATGCAGAAATGATGCTTGAGAACTCACTGTATGGTTTGCAATCAGGCTCTGCAATGTCTACTTATGGTACTTCCAATACTTTTGAAAGTGCCCCAGCAATTTTGCATCAAGAAGCAGGCTATACTACTGCTGTAATGCATGGTGGTGCTGGATCATTTTGGAATAGAAATAATGCTTATAAGTCATTTGGCTACCAATACTTTATGCCACTTTCCTTTTATAAAAATAAGCCAAGCTATTACATCGGCTATGGCTTAAAGGATAAGATCTTCTTTGACCAATCAATCAAGTATATTGAACGTTTGCCACAACCATTTTATTTGAAGATGATTACGGTAACGAACCACTATCCATATCAACTTGATAAGAAGAATCAGACCATTGATAAAACCAACACGGGGGATGAAACCGTTGATGGTTATGTTCAAACAGCGCACTATCTTGATCAAGCCATTGGTGAACTAATGCGGTGGATGAAGAAGACCGGTCTTGATAAGAACACTTTGGTTGTTCTCTATGGTGACCACTACGGAATCTCAGGCAACCACCATAAAGCAAGTGCTGAATTGCTTAAGAAGAAGTCATTTAATGATTTTGATAATTTACAATTCCAAAGAGTCCCATTGATGTTCCATATGAAGGGACTTAAAGGTGGCATTAACCATACTTATGGCGGTGAAATTGATGTTTTGCCAACACTGCTTAATTTGCTTGGTGTAAATGATAAGGGAACTATTCAATTTGGCTATGATTTGTTGAGTAAGCATACGCCTCAAATTGTGGCACAGAGAAATGGTGACTTTATTACGCCAGAATACTCTAAAGTAGGCAGCAATTATTATGACACCAAGACAGGACAGAAGATAAAACCCGATAAGAAGTTGAAGACTAAACTTACTTCGATTTCTAATCAGGTTACTACACAGCTTTCTCTGTCTGATCGTGTGATTAACGGTAATTTGTTGCGGTTCTATCGTCCTAAGTGGTTTACTAAAGTGAAACCTAAAGATTATGATTATAACAAGGAGCCGTCATTAAAACGTCTATATGATGATCCAAGCAAGACCTCTCTTTGGTATAAGAATCATAAGAAGACAACTCAGAAAGATTTCAAGACAGATGCTCCTGAGTTAAAAAAATAACTGCAAAAAATAGCAGTTTGTGATAAAATTGATAGGTAAATCGTATGTGTATATTGGAGGCAGCGCATTGTATAATTTAGTTATGACGCTACTAATCATTGTTTCAATTCTAATCGTTATTGCAACAATGATGCAGCCACAAAAACAACAAGATGCATTGAACGCCTTATCAGGCGGAGCCGTTTTTAGTGGTCAAACCAAAAAACGTGGTTTTGAAGCATTTATGGAAAAAGTAACCTCAGTTTTATTGGTATTCTTTTTCGTCTTTGCTATTATTCTAGCTTACATGTCTTCAAAATAAATTTTGTACCTCCCGATCAGTATGATGGGGAGGCTTTTTTTATATTAAATAAAGATCGGAGATTAATTACATGGCACAAAACGAAAAAATTTTGGCCGGTGTTTTAGAAATTTTTCGCCATAATCCACAAAAACAATTTCGTGTAGATCAAATCGAACGAGAAGCACGTCGTGATAGATTAGGTAATTTTACTGAATTAATTAAAGCTCTCTCATTTTTAGAGCATGAAAAAAAGATTATTACAGATGGTAAAGGACAATATAAATTAGCTCAAGAAAATACCATCGTTGAAGGAAACTTTAGAGCTAATGATAAAGGCTTTGGCTTTGTAAAACTTGATGATGAAGAAGCCGATGATGTCTTTATCGCCGCCGACTATACTAAATACGCTGTTGATGGCGACCGAGTAAAGGTTAAGATTACAGCTGGGGGCAACCCATGGAATGGTAAGGGCCCAGAAGGACAAATCGAAGAAATTCTTGAACGTGGCCTTGAAAGTTTAGTTGGTGAATTTCACCCATTAACTGATGAACAAAGAAAAGTCAGTCATTTCATTGGTTATGCTATTAGTAACAACAAGAAGTTACATAAATACCGTGTTTACTTATCTGAAAATGGTTTAATCCCACAAATGGGCGACATGGTTAAGGTATCAATTAAGGACTACCCTGACAAAGATAATCCTGAATCAATGACAGGTGCTGTTATCAAGATCATTGGTAATAAAAATGATCCTGGCGTTGATATTATGTCAATTGTTTCAGCTCATGATGTCAGAACTGATTGGCCTCAAGATGCAATGGCACAAGCTAATGCAATTCCAGACCATGTTACTGAAGAAGAGAAAAAAGGCAGAGTAGATATTACTGATCAACCTGCCGTAACTATTGATGGGGATGACTCAAAAGACTTTGACGATGCCGTAGTTTTATGGAAACTTCCTAACGGCAACTACCATTTAGGAGTTCATATTGCGGATGTATCTCACTATGTAACTGAAAATACTCCTTTGAATGAAGAAGCCTTTGCTCGTGGCAACAGTACTTACTTGGTTGATCGAGTTATTCCAATGTTGCCATTTAGACTTTCAAATGGTATCTGTTCCTTAAATGAAGGTGTAGACCGTCTTGTCTTATCTTGTGACATGGAAATTACGCCTGAAGGTAAGAGGGTAGGCTACAAGATTTATCCTGCTGTAATGCGCTCACATGGACGTATGACTTACAACAAGGTTAACCAAACCTTGAAGGGCGACATGGACGGTTTGGAAGATAAATACGTCAAATTACGTCCAATGCTTATTGAAATGGCTGATTTGCATGCTATTTTATACAAGCAACGTCATGCACGTGGTGCGATTGACTTTGAAGAACCAGAAGCAAAGATTATTGTGGATGATCAAGGCAAGCCAACTGATATCGTTCTTCACGAACGCGGTACAGCCGAAAAGATGATCGAGTCCTTCATGTTAATGGCAAATGAAACTGTCGCAGAAGATTTCTACAAGAAGCAAGTTCCATTCTTATACCGTGTTCACGAAACTCCAGATTCTGAAAGAATTAGAAACTTCTTTGAATTCTGTAGTGCATTTGGCTTAAATATTCATGCAGATCCAGAGAACGTTAAGCCATTAGATTTGCAAAAAGTAGTATCTAAGACAACTGGTACACCTGAAGAAGCAGTTGTGCAAATGATGATGTTACGTAGTTTAAAGCAGGCCAGATACTCTGAAGAAGCTTTGGGACACTTTGGCCTTGCAGCTAAATACTACACCCACTTTACTTCACCAATTAGAAGATACTCTGACTTGATGGTACACAGAATGATTCATGCGTACCAAGAAAAGGGTACTAGTGAAGACATTCAAAAACACTTTGCTGGATATTTGCCAGATGTTGCGGAACAAACTTCTACACAAGAAAGACGTTCAATTGATACTGAACGTGAAGTAAACGATTTGAAGATGACAGAATACATGGCAGATCAAGTGGGAGAACACTTTGATGCCGTGGTATCTTCAGTTACTAGTTTCGGGATGTTTATTCAACTGCCTAATACCATTGAAGGCTTAGTGCATATTTCTAACTTAACTGATGACTTCTACAGCTTTAACGAGAAATCATTGACTTTGACGGGACGTGGTACGCATAAACAATACAAGATAGGGATGCCAATTAAGGTTACCCTTATTAATGCTAACGTTGAACAGCATCAATTGGACTTTGAAGTTTATGACCCTAATGCACCTAAGAGAAAACATCGTGATAGAGGGATGAATAACCGTCGTCGTGGCAATAGAGGTTTCCATAATGATCATGGTCACCGTGGTGGTGGCAACTATAATAGTCGCGGAGACCGTAGAAGTCATGGACGTGGCAATAATAGAAGAAACCAAAGAAATTTTAAACATTAAGGAGTGACCTTAATGAAAAAAGAAAAAGACGAAAACTTAATTGCACAGAATAAAAAAGCACGCCACGATTATTTCATTAAAGAAACATATGAAGCTGGTATTGCTTTAACTGGGACAGAAATTAAGTCCGTGCGTGCCCGTCGTATCAATTTACGCGATGGCTACGTGCAGATTATTAATAGCTCGGCTTTTTTGGAGAACGTGCATATTAGTGAATATAAGCAAGGCAATCGATATAATCACGAACCACTTAGAAGTCGGCGACTTCTTTTACACAAAAAGGAGATTAATCGATTAGCTAAAGCACAAGCCGAACGTGGTATTGCAATTATTCCATTAAAGGTTTATTTGAAGCACGGTTTTGCTAAAGTTTTAATTGGCGTAGGTCAAGGTAAAAAAGAATATGACAAGCGTCAGACAATTAAAGAAAGAGACCAAAAACGCGAAATTCATCGCAGATATGGTATTTAGACAAGTTCACGATCAGAAGATCGTGGACTTTTTTGTTTATTTTGAAAAAAATCAAAAAAATTTTGACGAAAAATGGGCAAAATTTGAGCAAATTTCGAACGATTAGTTGCGTTAAACTTTTAGCGTTAAGAAAATGATTGTCGATTGAGGGATGCAATTTTAGAAGTGGTTACAACTAAACCACGCGTTTCATAAGTAAAGCGAACGAAGGGGCAAACTTGCAAGAAGAGCAGAAATAGGGTAAATTAATAAAGTCGTTTCGAGA
>OLPK01001698.1_pt1 | contig 12516 bp, 12 predicted proteins | sample 1672261 | NCBI WGS metagenome assembly OLPK01 (sample SAMEA3136665, study PRJEB25190) | human gut metagenome
AAAAAACGCCCTAAAGGACGTAAGTAGAAGCCTATCCATCCCATGACTAAAGTCACGGGATTCCGGCCAATATTTATTAAAACAGTGGCCAGTAATTCGGCGACGGCCAATTCGTTGCCGTCGTCCGAATCAATCCGGATCAGACTTTTTAGTAGTTCAATCTTTTCTTGTCGCTGCATGGCGCATCCCCCCATCATAAAACCCCGGTGCCAGAACGAATCTGCCCACCGGGGTGAAAGCTTGCGTCCTCATCTCGTAAACCTAGGTTAGCAAACCCAAATGAGAAAAACAAGCGTGTCTTTAATTTATTTTTAATTTAACGTTGACCGCGATCGGTCTTGTCCTTTAATAGGGGGACATACTTGGCCAAGGCGGCCACCAAGGCGTCGACTTCTGCCGGCGTGTTGTAAATGCCAAAGGAGAAGCGGAGGGTTTCCCAAACCCGCGGACTCTCGGCGCCAAACATCGCCACTAACACGTGGGAAGGATCCAGGGACCCGGACGTGCAAGCCGACCCGGCGGCCCCGATGATCCCTTCCAAGTCGAGGTTGGTTAAGAGGGCGTCGTTAGGCACCCCCTTAAACCACAGCGATAAAACTTGGGGCGCTGCGCCTTCATCCAAACTCCCGTTGACTTCAAAGTCGATCCCAGCGTCTTTTAACCCATCCACCAGCTGGTGCTTTAGGGCCACGTAGGTTGCGCGGTGCTCGGCCATCTTCTCTTGGTGCAGTTCGACAGCCCGGGCAAAGCCGGCCACCGCTGGTACGTTTTCGGTCCCGGCCCGGCGCTTTAACTCCTGGTCGCCGCCGCGCACAAAGGACGGGAAGACGATCCCGCGGCGCCGGTACAAGAAACCAACCATCTTTGGGCCGTTGAGCTTGTGGCCGGATACCGACATCAAGTCGATCTGGTCCGTTTGGACGTCCAACGGCAAGGTCCCGTATGCTTGAACGGCGTCGGTGTGGAACCAGGCGTTGGAATCGGCGACAATTTGGCCAATTTCGTGGATTGGCAAGTGGCTGCCGACCTCATTGTTGACGGTCATGATCGTGACTAGAATCGTGTCCTCGCGCAAGGCGGCCTTCAAGTCGGCTAAGCTAATCTGGCCCCGCTCGTCGACGGGCAGGTAGGTCACCTCAAAGCCCTCTTGTTCCAAGTCTTCTAGGGGCCGCAAGATCGCCTCGTGTTCAAAGGCGGTCGTAATAATGTGGCGCCCCTCACTTTGGCGGGCCTTGGCCACCTGCTTGACGACCGTGTTATCACTTTCGGTGCCGCCACTGGTGATCACAATTTCATCGTCGAACTGGGCGTTAATCGACCGGGCCAGGAGGTGGCGTGAATCTTCCAGCATATGTTTAGCCTGACGCCCGTAGTAGTTGGTCGTCGAGGCGTTCCCCCAAGTCGTCTCCAGCGCTTCGGTCATCGTTTCAATGACCTCCGGGGCCGTCTTGGTGGTGCCGGCGTTATCAATGTAAATCCGCTTATCCAAAAAAATCGCTCCTCATTTTAAATATTGCTGGCCGAATTCTTAACCGTTTTAGTATACTACTTATTTTTAGATAGAGAAGGGGAAAGCCTTTATAAAGCGGTACAATACGAGGACAGTACAAACACACCGTGTGCAGTTGGTGCTTTTCTAGCCAACGAACCGGTTCGGGTGCCTTTAAGGTACCCTTTTTTTGTACCCACAAAGCTAAAAATCCTGTCAATAAATTACCATCATGGTAGCCCATCAACAGGATTTAGTGTAGAGCCAGTTTTTTGGAATTTCCTGATCACAAAACGGCCGCCGGACCAACAGTCCAGCAGCCGTTCTTAATCTTTATAACGGTAAATCCTTTTGGTTAAAGGCGAGGTTGCCCCCCGCAAAGCAAACGGCGCCTAGCCCGCCTAAAATCGCCAGTTTTCCTTGCCAAGCATCTCCTTGGGCCATAACGTCTTTGTAATCAAACAGCGATACAATCGTCAGGTGTTGAACGTCATCCAACCCACTGACCCCGTAGTTGGCAAAAGAAGCAATCACGGCTAACAAGATGAAAGCTAAAATTAAGACCCCTCCGGTCCCCAGGGATAGCTTAGAGAGGTTAAACACCCCCGAGGCTAAAAACATGATTCCCGCAAAGGCAAAGGCAATTACCAGGGCGCCGAAGTTTAATTCAACCAAAATTTTCTTTGCAAACCCCGCTTCTGCGTAATGGTTGACCAACAAACTGGTTACCGTCATCGAGCCAAAGGTCACCACCAACGCGCCAATAAAGTACAGCGTTTGGGTCAGCGTGACCGTTAGCCGGCGAACCGGCGCCGTCAACAGGTAGGCCATCGAGCCCCGGTCAACCTGGCCGGCCAGCAGCTTGTTGCCGACAATGATAATGAAAATGGCGCTCAAGGCTGGTACCAGCATCCCGTAAAACATTGGTCCTAGCAGGGCCCTAGTGGCGCTTTACCAAGGGGGTGTCGACCCCTTAATTGCCGACGTGATGATGCCCACCATGGACGGCTTCACAATGGTTAAGGAAATGCGGGCCGCCGGGTTTGAACAACCCGTTTTGATGCTGACGGCCAAAACCACAATCACCGATAAAACCACCGGCTTCACTAGTGGGGCCGACGATTACCTCACCAAACCCGTTGACCTAGCCGAACTCAAGCTCCGGGTGGCCGCCCTTTTGCGCCGGGCTAAGATTAACAGTGCCCGCCAGATTACAATCGGTCAGACCATTCTTTCAGACCATTCTTAACGAAGAGAATTTTACTTTGACCATCAATGGCCACTCTACCACCCTAGCCAAAAAGGAGTTTTTGCTTCTCTTCACCTTGCTTTCCTACCCCAATAAAATTTTCACCCAGGCCCAGTTACTCGACCAGATCTGGGGAATTGATTCGGCCTCAACGGAAGACACCGTCAAAACCCACGTCTCAAAGGTTCGCAAGTTACTTAAGGATAGTAACGACGTGAAAATCACCACCATCCGTGGCCTTTGACTTTGCTTTAATGCTGACCTTTCCCCACCTGGCCCGCAATTTCGACCCGCTTAACCCAGTGCTGGCCCTGGGCCCCACCGTGGTTATCTTAACGGTGGTCTTAGCCCTAACCTTTTCTTGGCTCAACAAAAAAATCACCTACTTAACAAAGGGTATTGACCAAGTGGCCGCCGGGAATTTTGCTACCCACCTCGATGAGCAAAAGGGTGGTCCCCTGTCAGCCAGCTACCAGAACTTCAACCAAATGACTGACCAACTCGCTAAAACCGCCACTTTGCGCGACGACTTTATCAACCAGTTCTCCCACGAATTTCGCACCCCGATCGCCTCAATCCAGGGGTTTGCCGACCTAATGCAAGAACGGGAGCTACCAAAAAAAGAGCGGCAAGCCTACCTGGCTTTGATTAGTAAGGAGGCCCATCGTTTAACGAACCTGTCTACCAACGTACTGACCCTAACCACGTTAGAGAGTCAAACCATTTTAAACAACCAGACTTCGTTTGACCTAACTGAGCAAGTTCGTCAGGCTGTCATCCTCCTGTGGCCCCAATTAGAAGAACACAAGCTTAACGTTGACCTAACGCTTGCTCCGGCAACCGCATTTGGGAACGCTGACCTGTTGAACCAGGTCTGGGTCAACCTAATCAATAATGCCATCAAATTCACACCAGACGGGGGGCACCTAACGATTAAAATCGAGCGCCACGACGATCAGATAGCCGTGTCCGTTAACAACGACGGTCCCCTGATCTCACCCACTGACCAGGACCATCTGTTTGAAAAATTTTACCAAGCCGATAATCGTTCCAACGTCGGCGGGCTTGGGCTTGGCCTCGCCATTGCCAGCCGAATTATTGCTCTCCATCAGGGACACATCACCGTGGTTTCGAATCCTGCTGACCATACCACCTTCACCGTCTACCTAGCAAAGGGTCAGCCAAGTAGTTAGAAGAACCTTTTTAATTGTAATATAATTAAAATAGTTAAATGTTATGAGGGATTTTAATGGCAACTACGCTCGTCTTGTACTTTTCAGCATCCGGCACCACCAAACGGATAGCCCAAACGATTGCCAACTTAACCGGGGCCGACCTTCACGAAATCAAGGCCCAAGACCCATACACCCAAGCGGACCTGGACTGGCATGACCCTCAGTCACGGACCTCAATTGAGCAACACGAACACCAGGGGCACGTCGCCTGCGTCAACGACTTTCCGGCCCTTGATCAATACGACACGATCATCATCGGCCACCCAATTTGGTGGGGAATTCCGCCCCGTTTGATTGCTAACGCCATTGACCAACTTCCTTTAGATGGCAAAACGCTGGCCACCTTTGCCACCTCGGGGGGCTCCGGTTATCAGCGCAGTCAAAGATATATCCAACGCGTCGTTGATCAAACCCACCACCAGGTGACGATCATCCCCGGCACTGTGTTGAGCAACCAGCGCCAGGCGAAGCAGTGGCTGACCAAGGCGAACTTAATTTAGTTGGTAGCAGGAGCGGTTATTTCTAAGGGCGCCGCTCGTTTTCAGAAAAGCCCTTACCAAAAAATCCTTTACAAGTGAACCGTTTCCCAGCATAATGTAGTCAATTAAATAAATAATTTCTTCGGGGCAGGGTGAAAATCCCGACCGACGGTGACAAGCAATGCTTGAAGTCCGTGACCCGCAAATTTGCGGCTGAACCAGTGCGATTCTGGTACCGACAGTGAAAGTCTGGATGGGAGAAGAAAAGGCAGGGGGAAGTCCCCTGCCACCTTTTTGAACACGCTTTCAACCAGGGGTCCCGGAATTTTTCCGGGGCCCCTTTTAAATTTCCCGGGGAAATGGGAATGGCAACCTCCTCGGCGGGCCGAGGAGGTTGGTTCCCACTCACCTATGAAAGGAAGTCATTACCTTGAGTTCAGACGAACAGTTCATGCAACTGGCGCTCGCTGAAGCGGCCAAGGGCGGGAGCGCCACCTGGAAGAACCCCCAGGTCGGCGCCGTGATAGTCAAAGACGGCCAGCTGCTGGCGACGGGCTACCACCACCAGTATGGTCAGGCCCACGCCGAGCGCGACGCCATCAGTAAGCTTTCTAACGAACAGCTGGCCGGGGCCACGATTTACGTCACCCTGGAGCCCTGCTTTCACTACGGCAAGCAGCCTCCGTGTAGCCAGTTGTTAATTGACAGCCACTTTGCCCGGGTGGTCGTCGCCACGATTGACCCCCACCAAGTCGTTGGTGGCAAGGGAATCGCCCAGCTAAAGGCGGCCGGAATTGATGTGGAGGTCGGGCTCTTAAAGGACCAAGCCGAGGCCCTCAACCGCCACTACTTCTACTTTTACCGCCAGCAGCGGCCCTGGATCACGGCCAAGCAGGCCCTCTCCTTGGATGGCAAGGTTGCAGCCGCCCCGGGGCAAGCGACGGCGATCACTAACCAGGCCGCCCGCCGGCTGGTCCACCAGGAACGCGCTGACTACCACGCGATCGTGGTCGGCGCCGGCACCGTGCTTGTCGACGACCCACGCCTGCTGTGCGAGACGCCGCAACTCTTCCCCCCGGTCCGGGTAATCTTGGACCGGGCGGGGCGCCTGCTCGATTACCAGGACCGCTTTGTCTTCACCGATGCTTCCGCCCCAACCTGGTTAGTCACCACCAACCGGGCCGCCACGAAAGTCGACTGGCCCGCTCACGTGACCGTTAAACTGTTGCAAAACGGCGACTGGCCGGAGTTACTTGACTACTTTAAAGAAGCCGAGTTGCAAAGCCTCTACGTGGAGGGCGGTCCCGCGGTTTTGACCGAACTATTTCAAGCGGTCCCGGTCAACCAGTTAATCACCTACCTGGACCCCCAAATCATCGGCGACCAAGGCCTGGCCGGGGCCCAGTTCCCGGCTGGCACCGCTTTTACCCACCGCACCGTCACCCAACTCGGTGATGACATCCGGATTGACGAAAGGAATGACGAGTAATGTTCTCTGGCTTAGTAAACGGAACGGGCAAGCTCACCCAGATTGAGCAAACCGACCACACCATCCGCCTAACGATCGACCTCGACCCCGCCCTGCAAGAGGGAATGGAAGTTGGGGCGTCGTTAGCCGTCAACGGAACCTGCCTGACGGTCGAGACCGAACAACCCGGCCGCCTGACCGTCACCCTGATGCCGCAGACTTACAACCTGACCACCTTCAAGGACCTGCCAGTTGGTGCCCTGGTCAACTTGGAGCGCTCGCTAAAGATCGGCGACCGGCTGGAGGGCCACATCGTCACCGGCCACGTCGACCAAACGGCTCCGGTCATCAAACGGGAGGTTAACGAAAACGCAATTGAATTGACCTTTAAGCTCCCTGACGAGTTGCGGGGGCAAGTCATTAGCCAGGGGAGCGTGGCGATCAACGGGGTCAGCTTGACGGTCATGAAGCAAGCAGACGGCTGGTTCTCGGTCGGCCTGATCCCCCACACCCAGACCGTTACCAACCTGGATCAACTTAGGGTTGGCGACCTAGTCAACTTAGAAACCGACGTATTAGGCAAGTACGTTGCCGCACAGTTAGGAGGCATTTCAAATGGACGTTCATAAGATTCAAGCGGCCCTTACCCACCTTAAAAACGGGGGCCTGATCATCATGACCGACGACGAAGACCGCGAGGCAGAAGGTGACCTGTTAGGAATCGCCAGCCAGGTCACCCCGGCGACGGTCAACTTCATGACCAAGCACGCCCGCGGCCTGCTCTGTGCCCCGGTTAGCGAAGCGATCGCCAAGCAACTGGGCCTGGATTTAATGGTCCAAGACAACACCGAGCCCTACCACACCGCTTTTACGGTTTCCCTAGACCACAAGTCGACCAGCACCGGAATCTCGGCCTATGACCGGGCCGCCACCATCAAGGCCCTGGCCGACCCCACCAGCACCCACGACAACTTTTACTACCCCGGCCACATCTTCCCGCTGATCGCCAAGGAGAACGGCGTCTTGGCCCGTAACGGCCACACCGAAGCCGCCGTCGACCTGGCCGAGTTGGCTGGTGAGCCTGGTGCCGGCTACATCTGCGAAATTCTCGACGCCGACGGCCACATGGCCCGGCGCCCGGTCTTAGAGAAGATGGCTGAGGAACTGCGGTTGCCGATCCTGACCGTCAAAGAACTGCAAGAGTACCGGCGTTCGGTGGTCAGCCAACCGGTCCCGCCGGTCCACCTGCCCAGCGCGTACGGCGACTTTACCCTACGCCACTTTGACGACGGCAACCTGGCCCTGATCAAGGGGGACCCGACCACGACTACCCCGTTGGTCCGGGTCCACTCCGAGTGCTTCACCGGCGACGTCTTGGGCTCCCTGCGGTGCGACTGCGGGCCCCAACTCCACGCCGCCATGGAGGCCATCGACCAGGCCGGCACCGGGATCCTGATCTACCTACGCCAAGAAGGGCGCGGGATCGGTTTGCCAAACAAGCTACGGGCCTACCGCCTGCAAGAAGAAGGCTTCGACACCGTGGAAGCCAACCACCAACTGGGCTTTGCCGCCGACGAACGGACCTACGAGGCCGCTAGCCACATCCTAAGGGCGCTCCACGTTTCAACCATCAAACTCCTGACCAACAACCCCGATAAGATCAGTCAACTGGAAGAAGCCGGGATCACGGTCGCAGCCCGGGTGCCGCTGGAAATGCCGGCGACCGCCTACGACCGCGCCTACCTCAAGACCAAGCAAGAAAAGATGCACCACCTACTCAAACTCACGGAGGAAGAACAACATGCCTAACCAATTCGAAGGAAACTTTATCACCACCCCCACCAAGAAGATCGCGATCGTCGTTGGTAAATTCAACGAATCCGTCACCCGCAACCTAGCCGACGGGGCGATCCGGACCCTAAAGCAATTCGGGATCAAGGACGACCAAATTGACCTCGTCTGGGTGCCAGGCGCCTTTGAAATCGCCTTTGCCGCCAAGAAACTGGTCGCCAGCGGCCGCTACGCCGGGGTGATGACCTTGGGCGCCGTGATCAAGGGCGAAACCGACCACTACGACCTGATCTGCCAGTCCACCACCAGCGCAATCATGAACTTAAATGCTCAGGGCACGATTCCGGTGACCTTCGGGATTTTGACCACCGACACGATCGAACAGGCGATGCAACGGGCCGGCTTAAAGGTCGGCAACGAGGGTTCGATGACTGCCCAATCGCTGCTGGAAATGATTAGCTTAAACGAACAACTAGGGTAACGAAAACCAAAGCAAAACCGGCCACTCCGCTTAAGTGCGAAGTGACCGGTTTTACTTTTGCTTTGGTGGCGAGCTGGCCGATGGACACCCGACAAATCTGCGAATTTGCGCAAGATAACGTGCTCCTCTAACTTGCGCAAATCTAAATATTTGTCCGGTCTTAGTTTGGAGTTTCTTGTTTTTCCGGCGGGAAGTTAAGCAAGGAAAGGTCTAATTGGTTAAGCACGTCTCGGATCGAATAAGTGGCCAGTTTAGCCAACGCCGCTCGCTGGACCTGGCCAAAAATTAGGTCCAACGCGTCGGGCATCCCCTCCCCGATCCGGCACTCCGTATTAGTTTCATTGTTGAAGTGCAATAAGTCCCCGCCGTCAACGGCCTGGTAAATGGTCGCCAAATCTAATTCAGCGGGATCTTTAACTAACTGGGGACAAACGTGGCCGGGGACACTGTCCAAAATGTGGTGCCGCTTAAGCTGAGCCATAATTTGGCGGACCTGGGTCTGATTTTTATTTAGGGACTTGGCAATCGCCGCACTCGATAGGTCCCCGTCGCTGCCGCCCGCCGCAATAAAGACTACGATATGAATTGCATCGCTAAACCTGGTGGAATACTTCATTCTTTTCCCCCCTTCCTGCAAGTATCATCTTCTTATCTTACCGCGCTTTGCTCGGCCTGGCCATCGAACGCGCTAATTGGGCCAAGTTTGTTTTCAAATCCCCCTGGATCACGGCCGTGCGGGGTTGGAGGTTAAAGGGAACCGAGCCCGGCTTTTGGTTGAGCACCACGTAGTTCCACTCGCTAAACTGGCGGAGCAAGCTTTCCACAGGCTTTTTGACTAGTGGGTTCTGATCACCAACCCCCAGTTCCAAAACCGCCAGTGGTTGATCGGCATGCGCCCTGACCAACTTGTTTAACCCCGCCACCTGTTGGGAATCTAGTTGTGGCTTTGGCGCAAACATTAGCGGCGTTAGCACCTCCCCACAGGTCGTACACCGTGGCAAGTCTGCTTCGGTCAGCTCCCGTTCTTGTTCGAGTCCAACCATTAACCTGGCCGCCGCCCGTAGGTCAACGTAAGGGTGATCAGGGGTCTGACAACTTCCATACACCCAGTTGGCCTCGTTTTCGACCACGTGATCTAAACCGGCTAGGTTAAAATGATGTTCCGGATTCGTGGTCCAGATGTAATAAGGGCGCCCCTTGATAATCTGACGTAAGTTTTCCATCAACGGGCTGGTGTGGTAGTGGCTGGAGTAACGATTAATTATCCGGGCCCAAACCCGCCACTGCACCACCTTACTCTGGTACGGGTATTGGACGGCTTCTAACATGTTATGGAGGCCGTATTGGTCAACCAAGTCGCCCAATAAGTCATGAAAGACAGCGTCACTTGCAAACCAGTTGAAGCCCTCGCTAATCGAAAACCCATTGGCTGCCGTAATTAACAAGGCCGGGGCCTGTTCAAGCATTCCAAGGGCTTGTTGTTCAGGCTCTTGCTTTGGTACCCTCGGTGTTTTCAAGTAACTTTGGTGACTAACCGGGTTTTGACTTTTTAGTTTTTGTACCGCCCGCAAGGCCTGATCAACGTCGGCGTCGATCAACACCGACCGGCTTGCAATCTGGGTATGGGTCATGGCGTCTTGGGGATTAATGTTAACGTAGTGGGCCAAGGGGAGCTGACTGGTTAACTGCCAAAAGGGTTCTTGAATAAACATCGGCGTCATTCGCCCCACTCCCAGCTCAAAGAATAACAACTTTTGGTTGCCAAACCGGTTGATGAATTGGCGGGTCTTTTCGTGTTCTTGTTTAAACCGGCGCCCCTCCAAAAATTCTGGTGACCGCACCCACGGCGTTAGCGGCAAGCCAGTTGTCGGGCTGTGGGGAATCAAATCGTCTGGCAAGTACAACTTATCTTCTTGTTGCGCCAAGTATTCCATCCCCCGCTTAACAAAGGGCCGGGCGTCGTAAAGCTGGTCGTCAATCTGCGGGGCGCTAGACTGCAAAAAGCGCCAATCCCCTTGAATCGTACTGATTTGCTCGTCGGCAAAGTAGCGGTTAAACATTGCGTCTTGGTTCGTGGTCAAGATGTGGTAGGGGCGGTCTTGAATTAGGTCCTTTAAAACTTGGTAGGTATTCTTGACCGGCGGCTGGTGGTAGATAAAGTCCAACATCCGTACCAGGTAGGCCCAGCGCTCATTTTCGCTCGTAAACCGCGCATAAAAGCCCTTGAAGATCCCGGTCGCCTCCGGGTGGCGGGCATAAAAGTCCCCGAAGTGCTGCTTGTATACCGGGCTGGCCTGGTACCACCAGTCCATCCCAGCGGCCGCAGACATTCCCGATCCGGCGCCGATTAAGATTGCATCACTATCAAGCAGAACGTCCTTTAACTGTTCGATCTCGTTCTTCATGCTTCTCTCCTTGCTGTTAAATTATAAATAACTTTACCCACCCATTCTAAATGGTTGTTAATTATAAATCAACTTCAAAGGCGTCCCACCTAAAAATCCCCGCGGTTCGCCTTGGCATACCACGGGGATTTATTTTTAATTACTGTTTTGGCCGATCCAGCAAGCGGACCCGGCTGACGGCGTCAATCTGATTGAGGGTGGTCGTTAGAATCTCGGTTTGTTCGGCGGTCAATTCGCCGACGTCGACCATCGTGTAGGCGTACTCGCCCTTGGCACGGTTGACCAGGTTGTCGATGTTGACCTCGGCCTTGGCGATCGCCGTCGAAATTTGCCCTAACATGTTGGGGATGTTGCGGTGAATGATCGTGAAGCGGTGCTGGCTGGTGAACGGGGCCACCACGTCCGGCAGGTTCACGGCGTTGGTCGTGTTCCCGGTCTCCAAATACTGGGTCAGTTCGTCGACGGCCATCTTGGCGCAGTTGATTTCGGCTTCCTTGGTCGAGCCCCCCAGGTGCGGGGTAATCGTGACCTTCGGGTTGTCCTGCAGGCAGTCCTCGCCGAAGTCGGTAACGTACTGGCCCAGTTGACCATTGGCCAGGGCGGCCACGGCGGCCTGGTTGTCGACAATCCCCAGCCGCGAGTAGTTAAACAGGATGGCACCCGGCTTAACCTGGGCGAGCAGTTCCTGGTTAATCATCCCGGTCGTTTCCTCGCTTTTCGGCACGTGGACGGTGATGAAGTCGGCCCCCTTGACCGCGTCAGCCAGGGTGGCGGCCCGTTGCACCCGGGCGGTCAAGTTCCATGCGGCGTCCACCGACAGGTAGGGGTCGTAGCCAATCACGTCCATCCCCAGGTCAATGGCGGCGTTAGCGACCAAGGAACCGACGTGGCCCATCCCGATCACGGCCAGGCGCTTGCCGAAGAGTTCGTGGCCGTTGAAGCGCGACTTTTCGCGTTCGGTGCGCAGGGAGATGTCTTCGCCAACGTTTTGGGCGCTCCAGTTGGCCGCTTCGATCAGGTTCCGGTTGGCGATGACCATCAGGGCGATGACCACTTCCTTCACCGCGTTGGCGTTGCCGCCCGGGGTGTTGAAAACGGCGATCCCCTGTTCGGAGCAGGCGTCGAGCGGAATGTTGTTAAAGCCGGCCCCGCAGCGGGCGATCGCTAGCAGCCCCGGTTCAAATTGGTAGTCGTGCAGGTCGATGCTGCGGATCATGTAGGCGTCCGGTTCCTGACCGGTGTTGACCTGGTAGTTTTCCTTAAAGGTGTCTAAGCCTTCCTTGGCGATCGCGTTGTAGGTTTTGATTTGATACATGTGCGCCCCTCCTAAATTTCTTGTTCAAACTGGTGCATGAAGTCACGCAGGGCCACGGCCCCGGCCAGTGGCATGGCGTTATACAGGCTGGCCCGCATCCCGCCGACTAAGCGGTGGCCCTTTAAGTTCACCAACCCGGCCGCGGCGGCTTCCTTGATGAAGCGCTGGTCAAGGTCGGCTTTCCCAGTGGTGAAGGGAATGTTGGTCAGGCTCCTTGAATCCGGCGCCACCTGGTTAGAGAAGAGCTTGGACTGGTCTAAGTAATCGTAAACCAGGCCGGCCTTTTGGCGGTTTAACTCGTCCATGGCCTGGACCCCGCCCTGTTCTTTTAACCACTTCAAGACCAGGTTGGCGAAGTAAATTTGAAAGACCGGCGGCGTGTTAAGGGCCGATTCCTTCTTGGCCAGGGCCGGGTAATTGAGCATGCTTGGTAGGCCGTGGTCTTCCGTTAGGTAGTCATTTTTGACCACCACGATCGTCACCCCGGCCGGGGCCAGGTTCTTCTGGGCGCCGGCGTAGATTAGGTCAAAGGAAGAAAAGTCGTAGGCCTGGCCCAAGAAGTTGGAGGACAGGTCCCCGACCAGCGGCACCGCCGTTTGCGGCA
>OLPK01001699.1_pt1 | contig 12498 bp, 7 predicted proteins | sample 1672261 | NCBI WGS metagenome assembly OLPK01 (sample SAMEA3136665, study PRJEB25190) | human gut metagenome
CTCCTTTATTTAGGAGAAGTAAAGAGAATCAAGGATGCTATTGTATTATCGGGGAGAGATTCCGTATCGTTCGAAGGCTTGTAAGTCTTCTTCTTCGAGGGGCAGACGTCGAACGGGAATAGGTATGTTTTGTTCTCCTACATAATATCTTTTTTCGAGATGAAACGACGGACTTATGAGGGAGAGTCGGTCATCGCGATATTCGGTTTCGATGCCTCCGATACCCAGTAGGGTGTGGAATACGACTCGCGAGTCGAATGGGGTGGTATGCCGATTCCGGGCTTGTCGTATGTCATCGGGGAAAAGAGTAGAGTAATTATCCGAGAACCAAATGACAAAGGGTATGTGAAGCTGGTAATAGGTGGGAATGGGGGAGGCGTGCAGAAATCGATTACGTTCATCGTCGAGCAAATCTTCCCCGTGGTCGGAGAGATACAGCATGGCCGAAGTTTCTCCGGTTCGGTCGAGTTTATCGATAACTTGTGCCAAGAATTTGTCGGTGGCAACGATCGAGTTGTCATAGGCATTTATCATGGCTTGCTTGTTCTTATGATCGATTTCTTTAATGTGGTCGGGGGTGAATATTCGGCAATCGGTATCGTATCGTTCACAGTAATTGAAGTGGGAGCCATAGGTGTGAAGGATAATGAGTTGCTTCGTTTTACCTATGTTCAGTAACGAGTCGACTGCGGATAATAGTACATCGTCATGTAGATGCGGTTTATTTTTCGGTGCGGCGAAATAGATCGTACAGTCTGCTTCGTCGGCAAAGAACTCGGTAAATGATCCGTTGCGCAGTTGGTTGGAGAGAAACGACGTGTGGAACCCAGCTTGTTTAAATGCCGAAATAAGACTCTTTTGTCGGTATATCTCATTGTAATTGAGTGCATCGGCGGGGCATAGCATTAACGGAACGCTTTTATGAGTCGCATTGATTTGTGTCAGTACATCGTCGAAATGAATGACATCGGGCATGGCATCGAGTTTGGGGGTCGTATTTCGTTCGTACCCATATAGCCCCCAGTTTCCGGCGCGGGAGGTTTCTCCGATTACGAAGATATAGATTTCGGGGAGTTCGGTGTCTCTTGTCGATGTGGCCCGGTAGTCGAATTTTCTCGATGTGCGTGGATAGTTCTTTGCTGCTTCCCAACTGTCCACGGCGAATCGGGCATTGTTGAACGCGTTGATGGGGTAAAGGTTGTCGAGCCTTGCCGTATGAGGATATTTTCGGTGAGCAGGTGTGTAAACAAGTATTCCACTACCGATCATGAGCATAGCCAACATGAACACTCTTTTTTGAAAAAGAGGTGTGAGGGTCTCGGTGCGACGTATGGAGTAAACGGCAAGAGCCAATGCCGGAAGATAAAGTAAGAATACGCCTACTACCGCCGGAGCCAATTTATCGAGTAATTCGAAAGCCTCTCCGCTGTTGGTCGTAAACATGTTCAGGAACATGTCTGAGGCGATAATGGAATTACCGAAAAGATAGAGTAGTACCAATTGAAACGCGCCTATGAAATGAAGGGGAAAAAGAGCCCAAAAGGTGATTCCCGGTTTGCGGGAGAGAATTAATAACAAAAGGTATAAAGCTCCCGGAATGAGGATATAGGAGACTTTGAACAGGAGTGGCAATTGTTCTGTAAAACATAGAAAAATGTTGGGAACCAACATGATTCCCGAAAAAATCCAAAATATGCGCCTCTGTGTAAATATTTGATTAAAATGCTTCATTGATGTTGAATAAAAATCCCGATTGTCCTTTTTTTCCGAATCCGTAGTCGAGTCGTACATTGACTCGGTTTTTGAACTCCCAGCGATAGCCTATTCCGTAATTGGGGAGTGTATGTCCCCATTTAAAACCTGAGAACGAAGGAAATACGTTTCCTGCTCCTACCCATACGGCTATGCCATTTCGCCTCCAAATGTGTTGACGGAGTTCTATTTGAGTTTCGATTAAATTTTTGTCTCGGTATCTGCCTTCGTAGTATCCTCGCATACGGGCCGACCCTCCCAAAGCTGCAAGCATATTCCAGGGTACATCGCCGTAATTGAATTCTCCATGTAGGTCAAAAGCAAGGATCGCTCCTTCCCATAGGCGGTGATAATAATCGAAAATGAAATCGGTGCGAGTAAACGCTTTTTTATTGCCCAAGAATTTGGGGAAGAATCGTTGGTTAACTTTTATATAAACTCCTTTTGCTGCGTTGGTAATAAAATCGCGACTGTCGTATACAAGTGTGGCTCCTATACTCGTGCTGATTACTTCTCGGGCTTCTCCTTCGAGTAGTTCGATTTTTGTGAAATCCGATCCTTTCACCCAGTTAAATCCCGTAGAAATTCCTCCGTAGAGGTCCTTATGTAAGCGAGCCAGCCAGTCGATACGTAAAATAGTTTCCAGTCTGTCGTAGGAGCTTTTATTGGCGTTGTTATTTCCGTTTTCGTAACCTATGCCCCAAAAGTCACTCGGGAATGTGTATAAATAAAAGTCGTAATCTATCCTGAATTTATTTTTGGGAAAGATATTATTCCCTTTTACTCCTATCAGAAGAAAGCCTGTGGTCGTGGCATCTCCATAAAGCGAAACGTTGGAGAGTTGTGTGATCGAGTCTCTTCGTAACCGGTATGTCCCCGAGGCGGCCAAGCCTATTCCCAGCTTTGTTGTGGAAGAATAGTGAGGTCCTCCGATGATACCGAAATCGAATTTTTTATCGGGGCGTGGGGCATTGGAGTCATCGAAGTATTTCAGAACCTTTTGGAATATGTTCAGTTTTTTTACGGTGGTATCTTTTTTTGCGATAATCGAGTCGGTAGGAATAGTATTTATACTATCGGTTGGCGTTTCGGCGTACAAAAGACTTTGGGAGCCTAAAATGTATCCGACGCATAATATAGTATATCGAATGAATTGTTTCATATAATTAATTTGTTTCTCTCACGAGTTCAGATGCAAATGTATATTTTCTGTGGCTAATTGCCTAATTGCTTTTTATTCAATATGTTAAGTTTTGTATAAATTTTCTTTCTCGTGTCATTTGTCTATATGGAGGTGTAGCGTAGCGGTGGGAATTGTCCTTTCTTGTAATAACAAATTATTATTCAGAAGGTTCAATAATTTAATATTGACGAGGGAAAGTAAAGATCGATTTTGAGAAATATTCAGGATATAAAATTTTTTCGGTGTATATTTTTTGTATTTTAACGAGAGTCCGATATAAATATATACGTGGACGATTATTGACCGGTCTCGATGAACGTCCATTTTTGCAAGAAGGTTTTGTCTGTCTTACTTATAAATGAGTTTTTCTGGGTGTAGGTTGTTTATAACAAGCTCGCCAAAGGAGATAGGTGGGTACAAGGTGCTTGGGTGTATGTCCTATTGAAAAAATGAATGCTATCGTTTTACGAAACGATAGCATTCATTTTTATTCTTCTATGTAGTTGCGAGATTACAATTGACAATTGATTACTTCATTGAATGTTTTTGTGTAATTCGTATTCAGCATTGCTTTATATTCATTGCAGAATGTGTCGAATGTCGTTTTGGCCAAGCTGGTTCTTCCTTGTTTATACAATGTGTTGCATTTGAGAATCAATGCATACTCGTCTGTTTTGTCGTGTGCGAACATGCTGTTGGCTATCTGAATTAATAATTCGTTGTTTCCCTTTATATATTCTTGCTTGGATAAATTTATTGCCATATCTAATACGGAATTCGTGTAATCGGACTTGAAAGAATCCAACCAGTCTGTTTGGACATATGGCAATAATTGTCCCGATAGCAGGTTTAAGGGTAAATCATTGATGTTTTCGGCTGTGATAGATTCTTTGTTTTTTACTTTGTCGATCCAATTACAAACATCGATATAATCGCAATAAGCGTGAGTGAACTTTAACGCCCAATAGGTGCTTTCTTTTACAAGTTCGACACCGTCTAGTTTTTCCAGCAAAAGTTTTAGTTTTCGGATATTTACTCGGCGGTTATTTTGGGCACTTTCGTCTGTTTTATCAAACCAAAGCAACTCTCTCAGAGTGACGTTTGAAATCCCTTTCTTGTTATTTACGCTATATAATATGATAAGAATGAGCAGTTGTTTCAAAATAGGTGTGAATGATTTGGTGATATCTGCACCATTTTTATCCCATACTTGAAATCCATCTAAGAAAAGAATAGATGATTTTTTGTGAATGTCCGGTTGGGGCTTATAGTTTTCGTCTTGGGTAGTTGTCTTGGAAGAACGATCCGTATTTGTAACGACCGGAGGGTTGTGAGGAATGTGGCTTTCTTTTCTTCTTCTTTTCTTTTTTCGGTAGCAGAGGTACATACAGCCCATACCTGCAATTATGCAAATTCCTATACCTATGAAGAACCCTATCTTTGTAACACGAGCCTTATGTCCTGCAACTGTTTGCAGCGTATCTTCTATTTTTAACGGGGGATAAGCTAATGAGTATATGTTTATATTTGATTTATTGTTGTAGTTATAATTGGTTACGGCATACAGCCTCGACTGTAACGAGTCGTAGTAGAGTGTACAGAAAGAATTTACATCATTGAAGGAGAAAGGGATTGTATCTGCATAGTTCGTACAGTTATTCCCATCTGTCAAATCGAACGATTTTAGCAGGATATAGCTGTTCGAACAATCATTCGGAAAACATAAAGCATATAGCTTGTTATTCGTTTCGTCTGTAACAATATGATTACCGACGACGAAGTTTTTCGTATCGTTGGGGATAGTCCACAATTTCTTTGTTTTGAATGTGTTGATGTCTATCGCATAAAGATCGTAATAATTTATGACTCCTAATTCTTGTTTCCCTTGCGGGTTGCCACAGCCGCCGAACACCAATATCGTGTCTCTGTTTTTGTAGTCCGATCCGCTTAGATAACGCGGAGGTATTTCTTCGTTGTACGATACCGGAATCCAGTCGTCCTGTGTCCGTCCTTTTTTAAGTATCAAGTTCTTATATTGATAATTACCATATCCGCCAAAAATATACAGACACGAGTCATTGGGCGATATAAACGTATTGTGTTGAGAATATTCCGGATTTTTTATTTCACGGTCATTCTTTGTCCATGTGTTATCGTTGAAATTGAATATAGACATCTGTTTCAAGGGATCGAAATCGTATGACCATAATTCATCGTAATAAGGCTGATAAATGAGTTGGTTGTTTATTTCTGTGTATGGAGCTCCATGAGCAGGATAAATCGTATCTAATGTATTGTCGATAGTCGAATAAACGAGTACAAATGAGCTGTTGGCAAAATAAATATTCCCTTTTGACGGGGCATGGCAGATTTGTGTATATATGGGTAATGCTAATGTTTTTTCTTTTACCCACTTGGTGTGTTTATTTATTTCCCATGTAGGATTGGTGACTGTCGCCGGAATCTGATACAGACTATCCAAACAGGAATACGACAGATGTTCTTTTAAAGGCCAATATGCAATTGTTTTATTTTTATTGTCTGTGATTTTTATGTTACGTATAGACATCGGAGGAACATCGGAAGAATGAAACTTTTCATGATCGGAGTATCCGAAGTAGAATTTCACGTTTTTGATATTGATGGATTTATACTGGCCTTGCAATGTTTGGTTGTCGAAGATGAGCCGTAAACTATCCGGATAGATTGAACACTGGATATGCGCCCATTTATTCCATGAGTATTGATTCAGTAGTTCTTCATCGAAAGCCAGATAGACGTTGTTCCCTTCTATCAAATTCAACGCTCTTTTTTCGGGTGTAATATTCGCTATCAAATCGAAACTCTTTTCATCGTCGATTATGATTCGAAAGACATATCCGTAGTTATGTTCTTCGGGTCTGAATTTAATATCGAAATCTAATGTTAGACCTTTTGAGGCGTCGAACTCGGGAGATAGGATAAGCGATGTTCTTTCTTCTTTAATGGAGGTATGGGCAGCAAAATATAATCCAGATGAAATATTTTGTGCTTCAACCGGTATCAGGGCCAACATTAAGAGCAGAAATATAAGCGTCTTTTGCATGAATACTTATAACTGTTTTTTGCAAAGATAATATGGTTTGGGAGGGTTACAAAAAAATTTTTTATATTTATGGAATCTTTTCATGGAATTGATAATAAAAATATTAGACTATTAATGGACAGAGTATTTTTACTGTGTACCGAAGTTTGTTTGTTAATATTTCCGTTAACGGCCGGCGTTTATTTTTGTTACATTAATTAAAAACGACACATGATGAGAAGTATTATTGTATTGAGTTTAGCGCTGCTGTTGGTGGCGTGTAAGTATGAGAAAGAGTATAGTGGCAATCCTATTGTCGAGGGTTGGTATGCCGATCCAGAAGGGGTTGTCTTCGATGATGAATATTGGATATATCCTACGTTGTCCGATATTCCTTTCGGAGTCGATAGCGCAGATTTTCCCAGATTGCAAAAAGAAACGCGGGCCATTCATCAGGTCTATAATATACAGACTTATATGGATGCTTTTTCATCAAAAGATATGGTTCACTGGACTAAGCATCCCAAAGTGCTGTCTGTTGAGAATATAAAGTGGTTGGAATTTGCCTTATGGGCTCCGTCTATTGTTCGGGCGAATGGCAAATATTATCTGTTTTTCGGAGGGAATGATATCCAGAATGATGAGCAATATGGTGGAATCGGTGTCGCTGTGGCTGATAATCCGGCAGGCCCATTTAAAGATGTTTTGGGGAAACCTTTGATCGATAAGATTGTGAACGGCGCCCAGCCGATCGATCAGTTCGTTTTTAAAGATGACGACGGTAGTTATTATATGTATTATGGAGGCTGGCATCATTGTAATATGGTAAAATTGAGTTCGGATTTATTGAGCCTCGTTCCTTTTGACGATGGTTCGTATTATAAATCTGTTACACCAGAGAACTATGTGGAGGGACCTTTTATGTTGAAACGGAATAACAAATATTATTTTATGTGGTCGGAAGGCAGTTGGGGAGGTTCGGATTATAGCGTGGCTTATGCCATTGCCGATTCTCCGTTCGGCCCTTTCGAGCGTATTGGGAAAATATTGCAACAAGACGAGAGTGTGGGTACAGGTGCGGGACATCATTCGGTCATTCAGATACCGGGGAAAGACGAGTGGTATATTGTTTATCATCGTCACCCTTTGGGCGATACGATTCCAAATCATAGAGAGATTTGTATCGACCGTATGTATTTTGACGAAAATGGTTTTATTAAACCGGTGAAAACAAAAGCGGAAGCAGAGGCGTTTATCGCTGAAATCAAATCCAAGCTTACGGATTAGCGAATAGTATCAGAAATGTATCACCGCCTCAAACAAGAAAATTTTCATTGAGTTGTTTTTCTTGTTTGAGGTGATGTTGTTTTCTACACGTGACTATTTACAGTAAAATATATGGAAAGATATGAGGCAATAACGTTGACCTCGATAGCTTTATTTGAAAGAATCGTTTTTATACTGATTGTCGAGTGGTTCCCCTTGTTATTAATCTTGTTATGTCGCCCCCTTTCTTATGAGAATTGTTAATGCCTTATTAATGTTTTTGATTCGGAAATAAGTATTGCATATGGATAATTAATATTCTATTAATGGTTTCATTAATTACCCCGGCTTACTTTTGTCGCAAAAAATAAAAAAACGATTCCATGAAAAAAGTTTCTTTACTTGTATTTTTATCTGTTTTACTTATATCGTGCGGAGGTAAAGAGGTGCTTTTTACTTCTTTTTCACCGGTTGACTATGTGAATCCGTTAGTGGGAACTCAATCTAAGTTTACCTTGTCTACGGGTAATACCTATCCGGCTGTCGCATTACCGTGGGGAATGAATTTCTGGACACCGCAAACGGGAGATATGGGAAATGGCTGGGCCTATTGTTATACCGACGACAAGATAAAAGGATTTAAGCAGACACATCAGCCCAGTCCGTGGATCAATGATTATGGGCAGTTTGCATTGATGCCGGTGACCGGTGGTAAAAAGTTCCTGCAAAATGAACGAGGAAGCTGGTTTTCTCATAAAGCTGAGACGGCAAGACCTTATTATTATAGTGTGTATTTGGCTGACCATGATGTGAAAACAGAAATTACTCCGACGGAACGTTCTGCTTATTTTAGGTTTACTTTCCCAGAAAGTGAAGAGTCGTATATCGTAGTAGATGCATTCGATAACGGGTCTTTTGTTCAGATAGATGAGGAAAATGGCACGGTAACCGGCTATACGACTAAAAATAGCGGGGGAGTACCGGATAATTTTAGAAATTACTTCGTGATGAAATTTGATAAGCCTTTTGCCTCGGCAGAAGTATGGAGCGGAGATAAAATTATAAAAGGTAAAAGAGAGGTAGAAGATAATCATGTCGGTGCTGTGTTGGGATTCAAGACTTATAAAGGTGAAAAGATTGGTGTAAAGGTAAGTTCTTCTTTTATCAGTGAAGAGCAGGCATGGTTGAATTTAGAAGAACTGGACAGTAGGAATTTTAACGAGGTAAAAGAGTCTGCTCGAAATGCTTGGAACGATGTAATGAATAGAGTGAGAGTAGAAGAGGGAACTGATGAACAACTACGTACTTTCTACTCTTGCTTGTATCGTTCTTTATTGTTTCCCCGTAAGTTTTATGAAGTAGATAAATATGGAAATATTGTTCATTATAGTCCTTACAACGGAGAAGTGAGGAGAGGATATATGTATACAGATACCGGATTTTGGGACACGTTCCGCGCTTTATTTCCCTTCTTGAACCTCATGTATCCTTCTGTCAACAAAGAAATTCAAGAAGGATTGGCAAACAGTTATGAAGAAAGTGGATTTTTACCCGAATGGGCCAGCCCGGGACACCGTCACTGTATGGTGGGTAATAATTCGGCATCTGTTGTGGCCGATGCTTATTTGAAAGGATGCCAGGCAGAAAAGATCGATCTGTTGTATGAGGCTGTTCTGCACGGAGCGAATCATGTGCATCCCCAAGTTCCTTCGACAGGAAGATTGGGATATGAATATTACAATCAAAAAGGATATGTACCTTATAATGTAGGTATTAACGAGAATGTGGCGCGCACATTGGAATATGCCTATGATGATTGGTGTATTATGAGACTGGCGCAACAATTGAACCGTCCGCAGGAAGAAATCGATCTTTATCGGGAAAGGAGTAAGAACTATCGGTTCGTTTTCGATAAAGAGAACAATCTGATGCGTGGGAAAAACGAAGATGGTACATTCCAGTCTCCTTTCAGTCCGTATAAATGGGGCGATGCTTTTACCGAAGGCAACAGTTGGCATTATACATGGAGCGTGTTTCATGATGTGCAGGGACTTATCGATCTGATGGGAGGGAAGGAGAACTTTGTCTCCATGTTGGATTCTGTTTTTGTGGTTCCTCCTATTTATGACGATAGTTATTACGGGCAGTGCATTCATGAAATAAAGGAAATGCAGATTATGAATATGGGCAATTATGCACATGGCAACCAGCCTATCCAACATATGATTTATCTTTATAATTACGCCGGGCAGCCTTGGAAAGCGCAATATTGGTTAAGGGAAGTGATGGATAAGCTGTATACTCCTTATCCTGATGGCTATTGTGGAGATGAAGATAATGGTCAGACTTCTGCATGGTATATATTTTCTGCGTTGGGCTTTTATCCGGTATGTCCGGGCTCAGGGGAGTATGTGATGGGAGCTCCGCTCTTTAAAAAGGCGATTCTTACGTTGGAAAATGGAAAGCAGATCGTTTTGAATGCTCCCGACAACACGAACGAAAATAGATATATACGTTCTCTGAAAATGAACGGGAAAGAGTATAACCACAATTGGTTGAAACACGAGGAATTGATGGACGGCGCTGTTCTTGATTTCGATATGAGTCATACGCCTAATACAGAGCGCGGAATAAACGATGAAGATTTCCCGTATTCTTTGACTAACGAGGATAAGTAAGAATCAAATAAATCCCATGTACATTCGAGGTGTTCCGGTTCGAATAAACCGGAGGTGACCATGTTTTGACCTCATGAAAACTACTTTTTACTGCTTGATGAAAAGTAAAATCGGTGGAGGTGATCTTGATGACGTGGTATAAAAAGTCTGAAAATTTAAGAGGTGAGTCGCATGATGAAGAGAGTTCTTATCTATGGAGTGCTGTTTTGGGTATTGGGTTGCTATAAGGCAGCCAGTCAAGAGGCGATAGGGCTTTATGACCTGCATTATACTTTGGAAACCGACTTGTCGACACCAAAGGGACGCAATGTCGCTTGGGACGATGTACATGTCGTTTCGGCTTTGCAAGGAATCGTCAATCGGGATGCTCCGCAACTATATGTCTTTTTTGTGGATAGGGATCAATTGGATATTGATAAATATTGGTTGAATAAGTATCGTAGGAAAGGTCAGTGGTTGTATCAAAAGGAAACGGTGACGTATAATACCATTGAAGACTTGGTGTCGGCTTACGCCGGATACATAAAGGGGGTGGTACTTTATGATGAGAGAGTTCCGTCCACAAGCAATGTCGCTTCTGCCGTTGCGGGTGCGGAAGACCTTTTGCCGATCCGTTATGATCTTGATTCCGAGAGTTTGTATAGCCGCTTAGTTTTGGGTGGTCCCCGATTGAAAGTAAAGCGTAGATTGATCAATGAAGATGGAAGTGTTATGTTTACGGGATCGGGGGTGATTCCGGGGACGAATCGAAACAGCACAGGCTCTATAAAAAACGATCCGTACATTTGGTATATAGAGAATTATATGAAAACTGGCAAGTGTAACACGGAATATGCCGCTTATTATCTGGATCAATATTGGAAACAAAATCCCGGTGCTACGGTACGGAATCATCATACGCTTTCTAATCATGATTTTTTCATTAGCAAGCGAGCTTTCTTTTTCGATTTATCACCGTGGGGAGACGAACCGGCAACAGACGAACCGACTCAAAAGGTAGGGACTGATTTGGCTACCCTTAAAGAAATGCTATTGTTGGCATACCAACAGAATAAAGGTGAAAAGTACTGCTATATAGGAGGGTTCCCCTCATGGGCATTTAAATACACGAAGCATGCCGGTGGTATCCACGACGATGTTCCTACGGAGTGGGAGTTTTTACGTCTTATCAGCGCTTACAACGCTTTTAAAGATGCCGATGCAATTGCAATCGGAGCGTTGGCAAATGCCTCTTTTTGGCAGCATTTCCCTTTGGAGGAACGGTATTCGCAACCGTGGGTTACTCATGAAGAGTTGAAGCAAAGAGGATTGTTGACCGAAGACGGTAAAGTCGACGTGAAAGGAAGGAACTTTCTGATATTTTATGTGGGGGATTATGATGCGTCATCGTGGGTGAGCCAATTTACCTCACTTACTTGGGACGACCCCAATAGAGGAAAAGTCCCGATGATGTGGGCCATAAGTCCGGTATTACAGGAGCGCGTGCCTCATGTGTTACATAATTTTAGAAAAACGGCTACTAAGAATGATTATTTTGTCGCATCGGATAATGGAGCCGGATATTTGAGCCCCGGAATGTTACAAGAACCCAGACCTATTTCGGGATTACCTTCTGGATTACAATCGTGGGCGGAGCACTGCAAGCCCTATTATGAGAAATGGGGATTGAGCATTACCGGCTTTATTGTCGACGGTTATGCTCCCGGTTTGAATTGGGAAGGAATGGAATGTTATCGATCGTTTAGTCCCAATGGAATCGTTCCTCAGAAACTATCTTCGTGGAGTATGCTTTTTGGAAATATGCCTGTGTTGAGGGCCGATTACGATATCAATGATGTCGAGCCCAAAGATGCTGCGGTGGCTATCGTCAATAGAATAAGGGAGAGAGAGGGGTTGCCTTTTCATTGGTTTAGAAATATAATAAAATCTCCCACGTGGTATGTAGAGGTAGTCGAGGAACTGAAAAAAATAGATGATAGTATCTGTTTGTTGGATGCCCCGTCTTTTTTTGAGCTTTTGCGGATTTATTTGAAGGAAACTGCTCCTTTTGCCGGTGGTACGGGGAGTAGGGAAGATCCGTTTCTTATTTCTACTCCGCAACAGTTCGACCATATAAGGGAGTATAGAGGCCAATGCTTTCGATTGATTAACGACCTCGATTTTTCTGATTATGTCAGAGAAGATGGCCAAAGTTGGTGGCCTTTGGGCGAATGGGGAAGTGGAGATAATGCTATGGAGCGTTTTCGTGGCTTTTTTGATGGAGGTGGATATTCGATTAGGAATTTGTCGGTGGAACGAAAAGCTCATGACCTGAGTATTTTTGGTGTGACAGAAGGTGCAGAGATTATCAACTTGAAAGTTGAAAATTGCAGCATCATTGGAGAGGGGCGTTTAGGCGTTCTGACAGGCGCTACCTTTTCTACAAAGATAGAACAGGTCGATATACTCGATAGCCAATGCGAAAACCGATTATCGGATCATGGGTCGAATGCCGGAGGTTTGACAGGTCCACTTTACCGGTCGGTGGTAAAAAACTGTTCTGTGAAGGGTGGAAA
>OLPK01001720.1_pt1 | contig 12265 bp, 10 predicted proteins | sample 1672261 | NCBI WGS metagenome assembly OLPK01 (sample SAMEA3136665, study PRJEB25190) | human gut metagenome
GCGGATGTGGCTCGCTGCTATCTGGAAGAAAGCGGACAGCTTGGCGAACTTCCGGCACACTTACAAAACTATATCGACTACGCCGCCTATGGGCGTGACATGGAATTGGAGGGAACCTTTGTTGTCACAAACCACGGCGTATATGAAATCTTACGGTAGACCCGTCTGTATCTCTTTCAGGAAATGCAGGCGGATTTTTTATTCAGGGGCGGCTCTTTTGCTGTCCCCATTTTTTAGAAAGGACGGACAACATGAAGAAAATACGAAGCTATACCAGTATCTGGTCGGTGGAAAAGGTACTCTATTCCATCAATGATTTTAAGCTGCCATTCCCCATCACATTTACGCAGATGGCGTGGTTCGTGGTATCGGTGTTTGCAGTTATGCTCTTGGGGAACCTCCCTCCCCTTTCATTCATTGACGGGGCATTTTTGAAATACTTCGGCGTACCCTCTGCCCTCACTTGGTTCATGTGCCAGAAAACCTTTGACGGGAAAAAGCCTTATGGCTTCCTGAAATCCGTACTGGCATATCTGGTACGCCCGAAACTGACCTATGCAGGAAAGCCCGTGAAGCTGGAAAAGGAATATCCGGCACAGCCCATCACGGCAGTAAGGAGTGATATTTATGGCATATCCGATTAAGTATATCGAAAATAACCTTGTGTTCAACCATGACGGGGAGTGCTTCGCTTACTATGAACTGCTTCCCTACAACTATTCCTTTTTAAGCCCTGAACAGAAGTATCAGGTACACGATTCATTCCGGCAGCTTATCGCCCAGAACAGGGACGGGAAGATTCACGCCCTGCAAATCAGCACGGAATCCAGCATACGGGCGGCACAGGAACGCTCCAAACAGGAAGTGACAGGCAAGCTAAAGGACGTTGCCTGTGCAAAGATTGACGCACAGACCGAAGCCCTCATTTCCATGATAGGGGAAAATCAGGTGGACTACCGTTTTTTTATCGGCTTTAAGCTGCTTGTCAATGAGCAGGAAGTCACCATGAAGCAGTTTCGCAGGGAAGCAAAGACCGCTGTTTCCGACTTCCTCCATGAAGTCAACCACAAGCTCATGGGGGATTTTGTTTCCATGAGCAATGAGGAAATCTGGCGGTTTCAGAAGATGGAAAAACTGCTGGAAAATAAAATCTCACGCCGCTTTAAAGTCCGGCGGCTTGATAAGGACGATTTTGGCTATCTGATTGAGCATTTATACGGACAGACCGGAACCGCCTACGAAGATTATGAGTATTACCTGCCGAAGAAGCGGTTTCAGGAGGAAACACTGGTGAAATACTATGACCTCATCAAACCCACCCGTTGTCTGATAGAGGAAAACCAGCGGTATCTGAAAATCGAACAGGAAGACGGGACAGTTTATGCCGCCTACTTTACCATCAACAGCATTGTGGGGGAACTGGACTTTCCATCCTCGGAAATCTTTTACTATCAGCAGCAGCAATTTACCTTTCCCATTGATACCTCTATGAATGTGGAGATTGTCACAAACCGGAAAGCCCTCTCCACGGTACGGAACAAGAAAAAAGAGCTGAAAGATTTGGACAACCACGCATGGCAGAATGACAGTGAAACCAGTACAAACGTGGTGGACGCTTTAGACAGCGTAAATGAACTGGAATCCACCTTAGACCAGAGCAAGGAATCCATGTACAAACTGTCCTATGTAGTGCGTGTGACGGCTCCCGACTTGGAGGAACTGAAACGCCGCTGCAATGAGGTGAAAGATTTTTATGATGATTTGAACGTGAAGCTGGTTCGCCCCTTTGGGGATATGCTGGGGCTGCATGGGGAATTTCTCCCTGCCAGCAAACGGTATCTGAACGATTACATCCAGTATGTCACCAGCGACTTCCTCGCTGGTCTTGGATTTGGGGCAACCCAGATGTTGGGGGAACCGGAGGGTATTTATATTGGGTACAGCCTTGATACAGGAAGAAATGTGTACTTAAAGCCTGCCCTTGCCAGTCAAGGGGTAAAAGGCTCCGTCACCAACGCCCTTGCTGCCGCTTTTGTCGGCTCCCTCGGCGGCGGAAAATCATTCAGCAACAACATGATAGTCTATTATTCCGTATTGTTTGGGGCACAGGCACTCATTGTTGACCCGAAAGCGGAACGGGGACGCTGGAAAGAAACCCTGCCGGAAATCGCCCATGAAATCAATATCGTAAACCTGACTTCGGAGGAACAGAACAGGGGCTTACTTGACCCGTATGTGATTATGGAGAACCCAAAGGATTCTGAATCACTGGCAATCGACATCCTGACCTTTTTAACCGGCATTTCCAGCCGTGACGGGGAGAAGTTCCCTGTTCTTCGGAAAGCTATTCGTGCAGTAACAAACAGTGAAGAACGGGGGCTTTTCAAAGTGATTGAGGAACTACGGGCGGAGGGAACCACCATCAGCACCAGCATAGCCGACCATATCGAATCCTTTACGGACTATGACTTTGCACACCTGCTCTTTTCGGATGGGGATGTCACACAGTCCATCAGCCTTGAAAAGCAGCTCAATATCATTCAGGTAGCGGATTTGGTGCTGCCGGATAAGGAAACCTCATTTGAAGAATACACCACAATGGAGCTGCTTTCCGTGGCAATGCTCATTGTAATCAGCACCTTTGCCCTCGACTTCATCCACACCGACCGCAGCGTGTTTAAGATTGTGGATTTGGACGAAGCATGGAGCTTCTTACAGGTAGCACAGGGCAAGACCCTCTCTATGAAGCTGGTTCGTGCCGGACGTGCCATGAACGCAGGCGTTTACTTTGTCACCCAGAACACGGACGATTTGCTGGATGAAAAGCTGAAAAACAATCTGGGCTTGAAGTTTGCGTTCCGTTCCACGGACATCAACGAAATCAAGAAGACCCTCGCCTTTTTCGGGGTGGATTCCGAAGATGAAAACAACCAGAAGCGGCTCCGTGACTTGGAAAACGGACAGTGCCTTATCAGTGATTTGTACGGGCGTGTAGGAGTGATACAGTTCCATCCTATCTTTGAAGACCTGTTCCATGCCTTTGATACCAGACCGCCCGTGAGAAAAGAGGTGGAATGATGGTGATACATAGAACTTCCAACGGGCAGCAACTCCCTGTTCCCCATCACGCAAAAAAGAGATTGTCTTGGAAGATGGCAGGAAAAGTGATTGGCAGGGTGCTTCTGGCACTCCTGCTCATCCTCCTGCTGCTGGCAGTCTTCGGCACAGCCGCCCATGCTGCCGGACTGGTGGATGATACGGTGGACGCTGCCAACGAATACAGCAAATATCCTCTGGACAACTACCAGCTTGATTTTTATGTGGACAGCGGATGGGACTGGCTCCCGTGGAACTGGCTGGACGGTATCGGAAAACAGGTGATGTACGGGCTGTATGCCATCACAAATTTTATCTGGACAATCAGCCTGTACCTTTCCAACGCCACGGGGTATCTGATTCAGGAAGCCTACTCGCTGGACTTCATTTCCTCTACGGCGGATTCCATTGGGAAAAATATGCAGACCCTTGCAGGCGTTACCACAGGCGGCTTGTCCTCGGAGGGATTTTATATCGGGTTCCTGCTGATTCTCATTCTGGTGGTGGGGATTTACGTTGCCTACACAGGGCTTATCAAACGGGAAACCACAAAAGCCATCCATGCCGTTGTGAATTTCGTGGTGGTGTTCGTGCTGTCCGCTGCCTTTATCGCTTATGCTCCTGATTATATCGGGAAAATCAATGAATTTTCCGCAGACATCAGCAATGCCAGCCTGACCCTTGGCACAAAGATTGTGCTGCCGAACTCGGAAAGTCAAGGAAAAGACAGTGTGGATTTGATACGGGACAGCCTGTTTTCCATTCAGGTCAAGCAGCCGTGGCTCCTGCTGCAATACGGCAACTCGGATGTGGAAAGCATTGGGGCTGACCGTGTGGAAAGCCTGCTCTCAACCAGCCCAGACGAAAACAACGGGCAGGACAGGGAAGAAATCGTGGTGGAGGAAATCGAAGACAGGGAAAACACCAACCTTACCATCACAAAGACCATCAACCGCTTGGGAACCGTCTTCTTCCTATTTATCTTCAATATCGGTATCTCCATTTTTGTATTCCTGCTCACGGGGATAATGATTTTCTCACAGGTGCTTTTTATCATCTACGCCATGTTCCTGCCTGTGAGCTTCCTCCTTAGCATGGTTCCCTCTTTTGAGGGGATGTCAAAGCGTGCCATTACAAAACTGTTCAATACCATCCTTACCAGAGCCGGAATCACCCTGATTATCACGGTAGCGTTCAGCATTTCCACCATGCTCTACAACCTGTCTGGGGAATATCCGTTCTTCCTAACGGCGTTCTTGCAGATAGTGACCTTTGCCGGAATTTATTTCAAGCTGGGGGATTTGATGGGGATGTTCTCCTTACAGAGCGGCGATTCCCAAAGCATGGGGAGCCGTATCATGCGAAGACCCCGTATGCTCATGCACGCCCATATGCACCGTTTACAGCATAAGTTAGGACGTTCTGTGGCGGCTCTTGGGGCTGGTACGGCTGCCTACCACGCAGGAAAACAGGCTGGCTCAGACCAGAGAACTGCTTCCAGCTCCGGTTCTTCCAAACGGACACAGGCAGACCACAGCAGACCAGATGGGCAGGCAGCACCGGAAAAGGAATCCGCATGGAAACGGGCTGGTTCTGCGGTAGGTGCGGTGGCAGATACCAAAGATAAGATAGCCGATACTGCCGGACAGCTTCGGGAGCAGGCAAAGGATTTGCCTGTCAATGCAAAGTACGCCCTTTACCACGGGAAAACACAGGTATCAGAGGGAGTACGGGATTTTACTTCCAGCGTGACCCAGACCCGAACTGCCAGAACCGAACAGCGGAACGCACAGGCAGAAAGCCGCAGACAGACCATTGCAGAACGCATGGCGGAACTGGAACAGGCAAAACAGCCGCAAAAGACAGCTTCCGAAGTACCCAAAGGGGCGGCTCCTGTCCATGAACGCCCTGTTACTGCAAAGCAGCCGGAAGATTTCCGACATCATGCAGATACCTCTCATACAGGAAAGCCAGCTATACAGCCAACTTCCCCATCCATCAGGGAACGGGGACAGGTTTCTTATGGGGGAACTGTGGCAGAACGGTCTTCGGTTCCGGTGGTAAAAGCGGCTTCCATCCACCATGAACAGACGCCGCCTGTAAGGACAGAACGCCAGATAGACCCTCCGGCTTCCCCAGACAAACCAGATGAAAGACAAAAGACAACTACTACACCTGCTGCTCCCCATCCGGCAAGACCTGTCCAGAACGATACGGCTCCTGTGATACCGGAAAGAAAACGGGCTGCCCCTGTGGTAAAAGAATCAAACTTTACCATCCGGCGTACCACCGCCAGAAAGGAGTGGACAAAAACAGTAACAGCGGCGTCCAAACAGAAGAAAGGGGAGAAGCCATGAAGTTAAGACACCTTTTCTTTGCCTGTTCCGGCGTGTTCGTGATGATGTTCTCCCTGCTCCTTTTGGTGGTGATTGTCTTCTCGGATGAGGAAGACGGAGGAAGCGGCGGAAATCTTATCTATGGGGGCGTGAGCGTATCACAGGAAGTCCTCGCCCATAAGCCTATGCTGGAAAAGTATGCAAGGGAATATGGCATAGAGGAATACTTAAATGTGCTGCTCGCCATCATTCAGGTGGAATCCGGCGGCACGCTGGAAGACGTTATGCAGTCCTCGGAATCTCTGGGGCTTCCCCCGAACTCCCTTAGTACAGAGGAATCCATCAAACAGGGCTGCAAATATTTCTCGGAACTGCTCGCAGCGGCAGAAGCAAAGGGCTGTGACTTAAACAGTGTGGTTCAGTCCTACAACTATGGCGGCGGTTTCCTAGACTATGTGGCAGGACGTGGGAAAAAATACACCTTTGAACTGGCAGAGAGCTTTGCAAGGGACAAATCCGGCGGAAAGAAAGTCACCTACACCAACCCTGTTGCCGTAGAGAAAAACGGGGGCTGGCGGTATTCCTATGGAAATATGTTCTATGTCCTCTTGGTATCGCAATACCTGACCGTGGCACAGTTTGATGATGAAACGGTACAGGCTATCATGGAGGAAGCCTTAAAGTATGAGGGCTGGACGTATGTGTACGGGGGCGATTCCCCCTCCACTTCCTTTGACTGTTCGGGACTGGTGCAGTGGTGCTATGGCAAGGCGGGAATCGCCCTGCCACGGACAGCACAGGAACAGTACAATGTGACGCAGCATATCCCCCTGTCCGAAGCAAAAGCAGGGGATTTGGTCTTTTTCCATTCCACCTACAATGCTGGAACCTACATCACCCATGTGGGGCTGTATGTGGGAAATAACCGGATGTACCATGCCGGAAATCCCATTGGTTACGCAGACCTGACAGGCTCCTACTGGCAACAGCACCTTGCCGGAGCCGGACGAATCAAACAATAAGAAAGGATGAACCGATATGATTCAGATTAGAAAAGAGGAAAACCAGAAAAAGCAGAAAGAAAAGAAACTGAAAGTCTACAAAGTCAATACCCATAAGAAAACCGTGATTGCCCTGTGGGTGCTGCTGGCAATGAGCTTCCTGTTTGCCGTCTATAAGAATTTCACGGCGATAGACATTCATACTGTCCATGAAACCAAAGTGATTGAGGAACAAATCCTCGACACTCACAAGATAGAGAATTTTGTGGAGAATTTCGCAGAAGTCTACTATTCATGGGAACAGTCCGCCGCTTCCATTGACAACCGGACAAACGCTTTAAAAGGGTATCTCACCGGAGAGCTGCAAGCCCTGAATGTAGATACTGTCCGAAAGGACATCCCCGTATCGTCTGCCCTGACCGATTTTCAGATATGGGAAATCACAGAAGAAAAGGAGCAGCATTATCAAGTGACCTATACGGTGGAACAGCGTATCACAGAGGGGGAATCCAGTAAAACCGTCCGTTCCGCCTATCAGGTGACGGTCTATGTGGACGGCTCTGGAAACCTGACGATTATCCAGAATCCAACCATTACCAGTGTTCCCGTAAAATCCGGTTACACTCCCAAAGCGGTACAAAGTGACGGTACGGTGGATTCCATCACCACAGAGGAAATCAACGAATTTCTCACCACCTTTTTCAAGCTGTACCCTACGGCAACCGCAAAGGAACTGACCTATTATGTAAATGAGGGTGTGCTGAAAACTGTGGGAAAAGAGTATATTTTCTCGGAACTGGTAAATCCGGTTTATAACCGAAACGGAAATCAGGTGACAGCTTCCCTTGCAGTAAAATATCTGGATAACCAGACCATGACAACACAGGTATCACAGTTTAACCTTGTACTGGAAAAGAACGGGGAAAACTGGAAGATTGTGAAATAAGCTATATAAAACAGAAGACACATTGTATTTCTCAAAAAATTACAATGTGTCTTCTCATTTTAAAATTCTGTTCTGGACATTCACCTGTCCTCTGCTTCGACTTCGGCTATCTCTTTTGCTGTGGCGGTGACTACCCGTATTCCTTTCTCACTCATACTATCAAGCAATGTATCAAGTTGTCTGCGTTGTGTATCTTTTTCCGCGGATTTATTCGGAAAAAAGAATTGGTCTACGGATATATCATAACGTGTTACAAGCTCATAAAAAATTTGTAAACTCGGCTGTTGCCCTTTATTCTCAATATTAGCAAGATAACGTGGTGAGATATACATTTCATCACTTACTTTCTTGCGGCTCTCTTTTCGTTCGGTTCTCGCTGCTTTGATAGCTTGTCCGAAAGCCTTAAAGTCATATTTAGCTGTTGGTCTTTTTGCCATATTTATTCACCCATATACATTCTACTGTTCCTCTTTCATACTGAATACGTCTATACAGTTCCTATTTGTAGCCATAATAATTCATATGTTTGCACTTGCTATTATTCGTATGTCCGACTATAATTATACTGATATGATTTGTAGAAAGGACTTGGGTGTTATGGAATATATGTCTTGCCCCGAAGCAGCTAAAAAATGGGGCATTTCTGAACGACGAGTACAGATTCTTTGTAAGGAAGATAGAATACCGGGAGTTTCAAAAATCGGTTATATGTGGTTGATACCAAAGGATGCAGAAAAACCTGTTGACGCAAGGAGAAAGGAGTTTAAGCATGAGTAACTTATTACTTTTAGAAGATGATATTAGCTTAATAGACGGGTTGCATTACTCTCTAAAGAAAAATGGTTTCTACGTTGATATTGCCCGTACTGTTGAAGAAGCAGAAAAGCAATTAGCACAAATCGAAAAATACGATTTGCTTATTCTTGATGTGACACTGCCGGACGGAACAGGCTTTGAGGTTTGCGAAAATGTGCGGAAACATAACAAACAGATACCGATTATCTTTTTGACTGCTTCTGATGAAGAAGTCAATATTATTCGTGGCTTGGATTGCGGCGGGGACGATTATGTTACAAAGCCCTTTAAGTTGGGGGAACTATGTTCCCGTATTCGTGCCTTGTTACGACGTGCAGGAGTAACACCGCAGGACAAGGCAAGTGTATTGAAATGCGGGGACATTTCGATTGACTTTTTAAGTTGCCGCGTAATTTTGAACAATAAAATACTAGAACTGACAAACGCAGAATACCGTCTGCTTTGTCTGTTAGTACGAAATGCAAATCGCATTGTTTCCAGAGATATTATTCTAAATGATTTATGGGACGGTACAGGAAATTTTGTTGACGATAACACCTTATCGGTTTATATCCGGCGGCTTCGCGAAAAAGTGGAAACTGACGCTTCCCACCCGCAGCGCTTAATAACCATTCGCGGCTTTGGTTATCAGTGGAAAGAGGTGTAAGTATGAATATTTTTCGTGACAAGCAAATAAAACATTTTTCTCTTTTTATTGCTATATACAGTATTTTACTTGTGGGAGTTTCTACATGGTTTTCCATAAATCAATTAAATACAGCAAAGTCTATGTATCTGGAACATGATAGAGCTATTGTATCTGCCTTGTTGGAACAGGAGGTTTCAAAAGAAGTAATTGCCAATGCTATTTCTTCCACAGATATAAGTACCGCGGGAATGGAATTTTTAGATAATTTGGGAATTACCACAAATACGTTTGGTAGCTTGTTGCCACATTTTTCCCAGTTTCAATATCACTTTTTGCGTATAGCATTAGGAGGGGGAATTTGTCTAGTGATAATTCTTGTCATTGGGGTTATTTCTTTCCTACAAATTAGAAATAATCTATATCGACAGTCTGGAAAAATTATAGATAACTATATTAACAATGACTATTCTTGTCATTTACCGCAAGACAGTGAGGGAGACCTTTTTCATTTATTTGCATCTGTTGAACAGCTTGCAACTATGCTTAAAGCCAAAAGTGAAACAGAACATAAAACAAAAGAATTTTTGAAAAGCACAATTTCAGATATTTCACATCAACTGAAAACTCCATTAGCAGCTTTGATGATGTATCAAGAAATTATAGAAGCGGAACCGGATAATACTGAAACAGTAAAAAAATTTTCGCAAAAAACCGGAACCGCCTTAAAACGAATAGAACAGCTTATTTTGTCTATGCTTAAAATCGCACGTTTAGATACTGGAAATATTCTTTTTGACAAGCGTACCTGTCTTATACAGGAATTAGTTAAAAACGCTATCAGTGAACTTACAATAAGAGCTACACAAGAAAAAAAACAGATTATTGTAAATGGAACATCTAATCAAGTTATTATGTGTGATATGGATTGGACAAGTGAAGCGATTGGAAACCTTGTAAAGAACGCGTTAGACCATACAGAAATAGGAGGAATAGTAAAGATTACTTGGGAAAGTACACCAACTATGATACGAATTTTAGTTTCTGATAATGGAAGTGGAATTGCCCCGGAAGATATACACCATATTTTCAAACGCTTTTATCGCAGTAAATATTCCCTCAACACTCCGGGAATTGGATTAGGACTTCCTCTTGCAAAATCTATTATAGAGGGACAAGAGGGGCTCATTTCTGTTCAAAGTGTTTTACATGAAGGTACTACTTTTTCAGTTTCTTTCCTTACGAAATCGTAAGGTGAAATTCACCGGATTGTAAGCTGTTCCTGTTATCCTTTAAGAAAGGAGGTCTATGATTTATGGAAATTTTAAAAGTTGAAAATTTATGTAAAACTTACGGGAAAGGCGAAGCAAAAGTAAATGCTTTAAAAAATGTGTCTTTCTCACTTGAAAAAGGGGAATTTGCTGCTGTTGTAGGTGAATCTGGTTCTGGAAAAAGTACTTTGCTTAACTGCATCGGTGCTTTAGATACGCCGACTTCGGGTTCTATTTTTATTGACGGGCAAAATCTGTTTTCTATGAAAGAAGAAAAACGGACAATTTACAGACGACGCAACATAGGATTTATTTTTCAGTCTTTCCAGCTTGTGTCTGAGCTGAATGTAGAACAAAATATTATTTTCCCTCTACTGTTAGATTATCAAAAGCCAGACCCTAAAAAAGTAAACGAAATCCTCAATTTACTTGGATTGGCAGAACGCCGCTATCATTTACCGAGACAATTATCCGGAGGACAGCAACAACGAGTAGCGATTGGGAGAGCTTTGATAACACAGCCAAAACTAATTTTAGCCGATGAACCGACGGGAAATCTCGACAGTAAAAATAGTCAAGACGTTATTGATATGCTTATCAGTGCGTCAAGACATTTTAAACAAACAATTTTGATGATAACGCACAATAATAATTTAACATCTTCGGTTGACAGGGTGTTTCGTGTGAGCGACGGTATTCTTACAGACTTAGGGGGGACAGCAAATGAAGCATTATCTTAAACTTGTCCCTATATCAACCAAAATCCACCGCAAGCAAAGTAGAATGACCCGTATTTGTATTACTCTTGCGGTTATTTTGGTTGCTGTCATGTTTGGTCTTGCCGATATGTATTTACAGGGTGTTACGCAACACGAAATAGAGAAAAGCGGAAACTGGCATTATGCGTTTCATGCTATTAATTCGCAGACAGCTTCCTTTATTTCAGCTCGTCCAGAGGTAAAAATTTCCGGGTGGCATAATACAGTTTCTTCCGAAGCAGGATATTTTATTAAAGAACAGCCTATTACTATCAGCGCGCAAGATAAAGGGGTTTTTGAAGATATATTTCTGAACGGGATTGCAGAGGGAAAATATCCAGACGCGCCAAACGAGATTGCAATATCTTCTTCACTTAAAGATACTGCCTCTGTTTTGTTGAATGATACAGTTGAATTGTATAATCTGAACGGAAGTGTGGCAGATTATCAGATAGTTGGCTTTTTAGACGATACAAAAACTTCACACTTGATTGCTGAGAATTTGCCGATTGTAGTAATGACACCAGAGGGCTTAGGAACGCTTGCTGTTTCTAACGCGAATGAAAGTTATGTCGCCCAGTTTTCACATTTATGTAATATACCGGACGCAATCAATGATATAAAAGCAGCCAATCATCTGACTGATGAACAGATAACCGGAAATACACCTCTTTTGAGCATACAAGGGCAAATAGAGGGGAAATCAGGTGTAAATCAGATTTATCAAGTAGCCTTTATTCTTTCCCTTATTGTCATGCTGACTTGCATTTTGATGATTTCAAGCAGTCTAAACAGCAATGTCGCAGAGAGAACAGAATTTTTTGGTATGCTCCGGTGTCTGGGGGCAACCAAAAGACAAATAATGCGATTTGTATGTTTAGAGGGGCTGTATTGGTGTAAAACGGCTATTCCCATTGGAATTATATTCTCCATTGTGATTGTTTGGATTTTGTCTGCCGCCATGCGGGTAATAAGTCCAGAATGGTTTTCTTCAATGCCGATTTGGGGTATTAGTTGGATAAGTATAGTTGCAAGTATTTTGTTAGGATTGCTGACCGTTTTACTGGCTGCTCGTTCTCCGGCAAGAAGAGCCGCAAAAGTTTCTCCGCTTACCGCTGTATCAGGAAATGCTGGACAAATAGCTACATTTCACAAAGCAGCTAACACAAAGACATTTAAAATTGAAACCGCATTGGGTATTCATCACGCAAAAGCAAAGAAAAGAAATTACATTTTAATGACAGGGGCATTTGCTATCTGTATTACATTGTTTCTCACGTTCAGTACACTTGTTGATTTTATGCAAAATGCTTTTGTGCCCCCGGTTTATACGCCGGAATTATCCATAGCAAGTGAAACTAATACTTGTTCGATTGAGAGCGAAATGTTAGCACAGATTAAGAAAAATGATGATGT
>OLPK01001737.1_pt1 | contig 12133 bp, 12 predicted proteins | sample 1672261 | NCBI WGS metagenome assembly OLPK01 (sample SAMEA3136665, study PRJEB25190) | human gut metagenome
TACCAATTTTGCGCCGGAAGGCTGTTTCTACCGTGAAGTGAACAACATTTTAGCGGAAGATACGGGATTGGGTATTTACGATCCGGACCGTTCGGATGAAACCACTGCCTGCTATAATGCGGGTTCGACCGAGGATAATTACGGCAGGATTACGATTCTGCTCCGTGATGTTACCGATGTGCAGGACCCGATCACAGGCGATACCTTTGCATACGATGCTCGGAACGAAGGCACCGAAAAGGCAGAGCAGACAACCTTTAACAGACATCAGGTTTGGGTAGGCGTCAAGGCGGAAAAGGGAGCGGACAGCTACATGTACACCACAGAATACCGCCGAAAGGACAGTTTTCAGCCAATCTACACATGGGAAGGGGAAGACGGCGTCAGCGGACAGTTCACGGTCTACTGGGTAAACGGCCGCTTTTGCCGAAGTGCCAACGGCAAGGAGCCGGTAGAACCCAAGGTCATTGGCGAGGGCAAGGATGCCCGCACGGAGCATGTGGAGATCAGCTATACCTATGATATCAACAATCCGACGTACAGCCGATACGAACCCATTCACAAGCCGGCAGCCCGGACAACCGGAGGTGCAGCCGATGAATAGACTGATTCGCGTGCTGCGCGACCGCCGGGGCGAATCCATGGTGGAAATTCTGGTTTCCACGGTGGTGTTCATGCTGCTGCTGGGCGCGCTGAACGGCGCAGTCGGCTTTGCCTCAAATGCGCAGCGCAAGTCGGAGCAGCTCCGCAGGGACGCGACCGAATTGCAGGAAAGCGTGCGCGGGAATGCAGAAGTCGCGGACGGCGAAGCTGCCGCGTACAATTTTAAGGTGACGACGTCGAACGGCGAAGATACCGATATTGACGCCTTCCACGTAAAGGTAAAAAAGCAGACCGTAAACGCCAAAACCGAGAACGGCAAAACCGTGCCCTTCTACCGGTTTGCGAAGGGAGAGTGACGTCATGAAACGCATTCGCTCAATCCTGCGCGGCCGGGAAGGCATGACGCTGGTGGAGCTTGTGGTCGGCGCCGGACTGCTGTGTCTGGTCATCGGCATATTCAGCGCGTCGCTGCGGCCGGCGGCCGGGGTATCGCGCCGCACGCAGGAGCTGAACAGCGCCGAGCTGATCGCGGACGACCTGCTCGAAACCGTGCGCAGCAAGGTGGAGACCGCCACGGATTACATCAAATGCTACGACAGCGGCACGGATGTGACGAATAAAACCGGCTCGTCCGAAGGCTCGGCGATCGAGTTTGGCTATGAGACCGAACAGGGATATAACGCGGCGGAGCTGCTGACGGTAGACGGCTGCGGACCAACCAAAATCGTGATTGCCGATAAGGTCTCCGGTGAGCAGCCTCGGGTGGAAAAGGGTTATCTTGTCGAGCGCTATTATAAAGATGGCTACAGTCAGGATGCGGACGGCAATCCCATTGCCCGAGCCATGACGAAAACCTACGCAGAGGGCTTTTATATGGGTCTCCGCGCCGGACTGCATTTCAAAATCGACGAAGCAAAGCACACCGTTACCGCCACCGTGACAATTTACCGCGATAAGGATTTGACCGATAAAATCTATTCGGATTCGCTCATTATCGACCTGCGGTACGATATTCCGGTGAAAACCGAGGTAACGGCAAAGCAAAAAACGACCACCGACATAGAAACCGGCGGTTAATCAATCATTATATTACATCACGCTATATTGTAGGGCGGGGTGACCTCACCCCGCCGTGGTAAGCCTGAACGCTTTATTTAGATGCGGCGGGCTGGGGTCAGCCCGCCCTACATGAAAGCTGCAAAGGAAGAATGAGTATCATCGCAAAAACTTTTTTGCGGCTATCACCACAATACATTGTGTAACTCTGCGGAGCACCGCCGCAGCTTACAGAGATAGAAAAACAAAAATGAAATTGGAGGAATAAGATCATGATGGAAAAAATGATCGCGCTGCAGCAGAAGCGCCGCAGCAAGAAGGGCGGCTTTACGCTGGTAGAGCTGATCGTAGTTCTGGTTATTCTGGCAATTCTGGCAGCGCTGCTGATTCCGGCGCTGACTGGTTATATTGATAAGGCGAAGGAGAAGTCTCTGGTTGCTGAAACCCGTCAGGTTGTAATGGCTGCTCAGACTTTGTACGATGAGTCGTATGGTACGATTAAGCAGGGTGCTAAGGCACCGACTTTCGGTGATACGGCTGCTAATGCTACTAGCACCGCGGGTCCGGTTATTGCAAAGAAGGACGTTGCTGATCTGGCAGAAGTAACTCCTGCTAATATCACTACTATCACAGCTGGTACTGACAATAAGATTAACAAAGTAGAGTATACTCGCAACGGTAAGACCTGCACTTATGATGGCTCTACTTACAAAGTTGATAAAGCTAAGTAATCATGTCTAACCGCACCGAACGCCACGGACCGACTGCGCCGATTAAATACGGCGCGGTAAGCTGGTGGCTGACGGTGGTGATCTGATTCATACCGCTGTAACGATGCGGAACGCAGTAACGGTGCCTGCGTTCGGCTTGCGGACGGTATGGCGGGTCACAGCCCCTTAACGTTTAAGTGGCTGTGACCTGTCATGCGGTTTTTGCATGGTAGATTCTATTTGTAAAAAATCATTTCAAACCAACCCAAACGAGGAGGAAACCAATGCTTTACATCGCCTATGCTGTATTATGGCTGTTACGGTTCGCATTGGGCGCATGCGTATTCAGCTTTCTCGGTGTGGTGGTATGGCGCCTGCCGCGCAGAGAGAGCGTGGTGAAGGGACGCAGTCACTGTCCGGTGTGCGGGCGCACGCTGTCGGCGGCGGAGCTGATCCCGTGCCTGAGTTATCTCCTGCAGGGCGGCAAATGCCGCGGCTGCGGTGCAAAAATCCCCGCAAGGGATTTCTGGATCGAGGTGCTCGGCGGCTTGTGCTCCTGTGCCTGCGCATACGCCTTCGGCGGCGAGACCGCACAGGCGGCGCTGGCGTTCGCCGTGCTCGGTATTCTGACGGTCGTGGCGCTCATGGACATGGACACGCTTGAAATCTACGACCGGTTTCCGGTGCTGCTGTTTGTCTGCGGCATCGCTGCGCACATACTTATCCCCAGCTTGGGGATAAAATCGCGGCTGATCGGCTGCGTGATCGTCAGCGTACCGATGCTGCTTCTGGCGCTTATCGTGCCCGGCGGCTTCGGCGGCGGTGATATCAAGCTGATGTTCGGCGCGGGCTTTTTCCTCGGCGCAAAGCTGACGGTCGTTGCCGCGTTTATCGGCATTCTGCTCGGCGGCGGCTTCGGCGCGCTGCTGCTCGCCCAAAAGAAGGCAAACCGGAAAAGCCAGTTCGCATTCGGTCCGTTTTTGTGCATCGGCATTGCGATCGCCATGTTTTTCGGAGAAACGATCGCGGACTGGTATATGGGATTATTGTAATGAATGGAGAGGAGGGTCAGCATGGCTGCATCCAACAACCACAGGCTGACCGTCACGGTCAAACCGAACAGCGGTCACACGCTGTTCCGCTACACGGCAAAGGACATAGACGGAAAGGTAGTCCGCGGCGCAATGGAAGCTGCGGACTATGACACGTTGTATACCCAATTACTCGCTCAGGGGCTGTATCTGCAGAGTGCGACCCGCCGCGGTGCAGGCCGCAAGCCGCGCACGCTGCGTCCGCAGGAGCTGAGCGACCTGTGCCGTCAGCTGTCCACGCTGCTGGCTTCGGGCGTCAGTCTGGTGCGCGCGCTGACGATCATCTCGCAGGATGAGGGCATCAGCGCGGGTCTGCGCCGCATTTACGAGAGTGTGCTGGGTGAAGTCCGGAAAGGCTCGAGCCTTTCTGCCGTACTCGAGGCGCAGCAGGTGTTCCCAACGCTCATGCTCGGCATGATCCGCGCAGGCGAGGGCAGCGGCAAGCTGGATCAGGTCGCGGAGCGGCTCGCCATCCATTACGAGAAGGCGCACCAGATGAACCAGCAGGTCAAGTCGGCGCTCATGTACCCGATGATCCTTGCGATTCTGGCGGTCGCGGTCGTTATCGTTATCGTAACCTTCGTGCTGCCGCAGTTCAGCGATCTGTTCTCCACAATGGATTCGCTGCCGGGCGTTACGCTGGCGCTGATGGCGTTTTCCAATTTTATGGTTACCAAATGGTATCTGATGATACTGGGTGTCGCGGCAGCGGTCATGATTATCCGCACGCTGCTGCGCATTCCGGCCGTCCGGCTGGAAATGGACCGACGCAAGCTCAAAATGCCGGTTTTCGGTCCGCTCAATCAGGTTATCTGCACGGCGCGGTTCGCGCGAACCATCAGCAGCCTGTACTCGAGCGGTCTGCCGATCGTCACTGCGCTGCAGACCGCCCGTGATACCATCGGCAACGCCTACATCGTTTCGCAGTTCGATGATGTGCTCGTGCAGGTGCGTTCGGGCGTCAGCCTGTCCGCCGCCCTCGAGACCGTAGATGGCTTTCAGCGCAAGCTGTGCAGCAGCATTGCAGTTGGCGAGGAGACCGGACGACTGGACTCCATGCTGGATTCCATCGCGGATTCGATGGAGTACGATGCACAGCAGGCGAGCAAGCGCATGATGACCATTCTGGAGCCGATGCTGATCGTGCTGATGGCGTTCGTGGTCGGCTTTATCATTATCGCAGTCATGTCGCCGATCATCGGCTCGTACAGTGCGATTGAGAGTTCGGGGAACGTATAATCTCGGAAACGTGTAAACCTCACAAAAAGGGGAGAAATGAGAATGAACACAACCGTTTTGGCGCTGCAGGAGGAGCAGGTGCTTGTCGCGGTCGGCAAGTCCGGCGCGCAGCCTTCCGTGCAGGCGCTTTACAGTGCCCCCGCACACGGCGGCGGCATGGAAAACTGGGAGAAGGCGATAGGCGCACTCTGGCAGCAGCACAGGCTGCCGACCCGCGGCATCACGCTCGTCCTGCCGGATGAGGCGGTTGCCACCAAGACTATCACCGCACCGAGCATGCCGGTAAACAAGCTGGAGGAGCTTGTGCGGCACGAAATGCGTCCGCGGGAGGATCAGCTTGCGGCGGCGGACTATGTGCCGCTCGGCACAGATGCCGAAGGCCGTCAGCAGCTGTTCTGCCCTGCCTGCCGCAAGGAAACGATGGAGGAATACCTTGCAATGACCGACCGGCTCGGTCTGCGCCTGCAGAGCGTTACCGTTACTATGGCAGGACGGCTCAAGCTCCTGCATGCCATGCAGTCCATGCAGGGCAAGACCTGTATCTGGCTGTGCTTTGAGGGCAGCAGCGTGCTTTCGCTGCTGGTCGAGAACGGCGAGTACCGTTATTCCAGCCGCAGCCGTATTTTCAGTGAGCCGGGCACGGTGGATTTCGGCACTGAGATGACGAGAAACGTTTCCGGCACCATGCAGTTCCACACGGCAAGCCGCTCGGGCGGCACGCTGACCGATGTGTATTACGCCGGCTGCTCAGATGATGATTTCGAGGTGTGTCTGGCGGGTATCCGCGGTCTGGGTCTGAAAGTGAGCCGTCTGCCCGAATGCCGTGCGTTCCGCGCCCTGCCGAACGGCGAGCGGCTGGACGACTGGCTCGGCTGTGCCGAGACTTTGATTCGAACCGTGCTTCGTGCAAACAAGGAGCTGGATCTGCTCCGCAGCTATCGGCGTTTGTCCCGCGGCAGCAAAGAGCAGACCGGCCTGCTGCACAGCTTCTACACACCGATTGCGGTATGTCTGGTGGTGTGCGCTGCGGTCTGGTGTGTGTTCCTGCAGATGAACAGCAGCCTGAGCCACAGGACCGACGACATCAATAACTGGCTGAACGATCCGACCGTGATCGAGCAGTACAACGAAGCTGCCGAAAAGCAGCAGCGCAATGACAATTTGGTGCAGGGACTGCAGCAGGTGCGCAATCTGACGGACGCGCTTGCCACCTATCCGCAGGTGGACAGCGCCCTGATGAGCAAGATCAGCGCGGCAGGCGGTGCTCAGGTCAGCATGGTGCTGACCGGCTATGATGCGGCTACCGGCGCGCTGCAGTTCGATGCACAGAGCGGCAGCGTTATCGACATTCCGAGCTATGTGCTCAAGCTGCAGAAAACCGGCCTGTTCCGCAAGGTGGACTACACCGGCTATACCTATGAGGACGGCGTGTACGTCCTCAGCCTGAACTGTATCCTGCTGGGAGAGGAGGCAGCCGAATGAACATCGTTGTAACCGAACGTGATAAAAAGCTGCTCCGGCTGGTAGCCTGTCTGGCGATAATCGTCATTTTCGGCATGTATCTCATCCGTCCTGCGATAGAAAATCACGAAACGCTGCAGAACGAGTATGACGCCGCCGAACAGAAGCAGCAGGAATATCAGACGCAGATTGCCGCACTCGCGACGATTGACGATATTATCGCGCAGAATGAAGCCGCGCTGAACACGGCAAGCGAAAAATACTACAAGAGCGATCTGGAAACCCGTCAGATGGACGATATCATCACGGGTATCGCGCTCGAGAACGGGCTGTTTCCGCAGTCGCTGACGCTGACGGAAGCCGCTCCGGGTGCGGTCAGCGCGTATCTCGCCGAGCAGGAAGCTGCGCAGACGGACGGCAGTGCGGACACCTCGTCCGATGCGGAATCCGCCGATTCGACCGACGATACATCGGCAACGCTGATACAGCCGGTCAACTACGTTTATATCGGCACTGCGACTATCTCGGCGCAGGGCGCTGTAACCCAGTGGCTGAACTTCCTCGATGAGGTGGAGCACAGGTACAAGGGTCTGCGTGTGACCAATTTCAGTATTGCAGACTATGATTATGTGGCAAACAACACGCAGGCGGTCAGCACCAATCTGATCACCGGCACGCTGGAGATCTACATGTGTGTCAGCGACAAGGAGGCAGACGCATGAAAACCAATTTGCGTATCGGCGAAGTGCTGATGGAGCGCAATTACATAACGCAGGAGCAGATGGAGCAGGCGCTCGCTGCTGGTCGAGAACGGCGCTCGCCTACCAGAAGGAGCACCGTGAAAAGCGAGTCGGTCAGATCCTGATCGAGCTGGGCTTTGTCACCGAGACGCAGGTGCTCGAGGCACTGGCTGCCCGTCTGGGACTGGAGATCGTGAGCATCGGACAGATGCAGGTCGATCTGACCGCTGTCCGCATGATTCCGCGCGAGCTGGCGGAAAAGCAGAACCTGCTTGCGGTCGGCTTTGCGGACAAGAGCCTCGAGGTCGTGACGAACGATCCGCTCAACTACTTTGCCTTTGAGGAAGTGCGCCAGCTGACCGGCTGTCAGGTGGTCATCCGCCTGAGCGAAATGGGTCCGCTGCAGAGCGCAATCCGCTACTATTACGCCGAGGTCGGTGCACAGCAGGCGGCACAGACCGCCAACGAGGACTTTGCAGAGCGCAATGTGGAGATTCTGCAGGTCGAAGAGAGCGAGAGCGGCGATCCGGAAGCGCCGATCGTCAAGCTGCTCAACAGCCTGCTCGACCGTGCCATCAGCACCGGCGCGAGCGACGTGCATATCGAGCCGTTTGAGGGCAGTACGCGCGTGCGCATGCGTATCGACGGCACGATCGTTGATTATGTAACGCTGCAGCGCAGTGTGCACCAGCCGCTGATCGCGCGAATCAAGATCATGGCGAACCTCGATATTGCCGAGCGCCGTCTGCCGCAGGACGGTCATTTCCGTATCCGTGTGGGACAGAGCGAGTACGTCAACATCCGTGTATCGCTGCTGCCGACCGTGTTCGGAGAAAAGGCCGTGCTGCGAATTCTGGCAACGGCGGGTCAGGTCGATTACGCCAGCCACTTCGGCATGGATGACGAAAGCTATGCAAGGTTCCTGCCTATGCTGAACTCACCGAACGGCATTATTTATATCACCGGTCCTACCGGTTCGGGTAAGTCCACCACACTGTACATGGTGCTTGAGTACCTGTCGCACCGGCAGGTGAATATCTCCACGGTTGAGGATCCGGTGGAGAAGAACGTGCCGAGCATCAACCAGACGCAGGTCAATCCGGTTGCCGGACTGACGTTTGAGTCCGGTCTGCGCGCACTGCTGCGTCAGGATCCGGATATCATCATGGTCGGTGAGACCCGTGACGGCGAAACCGCCGGTATTTCGGTTCGTGCGGCCATCACCGGTCATCTGGTGCTGAGTACGCTGCATACCAACGATGCGGTCTCGAGCATCGTCCGTCTGGCCGATATGGGCATCGACCACTATCTGATCGCAAATTCGCTGGTCGGTCTGGTCGCGCAGCGACTGATGCGCAAGGTGTGTCCGCACTGCGGCAGAGAGGTCGCAGTTACGCCGCAGGAGCAGGCGCTGCTCGGCAAGGATATCACGACCATCAAGCGCGGCACAGGCTGTACGCACTGCAATGGCACCGGCTACCGTGGCCGTATTGCCGTACATGAGATCGTCACGATCGACCGCAATATCCGCCGCATGATCAGCCGCGGCGCCGAAACCGAGGAGATCGAGGCCTACGCGCGGGAACAGCAGGGCATGCGCAGCCTGAAGGAAAAGGGTCTAGAACTGGTAAAACAGGGTGTTACTACACCGGAGGAGCTGCTCAGGATCGCGTATTACGCATAACCGGAAACCGCTCTGTATCTTTTGATACAGAGCGGTTTTAACGATTATAAGCAGAATTACAGAACAAAATCTACATAAATGAACGTACGTTCACTGTTGATTGACTCCCCGGAGCCGAAAACTTTTCCTTTACATTCTTATCTCAAGCGGGTATAATACCCATTGATGGATGGCATTCCGCAGAGCGGAAGCTATACCTTGTCACAACATGTTTTTCAAATTTTTCCGACAGTGATTTTACGTTGCGTCACACCACAGAAAGCGGGTGACAGCATGAACATTGGCATTGTTGGAGCAGGAAAAGTTGGCTTTTCCTTCGGCAGACTGCTTGCCGAAAAAGGCGTGCGGATATCCGGCTATTACAGCCGCAATTCCGACAGCGCAAGAGAAGCCGCAGAATTTACAAATTCCGGACACTATACCGACCTGGGCAAACTCATCGAAGATAGTGACGCGATTTTCATCACCGTTCCGGATAATGCGATCACCGAGGTGTATCGGCAGGTCGCAGAATTTGAAATTCAGGACAAGTATATATGTCATTGCAGCGGCGCCTGCACAGCCGAGGAAGCCTTTCCGGGTATTCACGCGCAGGGAGCCTATGCAATATCCATTCATCTGCTATTTCCGATCAGCAGCAAGTATAACTGCTGGCGGGAGCTGGCAGGTGCTTTTTTTTGCGTCGAGGGCGACGAGCGGGCAGCCGCGGTATTCGTGCCGCTGCTGCGCGGACTGGGACTGCGGGTGCAGACCATTTCGCCGGAGAGCAAGGCGCAGTACCACCTCAGCTGTGCACTGGCAAGCAACTTTGTCTGCGCACTTGTGCAGCGCAGCGCCGAATTGCTGGGCGGCTGCGGATTCTCCAAAACGGACGCACTGCACGCGCTTGCGCCGCTCATGCGGAGCAATCTGGCGCATGTGATCGAGCACGGTGCCGTCTCAGCGCTGACCGGACCCATTGAGCGCGGCGACACGCAGACCGTGCAAAAGCATCTGTCGTGCCTGACGGAACGAGACGACCGGCAGCTTTACGCGCTGCTGGGACTCGAACAGGTCAAAATGGCACAGGAAAAACATCCTGAGCAGGATTACGGCACGCTTGCCGCCCTGCTGAATAGGGAAAAGGAGCAGAACGAATGAAGAACACAGTGAGCACATTTCTCTCGATGAAGCAAAACGGCGAACGCCTCACCGAGATTACCAGCTACGATTACACGACCGCCAAGCTGGTGGAAAAAGCGGGCATCAACGCCATTCTGGTGGGCGATTCGCTCGGCATGACCATGATGGGTTATGACACGACCCTGCCGGTTACGATGGAGGACATGATCCACCACAGCGCATGCGTCGTGCGCGCGTGCGAGAACACCATGGTCATCATGGATATGCCGTTTATGAGCTATCAGGCGTCGGTTTCCGAAGCCGTGCGCAACGCAGGCCGACTGATGAAGGAGGCGCGCGGTCATGCGGTCAAGCTGGAGGGCGGCGCAGCCGTTGCCGAGCAGATTCGCGCCATTACGGATTCTGGCATTCCGGTGCAGGCACATATCGGCATGACGCCGCAGAGCGTCAACGTGTTCGGCGGCTTTAAGGTACAGGGCAAGGGCGAGGATGCGGCAAAGCGGCTACTCGAGGATGCCTTCACCGTACAGGAGGCCGGTGCGTTCTCGGTCGTGCTCGAGTGCGTACCGCCCAAGCTGGCGGCGCTCATCTCGAAAAAGCTGACCATCCCGACCATCGGCATCGGCGCGGGCGCAGGCTGTGACGGACAGGTGCTGGTCTATCAGGACATGCTCGGCATGAACATGGACTTTACGCCCAAGTTCGCCAAGCAGTTCGACAATATCGGTGAGCGCATGGTGGATGCGTTCCGCGCTTACATGAACGAGGTGCAGAACGGCACGTTCCCGACCGAAAAGCAGAGCTTTGTCAAGTCTGACTGCAGCGATGAATATCTCGCCAAACTCGACGCTGAATTTTGAGAGAAACAGGAGTATATACAATGAAAATTGCAACAACCATCGCAGAAGTACGCGCACAGGTGCGCGAGTGGAAACAGCAGGGTCTGACCGTCGGTCTGGTGCCGACCATGGGCTATCTGCATGAAGGACACGCCAGTCTGGTCAAAACGTCCGTGCAGCAGTGCGACCGCACGGTAGCGTCCGTGTTCCTCAATCCGACCCAGTTCGGTCCGGGTGAGGATCTGGAGACCTATCCGCGTGATTTCGAGCACGACTGTGCGCTGCTGACCGAGTGCGGCTGTGACATGGTGTTTCATCCCGAGGTGTCCGAGATGTATCCGGACGGCTTTGCCACCTTTGTTGAGGTGCAGTCCGAAATGCCGCGTCAGCTGTGCGGCAAGACCCGTCCGATTCATTTCCGCGGCGTATGCACGGTCGTTTCCAAGCTGTTCAACATCGTAACGCCGGATAAGGCGTTCTTCGGTCAGAAGGACGCACAGCAGCTGGCGATCATCCGCCGCATGGTGCTCGACCTGTCCATGGGCATTGAGATCGTCGGCTGCCCGATCATCCGTGAGGCAGACGGTCTGGCGAAGTCCTCGCGCAATACCTATCTGAGCGCAGAGGAGCGCAAGGCGGCACTCGTGCTGTCGCGCGCTGTAAAGCTCGGCCAGGAGCTGGTCCGGAATGGCGAGAAAAACGCGGATGCAATCGTCAATGCCATGCGTGCGCTTATCGAGCAGGAGCCGCTCGCGCGTATTGATTACGTTTCCGCAGTGGACGGCCTGACCATGCTGCCGGTGCATGAGATCAACGGCGGCGAACTGATCGCTATGGCGGTCTATATCGGCAAAACGCGCCTGATCGACAACTTTTCGGTGGAGGGCTAAGTCATGACAGTACAGATGCTCAAGGGTAAAATCCACCGTGCAACGGTCAAGCAGGCCGAGTTGAACTACGTCGGCTCGATCACGGTTGATGCCGATTTGCTGGATGCGGCCGGCATTTATGAATACGAGAAGGTTGCTATCGTGGATATTGAGAATGGCAACCGCTTTGAGACCTATACCATCGCCGGTGAGCGCGGCAGCGGCATGATCTGCCTGAACGGCGCGGCAGCGCGCTGTGTCAGCGTGGGCGATAAGGTCATCCTGATGGCGTACGCGCAGCTGACGCCGGAGGAGGTCAGGAACGGCTATGCTCCGCAGGTCGTGTTCGTGGATGAGGAAAATAAGATCGTCCGCACCACCACCTATGAGAAGCATGGTCTGCTCAAGGATATGGCGTAATGAAAAAGGAGAACCCGGGTGGGTTCTCCTTTTTCATTGGTACAGAGCTGAGGATTAGAGTGAAGAGAGGTAAGGTGAAACGCAGGCACAAGAAAATATTTGCAGGTGCCGTCTATCACAGCGACACTGTTGCGTCACGCCTGCGGAGAGTAAACCGTATATGTAGCAGCAGGGTAGGCGAGAACTGCGTAGAGGTAGAGAAATGGGCGCACACTGTGCGCCCCTACGGAAGAAAAAATCCTTTGCCGTTTCTCTTTTCGAAGCGGTCGCCGGTCTCTGGTCTGTGCCAGACTATCAAA
>OLPK01001741.1_pt1 | contig 12096 bp, 12 predicted proteins | sample 1672261 | NCBI WGS metagenome assembly OLPK01 (sample SAMEA3136665, study PRJEB25190) | human gut metagenome
GGTCCAGATGGACTTTTATTTTTATAAAGTGTTCAACTTGATTTTACAATCGGCGTAAAAATGCTAAATAGGTATGGTGCTAATTCTGATTTTGCTAAAGATGATATTGTTACTAAACTTGCAGTACAGGGAAGATTATCTATTTTGCCTAATTCAAAAATATCAATTTAAAAACTGAGTAAAGCCATATTCTGATAGGAATATGGCTTTTTGTTTAGTAAAAAGTTTATACTAGGGATTAAATAAAGTCACTTTAATAATATATAACTTAGAGAAAGTAGGAATAAGCAACATGCGTAAGCTGAATGAATTCGATTATATGTTAGATACTTATGATTCACAAGATCAGTATTTGGAGAATTTAAGAGCTAATTTTGTAGATTCTTTTCCTATTAGTTATATTAGAAATGAAATGACAGTTGATGAATATATTGAAGGTAAGGGTAAAAAAGATAGTTTTTGCAATCAACTTGAAAGAGAATTAGCTGGGTTAGGTAGCGTGAAAGGAGCTAATGCTTCAAAATTTGGTATTTATTATAGTTCAGAAAAAGGAAAATATATCATTAATAAGATATGGCAAACACCCAAGGATAATCCAGATCTTCAAAGGTCGTTTATCAAATTAAAAAATTCAATTGCCGATTTGATAGAGGCTGGAGCCGTGGATGATCAAAAATTGATTAGAAATCATCCATTAGCATTGACGGTTAGGATGAAAATACTATCGATTTATTACCCCGAGAAATATTTGAATATTTTTTCTGAAAAAATGTTAAATTACTTTGTATTTCAATTTTATGGAGATTCGGTTTCAAGAGATATATCATCATTTGATAAGCAGCAACTTTTGCTTAAATTGAAATATGAAGATAAAGCTACTAAGAATTAGAACAATATAAAATTCGGTAATTATCTGTATCATCTTTTTCCAGACGCATCTAAACTGGGGACAGAAAATCATATTGATGACATCAAAGAAATAGAATCGAAACAAGTAATTCCTGTACCACCTAATAAAGTAGAACCTAAATTTCCAATTGCATCTACTGTGCAGGTTGTGAAATATAAATCTAGCAAATCAACTCGCCAAACTGAATCTATTTCTAAAGTTGATTACGTAAAAAAACAAAAAGCCAATATAAATATTGGCGAATTAGGTGAGCGTGAAGTAATAGAATATGAGAAAAAAAGATTAGAAGCATATCCAAACTTTCAAAGAAAAATACAATGGCAATCGCAGAAATCTGATGCAATAGGTTATGATATTTTATCATTTGAAAAGGATGGAACACCTCGTCAAATTGAAGTCAAAAGTACTACTGATAAGAGCAGTAACAAGTTTAGTTTTATTATGACTGAAAATGAGAAGGGTCATGCTATGTCTTTGCCTAATTATTGGATTTATCGAGTATTTGATGTGAATGGTCAGCCGACAATTTATAAAATAAAAAATCCTTTGAAAAATAATTTGACTCAAGTTATACCTGTGAAATATCAAGTTAATATTAAAGTGAAAAAATCTAAATAATAAGTAACATCAATTTTCGATTTGGAAAATTTTAAATGAAGAGCATATTCGAAGTACTACAATATTCCCATACCTCTTATTGAAGAGCGAATTATTAAGCGTATAAAAAGCTTACAAAGGTTACAGGTTAAAAAATTACTTTTTCTTACATTACAGTCTTGTCATAATTCTGAAAAAGTATAGTCTATTTGTAGAGAGACTATACTTTTTTACTTTGGGTGTTACTTTAATGAAAGAAGATTGTTTAATGTTTGCAAATATTGCTATTTTAATTCCGGCTTATGAACCAGATGATCATTTGTTGCGGCTAGTTGCTGAAATAAAGCAACAGAAGAATCTGAATAGTTTACCCTTGATCGTGGTTGATGATGGAACCAAGGATCAAAAAATATTTGATCAACTTCAAAGCTCATTTGGCTCAAGTGTTATTATCTTGCATCATGCTCAAAATCAAGGTAAGGGTGCGGCACTAAAAACGGGCTTCCGTTACATAATAAATCAGTTGTCAGAAGTAATCGGAATTGCAACTTTGGATGCTGACGGTCAACATAAGGTGGTCGATCTTGAGAAATGTTTAAAAGCCTTTAAACCAGGGCAATTAGTTTTAGGTGTACGCGAATTTGATCAAAAGGGAGTGCCTTGGCCTAGTCGCTTTGGTAATCAGTTAACAAGTTTTCTAGTCGAAAAGACTACTGGTAGCGATTTTCAAGATACTCAGACTGGTTTAAGAGTAATTCCAGTATCTTACGCAAAAAAATGTCTAGACTTTCCAGCTAACGACTACGCTTTTGAATTCGACATGCTTCTTTCTGCCAAAGATAGTGGACTGACTATCAGGCAAGTTTCTATCAACACTGTTTATGAAAAAGGCAATCCAACTTCACACTTTCATATTTTTCGCGATTCTTTCAAAATCTACTGGCGTTTTGCTAAATTTGCCTTAAGTAGCGCCAGCTCAGCTGTTCTTGATTTGACAGCTTTTGTTTTACTTGCTCGTTTTATTTTTCCGACCAGTAAGCAGGCAGTTTGGGCCGTTTTAATGGCTCGAATTCTGTCCGGTGGCTATAACTATTTGGTTAATCGTCATCTGGTTTTTGCTCAAAAAGGCCAGCATACTTTCCTTAAATATGTTATCTTGGCTATCTTGCAGGCCGTTCTAGCTGGTTGTTTGACGGAAGGCCTAAGTTGGATATTTAATGCTGGGTTAGGTTTAGAAACGACTTTAAAGATTGCAGTAGATCTATTTTTGTTTGTTTTATCTTATCACGTGCAGAAGAGGTGGATATTCAATGAAAATTAGTCGCCGAAAAAAATTATTTTATTGTTTAGCCATTGTCTTGTCCGTGATTTACTTAATTTGGCGGATTGGCTGGACTATTCCTTGGAATCAGAATTTTCCAGTACTTTTGTATGCTCTAATTTTGTGGGGATGCGAAGTCATTTCTAATTTGACGGCTTATATTACGATTACTTTTCGTATGTTGCCAGCTAAAAGAAAATTGCGACTGGACTTGCATCACGTTTTAGACAGTTGGCAAGTGCCCGATGTCGATGTCCTAATTGCTACTCACAATGAAGATCGTGACCTTTTGGAAAAAACGGTTAATGGTACGACTTACATAAAATACCCCAAGGATAAGTTGCACATTTACATCTGTGATGATGGTAATAGACCGGAAATCAAAAAATTAGCTGATCAGTATGGGGTGGGATACATTGGTCTTAGTAACAATCATGAGGCTAAGGCTGGCAACTTAAATCATGCATTATCTCAACTGACTTCACCTTTATTTGTCGATTTTGATAGTGATATGATTCCCTATACTAACTTCCTCCAGGAGACTGTTCCATATTTCCAGCAAAATTGGCTGGACTATAAAAATGATCCAGATCACACTAAGCCCTTGGGCTATGTACAAACTCCACAGAGTTTCTATGAAGATGATATTTTTCAGTACAATTTGTTTTCTGAAAGAATCATAGCTAATGAGCAGGATTTCTTTTCAAGAGATGTCAATGTTCTTTATGGCAAGCATGGTTATACGATCTTCACAGGTTCGAATGCACTTTTCTTGCGCCAGGCCGTTGACAGAGTTGGTGGCTTTCCAACCAAAACCTTGACAGAAGACTTCGAATTAGGGGCTCGAATTGACATGGCCGGTTATAGTGGTTTTTCCACGACTAAACCACAATCAGCAGGGACGACGCCATTAGATCTAAAAGGTGTTATCAAACAACGTAGCCGTTGGGCTAGAGGGGTTATCCAATCTTGCCACAACTTGCACATTTTCATAAATCCTCAAATTACTTGGACCCAAAGGGTAATTTTGGCCAATGCTTACTTTTACTGGTGGTCTTTCTTTCGTCGCCTGATCTATATTGCAGCACCAATTCTTTTTGCCGTTTGGGGAATTCAGGTGGTTAAAACCAACTTTTGGCTCTTAATGATAATGTGGGCCCCAGGTTATGCATTATTGCACTTGGTTTTAGGGGATTCATCTTCAAAAATTAGAAATGAACGCTGGGGAGAAGTGCAAGAGACGTTCTTTGCTCCGTATCTTTTCCTACCTGTCATTTTGCAAACTCTCCATATTAAGAAAAGAAGTTTTCAAGTTACTCAGAAGAATTACCAAAGAAATTGGCTGGATCAAGTTTATATGCTACCGCATTTAGCTATGTGGCTTTTAACTACTTATGCCATCATTGTGTTCAATTATGGTAAATGGGGATCAGAGATTCTGTACGGTGCAGTCACCACTTTTTGGTTGCTGATGCACTGGATTAATCTATCTTTTGCAGTCTTTATTGCTATGGGCCGACATGTTTATCGGCAACAGACTCGTTTTCCAAGAAGGATTACTGGAGAGATTACAGGAATCGGAGCAATGGAGACAATTGATATATCTGATACTGGTTTATCTTTTAAGATGAAAAAAATACCTGAAACTCCCTTACCATTAGATCAACATCTAACTGGACAGTTGCATTTAACAGATGAGTTGTTGAAAAAACGTAATTTCCGAGCTGAAGACCAAAACCTTGACTTTGACTTAAAAATCGTTCGTAAGATTGATGATCAAGGTCGCTACGCCGCTATTGCTAAACCACAGAAATCTAGTCGAAGGGGCTGGCTACATCTAGTTTATGATCAGCACAACCGGTCAGTGCCTCAAGAATATGATCGTTGGAAAACACCGTTTGACATTCTAGGTATGAATACTCGTAAGCGACTAGAGCAAGTTGAATGGTACTTACGGCGTCGCTTTACTAGACAAAGGGAGGAGTAGTCATGCAAGCAATTTTGATAATTCTTTTTGCCTTGTCTTACTGGGGCTGGGCAAACATAGCTGAAGTTTGCGGTTTTCCTCGTCAGATGAAGTGGTTGTTAGGCTCAGAAGTTTTACTGAATTTGCTATACATCTTTGCTATGTTGGGTCAGCTAGAAGTAGGATATTGGGTTCTATTAGTTGCTGGTTTGTCTTTTCTGCTACTTCGCTGGGGCTTAGTCATTAGTAAAAAATGGCAACCAACTTTTGCTGAAGAACGAGTTCACTTATATGATTTCTGGCTATTCTTGGTTGGTATTCTTTTTGTTGTTCAGCTTTTAAAAAGTCCTTTGGTATACTATGACAACTATTCACATTGGGCAGTCATGGTCAAATACTTGTACTTTGAAGGACACTTACCAACTGCCGGCCAAAAACTGATAACCTTTACTAGTTACTTACCGGGTAGTAGTCTTTTTATTGCATATGTGATCCGCTTTTTAGGTTATAGCAGTGGGACCATGCTTTTGGCACAATTTTTATTGATCTGGTCAGCAATTGATGCTTTGTTTGCGGTTCTACCGGACCATCGCCGACAATTGAATCAATTGGTAATTTGTCTGGCTATTGGTTTTAGCATGATGGCCAATATCTTTATTCGGACCAATAATCTTTTGGTGGACTATTTACTAGCTGTTTTTACCGCAGCGGGGTTAACAGGTATTTGGGCTTTGCGTCAACGACCGCTACATCAGACGATTTTCTTTGTTTTAACGTCTTCAAGTTTGCTATTGATTAAGAATTCGGGTTCTTTCTTCGTTCTGGTTTTATTTATCTACCTTTTAGTTTTGAAGAAAAGATGGTATTGGCGATTGGCAGATCTGGCAGGCCTAGGAATTAGTTTCTTATCTTTCTTAACCTGGCAGTGGCATGTAAAAACTGTCTTCCCACATGCGGGTAATCATGCTATCAATGCCCAGCATTATCAATCAGCTTTGGCTGGACAAAGTAAAAGTAGCCTAATTGATTTAGGATGGCGAATTTGGCATCACTTTTTGTCATTGAATACAACATCAACTAGGGAATTGATTATGATTAACCTGTATAGCGTGATTTTATTTATCGTGGTCAATATTGTTTTAAAGAAAAAACAGCCTATTTTGCGGAGTGTCTTGGCTCTGGATTTAATGATTGTGCTTTTTTATCTATCTTTATACGCTACTTACGCTATGACTATGACCCAGAAAGAAGCTATGAGTCTGAATGGTTTTGAGCGCTACATGTCGACGGTGATTAATATTGCAATTCTATCGCTCGGCACTTTAACCAGTGTGGTTATTGACCGTTGCTATGTCGAGCAGAATATTGAAAAGCGAAATTTCCGTTCTTATAAATCGATTTTTAGTAAGAACTTCTATCAAATATCTGCCTTAATTTTATTAGTTTTTTCTCTTATTGCTATTCTGTCAGAAACTAATGGCTTAGCTTATAACACTCGTCTAGCACGTAAATCAATGCCAGTCGAATTGTCTAAAGTAGCCAAGGAAAAGACTAAACTAAACCATGAAAAGATTCTTTTAATTGATGCTGAACCGGTAAACGTAGATGATAATTATGATTATTATCTAGGCCGAGATTGGTTTTTCTCTGATAAGGTAACAGCTAGAGAGGCTTTTGATATGTCTGTGAAAAACTTTAAAAACTATGTTTGCCATTTTGACTATGTTGTCTTGCCGGTACGACACCAAACTTTTAGTATTTTAGCCAAAAGAGCTTTTCATGAAAAAGTGTCTACTGGCTTGTACAAAGTGACGGCGGAAGGACTAAAAAAGACGTCAGATGAGAAGCTCAAAGATAAATGAACAATTAAGATGATATAGTTGCTATAAAAGAAGCTATGAACAAATGATACCGGTGTTGTTAAGTATAAGCTAGGACAAGGCTGATAGAGAGAGAGTTATGGATAACATAGTGAGAATTGAAAATTATGGAGGAAACACATGAAGGCATTATCAGTGCGCGGCGACTACATCATGGACATGATCGCTGGCAAGAAGAAAATTGAATATAGATCATGGAAGACGAATTATCGCGGGCCGATCCTGATGTGTTCAACTACCAAGAAGGTAGCAGGTGCTGCACCTGGTTATGCTCTTTGCGTCGTGAATCTAACCGGCATCCAATATTTTCCATGGGAAGATCTCTACTATTGGAACATTGAGCTTGCTAATGTGATTAAGCCAATTCATGTGAAAGGCCAACTGAAGCTCTTCAATGTTGATAATGATCTTATCAAGCCAATCAGCAGGAAAGAATTTGAAGCAGAAGTTGCACCGTTGATCTATACTCCAAGGAGAAAGAGAAAATAACGATGTGGGTAATCTTAATAATTAATCTAGTAGTAGCAATCGTTGTATCATATCTTAGCTTCAAAGATAGGCAAGAAGCTTTTAACTTAATCAATGCAAGCGTCGTTTTTATGATTTTTGGCCTCGTCATGTTAATTGGAGCAATTCCAGTCTTGAATGATTTTGAAGCTTCGTCAGTGTTAATGTTTATTGCTGGATTGCTTATCGTTATTGGCATTATCATGCTGATAGTTGGCTTGATAAGTAGGGCAGCTAAGATAATAAATTTGACGGATATTGCGGTCACTTTAGAGATTGCTGCCGTTTGTTTAGTTTATTTAATTCATGGTGTTAGCTTGAACATCGTAAATTTGATTGTTCCAGAAGCTACGGTAATTTTAGGCTTGGTTTTGCTTTTTATTGCTAAAAAAAGATATTAGGGTCAGCACAATTTGCTGGCTCTTTTCATTCGTAAAAAGATTCAATTAAAAGAAAGCGATTAGATAGAAAGATGAAATCTTATGGCATACGATTTTAAAAAAGAACAAAAACAGTTCTATAAACCTGGTAAAAAGCCGGAAATTATTGAAGTTCCTAAGATGAAATACATTGCGTTTCGCGGTAAAGGCGATCCTAATCAAGAAGATAGTGAGTATAAGAAAGCTATTCAGCTGCTCTATGGAGTTACTTATACAATCAAAATGAGTAAAAAGGGCGATCATCAGATCAAGGATTACTTTGATTTTGTTGTTCCACCGCTAGAAGGTCTTTGGTGGCAAGAGAATACTACTGGCATTGATTACGCGCATAAGGAAAACTTTGAATTCATTTCCATGATTCGCATGCCAGAATTTGTTACTCAAGAAGTTTTTGATTGGGCGATTGAAGAAGCAAGTAAGAAAAAAGATGGCGATTTTTCTAAAGTGGAATTGATTACTTTGGAAGAAGGAAAATGCGTGCAGGTAATGCATGTAGGTTCTTATGACGATGAGCCAGCCACGATTGAAAAGATGAAAGAATTTGCCGAGCAAAATGGATTGACGCCGGATTATTCAGATACTCGCCGTCATCATGAAATATATTTGTCAGATCCGAGAAGAACCAAAGTTGAGAATTTGAAGACAGTTATCCGTATTCCGGTTAAGTAATGAAGTCAGCATAATATGCTGGCTTTTTTCATAACAAGATAGTTCACTTACATAAAATTAGTACTATAATGAAATTGATTTAACTGATAAAAAGTAAGGAGATTTGATATGGCTGAATTAAATGATTCTTTGACTTTTAAACACGGCGCAACTATTGCTAATCGCTTCGTTCAACCGCCAATGTTGACCAACAGTGGTATTGAAGGTGAGGCAAGCAGCGACACAATCAATTACTATAAGCACCATTCTAAGTCCGGCGGCATGATTATTACTGAATATATCTATGTTAGTCCTGAAGGCGGTCCTGCAATTTCTTGGGCTAAAGATCGTACGCAACTTGCCGTTTATGATGATAAGTTTATTCCGCAATTGAAGAAAGTTGCTGCTGCAATGTGGCAATAAAGCAATTATGCAGATTGCTGACACTGGTCGTGAAGCAAGTGGCCGCGTAGCCCTTTACGGCAAGCCAGTTTATGCACCAAGCGCAATGGATTTCCCATTTTTGCCATATAAGGTTCATGAATATAGCGATGAACAAATTCAAAAGGTAGTGCGTGACTTCGGGGATGCCGTTAAGCGTGCAGTTGAAGCTGGCTTTGACGGTATTGAAATTCATGGTGCTAACCACTACTTGATCCAACAATTTTTCTCAGCATATTCAAACTATCGCACCGACCATTGGGGCGGCAATCTTGAAAAGAGAATGAACTTCCCACTTGCTGTAGTTGAATCAGTTATGAACGCAGTTAAGAAGTATGCGCCTAAGGACTTTATTGTTGGTTACCGGATTAGTCCTGAAGAAATTAATCCAGATAGTGTTGGCTATACTTGGCATGAATCAACACAATTAATTAAGGCAATTACTGATAAGTTTGACCTTGATTACATTCACTTGTCTTTGCCAGCCTATGATCAAAAGCCTAAGGACAGTGACGAGACCTTTGCGGAATTGTTTAGACCAGTACTTGGTGAAGGTACCAAGGAAATTATCGTTGGTGGTGTTAACAGTCCTGAGAAGGCTAGGGATGCGATGAAGTATACTGATCTGATTGCGGTTGGTCGAGAAAATATCATCGATCCATTGTTTGCCGAGAAGATTTTGACTGGTCATGAAGATGAAATTACTGATAAGATTTCAATTGATCAAATCAAGAATAACGGTATGACCCAGGGAATGATTGATAATTTCTCAGCTCCTAAAGGAAGCAATCCATTGGCAGGGGATGAAAGTATTAAGTCGCTCCACATAAAGCCAGGTGCTTGGTCTGAGATGACTTATGTTGATAGCCCTGAAATGAAGTAGAATAAAAATCCTCGTAGTTAATTCTACGAGAATTTTTTTGCTTTAATAAGTAAAGCTGAATGATATACAAGAACATGGTTAAACTTAAATCTAGTGAGGTAACGTGTTAGAATTCTATGTATAAAATATACGCATTTTTTGATTAAGAGGTGAAGTATAACATGACTGAGAAGAAGCTAAAGAAAATTGAATTTGGTTTTGAAAATGTCGAAAGTGGCGAAGCGTAGGGGGATGCAATTCAAGAAATGAAAATTGTGGGATTGCATCAAGTAGGACACCGCAATTTTAATGATGGCTATGTAAGTTTTACTGAAAATCTTGAAGCAGAAAGCTTTTTGATTGAGCAGGATTATGAAATGGCCAATCAGAATCTCACCGATACCGATGAGCCGATGGGCAAGCGGTTGCATGCTTACGATGATATTGTTGATGTCACGTTGTACTTCGAGGACCGTACGAGTGAGACGATCAATCTGCCATGGCTTGAGCTTAGACGTGATGAGAATGATTGGCAGAGAAGTGAGCTTAGAACCAACCGGCCATTAGATAAGGAAACTTTGAGCCGAATGAGTCCGGATCAGGCAATGCGGAGATTCGAGAAAGATGATCGGTTTATGAATTGTAAGATTTTGACGATTTCTGTTGATAAGGGTGAGTAGAAAACATGAGTAAACGTTTAGCGTGGACAATAATTTTAGTTTGTTCATTGATTGTTATTGTGGTTAGTTTATTGTCATCTTTAGGAATTAGACCTTAGATGTAATAAAAGCTCTATCAGAAGATGATAGAGTTTTTATTTATGCCATGTATCAATGTGCGCTAAAATTAATATGTTAAATAATAAAATTGAATGTAGGAGATTTAGATGATTAACGGCGAAATTAAGAATAAAGTTGATGCTTTATGGAATGACTTTGCAGCTGGTGGTTTAACTAATCCGCTTGAAGTTATTGAACAAATTACCTATTTAATGTTTATTCACGAGTTGGATAGTTCAGATAACATTCACCGAACGGGAAGTGAAATGTTAGGTATTCCTTTTAAGAGTATTTTTGAGGGTAAAAAAGTTATTGGTAATCAAGAGATTGATGGTAGAAAGTTAAAGTGGTCAGTTTTCCGTGATCTTCCTGCTCAACAAATGTTTGATTTGATTAGTAATTGTGTATTTCCTTTTATTAAGGATTTACCACGTTATGAAGAAAGTATGGATGAAACACAAGATAGTGCATATTCTAAATATATGGGGGATGCTGTCTTTAAAATTCCATCCGCAGAGCTTTTATCTAAAGCTGTAGACTCACTTGATAGTATTTATGAAACTATGGACAAAGTTCAAAAAGATGAACTTGCTCAAGAGAATAAAGATAGAAACGATAAGCCTGATGTTCAAGGTGATTTATATGAATACTTATTAAGCAAGTTGTCAACTGCAGGTAGAAATGGTCAATTCCGTACGCCACGTCATATTATCAAAATGATGGTTAAGTTAATGAATCCAACACCAGATGACAAGATTGCTGACCCAGCTTGTGGTACTTCTGGATTCCTTGTTGCAGCTGCAGAATATTTAAAGAATAATCCTGAAACTGAAAAAGAAATTTTCTTTAATAGGGAAAAAAGAAATTATTACAAGAGCGACATGTTTACAGGATACGATATGGATGGAACTATGTTGAGAATTGGTGCTATGAATATGATGACTCATGGCATTACTAATCCTAATATTCAATATCGTGATAGTTTGTCTGATAAAAATGCAGATCATGATGAGTATTCTTTAATTTTAGCCAATCCACCTTTCAAGGGAAGCCTTGACTACGATACAGTTTCAGACAGTTTACTTAAGGTATGTAAGACTAAGAAGACCGAATTATTGTTCTTGGCTTTGTTCTTAAGAATGCTAAAAGTAGGTGGACGTTGTGCATGTATTGTTCCTGATGGCGTTCTTTTTGGTTCATCCAGAGCACATAAGGCTATTAGAAAACAACTTGTTGAAGAAAATAGACTAGAAGCAGTTATTTCAATGCCTTCCGGAGTATTTAAGCCATATGCAGGAGTTTCTACTGCTATTTTGATTTTCACTAAGACTAATCATGGTGGTACTGACAAGGTATGGTTCTACGATATGACGGCTGATGGTTATTCATTAGATGATAAGCGTACTAAGGTTGATGAAGATGATATCCCTGATATTATTGAACGATTTAATAATTTAGATGAAGAAACTGACAGAAAGAGAACTGAAAAGTCATTCTTTGTAGATAAGAAAGAAATTGTTGATAACGGCTATGACTTATCAATTAATCGTTATAAAGAAATTGAATATGTTCCAGTAAAGTATCCACCAACAGAAGATATTTTGGCTGAAATTATGAAATTAGACGACGAAGCTAACAAGAATCTTCAAGAATTGAAGAATATGCTTGAAAAATAGATAGAAAGGAAAAACAAATTCAGATTTGTAGGGTGATTATGATTGTTGAGCTTAAGGATGTTTGTAATA
>OLPK01001750.1_pt1 | contig 12029 bp, 8 predicted proteins | sample 1672261 | NCBI WGS metagenome assembly OLPK01 (sample SAMEA3136665, study PRJEB25190) | human gut metagenome
TTTTATGGAAAAGCACCCGTTCGATAACGGAGAATTAGAAATACGTGACGAAATATTGGCTGCTATTCCCCGCCGTCCGGATGAAATCAAAAAACATATCAGGGAATACTATGCCATGATCTCCCATGTAGACAAACGCGTAGGCAACATTATCCAAACTCTGAAAGATAACGGGTTATATGAAAACACAATCATCATATTTGCAGGAGACAACGGGTTGGCAGTCGGACAACACGGCCTGATGGGGAAACAGAATGTATACGAACATAGCGTCGGCGTCCCTTTGATGATCAAAGCTGCCGCACAGCATACCGGTAAAAAGACCGCAGACCTATGTTACTTGATAGACGTATTCCCAACCCTTTGCGACATGCTCCAACTACCTGTACCCCAATCGGTAGACGGTATCAGTCTACTTTCTTCCTTAGATGGGAAAGAGCCTGTCCGCGACTACCTATATTACAGCTATATGGATAATCAACGCGGCATTTCCGATGGAACCTGGAAGTTGATTGAATATCATGTGAATGGGAAACGCACGACCCAGTTATTCAATCTGAAAAACGATCCTTGGGAGAGGAACGATCTCAGCGGACAAAAGAAATACGAAAAAACAATCCAGCGTCTTCGCGAAAAGATGGCTGAAGAGCAGAAGAGGACAAATGATACATCTGTTTTCTGGAATAATTTCAGTTATTAATTATGTTTTCGCGCACACTCCATGTTTATTTAAAAATAAACTTCTACTTTTGTGGTCTGAACACATTATAAACCATCGATATGGATAAGAAAGTAATAACCTTTGGAGAAATCATGCTTAGACTGGCCACTCCAGACTATCTCCGTTTTTGTCAAAGTGATAAATTGAATGCTACCTTTGGTGGCGGTGAAGCTAATGTTGCCGTATCACTGGCAAACTATGGTATTGCAACCGAGTTTGTAACCCGTTTACCTAAAAACGACATTGCGCGTGCTTGCGTAATGGACCTGCGTAAATACGGTGTAGGGACTTCTCACATCGTTTACGGCGGCGACCGTTTGGGTATCTATTTTCTGGAAACAGGTGCGGTAGCCCGTGCCAGCAAAGTCGTCTATGACCGCGCTCACTCGGCTATCTCCGAAATCCAACCGGGAATGGTAAACTGGGAAGAAGTATTCAAAGATGCATCCTGGTTCCACTGGACAGGCATTACACCGGCCATTTCACAGGGTGCGGCAGATGCTTGCCTCGAAGCTATCCAAGTGGCAAACCGTATGGGTATCCCCGTATCATGCGACCTTAATTACCGCAAAAATCTGTGGAAATATGGCAAAACGGCCTCTGAAGTGATGCCGGAACTGGTTGCAGGTTGTGACGTAATCCTTGGTAACGAAGAGGATGCGGAAAAGGTATTCGGCATTAAACCAGAAGGTTTCGACGTAACAGCCACAAACGGTGAAGTAAACGCTGCCGAATTCGAATCCGTTTGCACACAATTGATGGCTAAATTCCCGCGTGCAAAGAAAGTGATCATCACACTGCGCGGCGCTATCAATGCAAACCACAATACGTGGGGCGGCGTTCTCTATGCCAAAGGCAAACTGTACCAGTCTCGTCGTTACGACATTACTCATATCGTTGACCGTGTAGGTGGTGGAGACTCTTTCATGGGAGGTTTGATCTACGGTCTGCTGACTTATACGACAGACGACCAGAAAGCACTCGATTTCGCTGTCGCTGCATCTTGCTTGAAACACACGATCTACGGCGACTTCAACCAAGTGACAGTCGAAGAAGTTGAAAAGTTGATGAGTGGCGATGCTTCCGGACGAGTTTCAAGATAAGTGACAATTCAATCATAATTCATAATTCAGAAATCTTATCATGGCAAGATTCAATAAAATGCAGGTACTCGATGCGATCGTCAGCACAGGGATGGTACCTGTTTACTACAATAAAGATGTAGAAATCGCAAAGCAGGTTGTCAAAGCTTGCTACGAAGGTGGTGTCCGTGCATTCGAATTCACCAATCGCGGTGACTTCGCTCATGAAGTATTTGCCGAACTGATCAAGTTCGCTACAAAAGAATGCCCCGAACTGGTATTAGGCGTCGGATCTATCGTGGATGCCGGAACAGCTTCCCTATACTTGCAATTGGGTGCTAACTTCGTTGTCGGCCCATTGTTCAACCCGGAAATCGCAAAGGTTTGTAACCGTCGCTTGGTCCCATATACACCAGGATGCGGTTCCGTTTCGGAAATCGGTTTCGCCCAAGAAGTAGGTTGTGACCTGTGTAAGATTTTCCCTGCCGGAAACGTAGGCGGACCATCGTTCGTGAAGAACATCAAAGCTCCGATGCCTTGGTCTATGATCATGGCTACAGGCGCCGTAGAACCGACGGAAGAAAATCTGTCGGCCTGGTTTAAAGCTGGCGTGACTTGCGTAGGCATGGGTTCCAAGCTGTTCCCGAATGATTGCAGCCGGCAACTGGGAGGCAATATCCACACTTTGCCGCGATGCACTGGCAACTATCAAGAAATATCGTTAAATGATTTCTGAATTATGATTTATGCGCCGATGATAAATCATAATTCAGAAATCTATAAATCATAAATCTAAAATCATAAATCATGAAATCCTTTCTCGATTCCAATTTCCTGCTCCAGTCCGAGACAGCTCAGAAACTGTATCACGAACACGCAGCCAAAATGCCAATCATCGATTATCACTGCCACTTGATCCCGCAACAGATAGCCGACAACTATCAGTTTGCCGACCTGACGGAAATATGGTTGGGTGGTGACCATTATAAATGGCGTGCGATGCGTGCCAACGGCGTACCTGAAACATACATCACTGGAGATAAACCGGCGTATGAAAAATTTGAAAAATGGGCTGAAACCCTGCAGTATGCCATGCGCAACCCTCTATATCACTGGACCCATCTTGAACTGAGCCGTATCTTCGGCATAGACAAGGTTCTGAATCCGTCCACCGCCCGCGAGATATACGACGAATGCACAGCCAAATTGCAAACACCGGAGTTCCGTGCCCAGGCAATCATGGAACGTATGAACGTGGAAGTCGTATGTACGACCGACGATCCGATCGATGATTTGAAATATCATACCCAGATCCGCCAAAGCAGTCTGAAAACCAAAGTGCTTCCTGCCTGGCGACCGGACAAGGCTATGGCAATCGAGAATGTCGATACATATAACGAATATCTGACCAAGTTGGAAGCAGCTGCCGACATGTCGATCCTCAACTTCAAAAACTTGATCGACGCTTTGCAGAAACGTCACGACTTCTTCGCGTCACAAGGCTGCCGCCTGTCCGACCATGGAATACTTACATTCTATGCCGAACCCTATACGGATGCTGAAATCGAGGCCATATTCCTGAAAGCACGTATGAAGAAAGAACTGACAGTCGAAGAAATCGACAAATTCCGTTCTGCCATGTTGTACGAATTTGCGGTTATGGATGCCAAAAGCGACTGGGTACAACAGTTCCACTATGGTGCAACCCGCAACAACAACGTCCGCATGTTTAAGCAATTAGGTCCCGACACAGGCTACGATGCAATTGGAGATGCAGAAGTCGCAGCTCCGCTAGCTCGCTTCCTGAGCCGTTTGGACGAAGAAGGCGTACTGGCAAAGTCTATCTTCTACAACCTAAACCCGCGCGATAACGAACTGCTGATGACAACGATCTACAGCTTTAACGACGGCACGGTTCCGGGCAAGATGCAGTATGGCTCCGGCTGGTGGTTCCTGGATCAGATTCACGGCATGGAAAAGCAGATGAACGCATTGTCCGACTTAGGATTGCTGAGCCGCTTCGTCGGAATGCTCACGGATTCACGCAGTTTCCTATCCTACCCGCGTCATGAATACTTCCGCCGCATCCTGTGTAACATCCTGGGCCGCGAAGTGGAAGACGGTCTACTGCCTGCATCCGAACTGCCGTTCATCGGTAAGATGGTCGAAGATATCAGTTACAATAATGCGAAAGGATATTTCAAGTTCTAAAAGAAACTTTCCTTAATTATAAAGGGCCGCGTCAGCAAAGATTTGACACGGCCCTTGTTTTTTTACCTCTTTCTTTTCGCTTTGGCAGCCGCCTCTTTGGCCTTTTGGGCTTCGCGGCGGGCTTTTTCTTTGGCCTTCAGCTTTTCTTTGTATTCGCGTTCCTTTTGCTTACGTTCTTTTTCCTTTTGCTTCAGGCGTTCCTTATACTCACGTTCTTTCTGCTTACGCAGTTCTTCACGGGCTTTGAGTTTCGCCTTACGGTCGGCTTCGACCTGTTTCAGCTTGGCCTTGCGGTCGCGTTCAAGCTGTTTTTCTCGTTCGGCTTTTGCTTTCAGCAACGCTTCTTCTTCAGCCTTTTGCTTCTTCAGAAGTTCCTCGTTTTCTTTTGCCTTCTTTTCCTGCAATTCTTTTTCGGCTTTCTGTTGAGCTTCAAAAGCTTTACGAGCTTCTTCCTTACGAGCTTCAACTTCATCGGCTTCGCGCTTGCGGAGTTCTTCGATCTCTTTCAACGTGAGTTCCTTCGGTTGTTCGACAGGAGTGACAACAGCGGAAACGGTGTCGGACGATGCCGGAACAACCGTATCTTTTACAACCGGCTGTACAGAAACAGTATCTACATCCGCCGGAAGGAGCGTTTCTGTTTCACGGACAGTCATTGTATCGACCGCCGGAAGTTCTACCGGAACCGTATCTTTTACGGCAGACGGTACAACAACTTCTTCTACAGCCTGCTGCTGGCGTTGTTCTTTTGGGCGGACGGTCTTCTTGACAGGTTCCGGCTTTTCTTCCGGAATATTTTCAGAATCCTGTGCTTCGGCCTCTTCAGCTTTTGCCTCTTCCTCTTTGATCTGTTCGGCAGCCATACGGGCTTTCCAACGAGCGGCCAGTTCAGGAACGGCCTCACCGAAGTTTTCCTGGAAGAATTCGACATATTCCTCAAGCGTCTTTCCCCGCATCAAGGTTTCATAATTGTCGTCGGAGATCGGAAGAATAGCCACATTTTTGTCCAATGCAGTTGCATAGCCATCCGCTCCGTAGATCATCTTATAATAATGAAAGATCTCATCCAAATTGAAGAAACCATGAATCGTCAACATGCTCATCGGACCGGCTTCTTCAAAACTCAAATCAAACTCCTTCACCATAAAATTGGCAAAGTTATAGGCGGCAACGGCAAAAAGCAACTGGTTACGATCGAGTGTTCCGGTCGGGAACATTAACAGCATCCGGTAAGACGTGTTAGATTCAGCCGTAAAGACACGTGCCGAGTCGGCTGCCGACAACGTACCATCATCCCCCACACCGAAACGCAAGTTCCAACTCATTCCCCTAATACCACCTTGAACCATCATACGCCCACGCAGAACACCTTTCAGCATTTCACCCGCCAGTTCCGTCACATCAGCCGTCGGATATTTCTCAACCAATGCTTTCAAGGCGTTTTTGAAACCTTCAGCATCCCCAGCCTGCACATAGGTCAGCGCCTCGAGGAACATGAACTTAGGCAATAGATCCGCCAACGGATACTTGGCACTGACATCGCGATAATTACGACGAACGGTGACCGTATCTTCCGCCAGGTAACTTGCATAGGTCGCCTGGTAGATAGAATCCTGCACCTTGTCCATCATCCGGATATTATATTCGTAATTCGGATCGGCAATAGCAACCGCATAATCCGATTCAGGGAAAGTCGTAACCAACTTATTCTTATAAGCAGCAGCGAGCGCTTGGTTTCCGGAACGAAGAGCCATCAGATAAACCTGGTAGTAGCTTTCCAAAAGGTGACTATGCTTCGGGAAACGGCGTTCCAACTCCTCAAAAGCTTCGGTTGCCAACGGGATATCCTCGAGTTTGTCTTTATAAATCATAGCCATGTTATAGAGACCATCTTCTATGATAATATTGGAAGCCTGGATATCTTCGGGTGTCAACGGAAGCTGCTGAATGTAATACTCACGTGTTTTCGGGTCATCGGAAGCAGCAGGTTCCAGTCCGGCCTCGAGCGAATCGGTAGCCAGTTCGCCCACCTCTCCTTCGGAAGCATCCTCAGTTTCGTCTGCCATATTCTCATTAAAAGTGGACATTTCTTTCTTACGTCGACGCCAGTCATCTTCCAGCGCACGCCGTCCCCATTTACGTTGGAAAGCTGCTTTTCCCTGTGATACTGCCTGCGGGTTATAGAAATAGAAACCGGAACCTCCGGACGTCGTCGGTAATGTGATGCCGCCAGTCTCTGTTCCTGGACGGTCGATACCAGTCCCTTTTGCCTCCTGTTCTGCCAGATAAGCTTCTTTCTCGGCCAAGGCCTTGGCTTCCTCCTCCTCTTTCTTCACCTGCTCGATGATTTTGTCGATCACGGCAAGCCGTTCCGACTCCGGCATTTTGGCAAGAGTTTGCAAACTATCCTGCAAATGGACCGCCTCCACATGCACGACCAACTCGTCCAAGATAGCAGACAGCTTGGATACCCGTTCATAGTCTTTATATTCTTTCTGGATGCCGGACAATGCACCGCTGAAATTCGGTTGTGCCTTGACATAGTCGCGCTTCTGGAAATAAAGATCACCCAGTTTGATCTGGCAGATCGCCTTGTCCAAACCGTTCTGTGTGCTTTTCTCCACACCCAGCTCGTAGTTTTTGATGGCATTGACTGTATCTTCACGGCTCATATAGACATTGCCCAACGCATAATAGACCTGATCGAGCAGGTCCTTGTTCTTATCGCTTTTCGCCATCCGTTGCAACATCTTGATCACTTTCTGATAATTGCCGCCAGTAAATACTTCGGTCTGGCGGATACGGGCGGCAAACTCCAGTTCATAAGGAGGATTAGCTTTGATCACCTGTCCGAACATCTGGTAGGCAAGCCCGTTCTGATCCTGTTCGGCATAAATCTGTCCCAACAAATACTTCATCCGGGTACGCTGGCGCCGATTCTTCTCTGCCTTGATCGCCGTCTTGAAATAAGGGACCGCTTCTTCATATTGCTTATTCTTCACCAGGTAGTCGGCATATACCGCCGCATACTGGTTCAGGTTCTTGCGAGGGATACCGTTCGTATTCAGTTTTCCTAAGATATCTTCCGCTTCATAGAACCATTCCATCTCGGAATAGCAGCGGGCCTGCCAAAGACGGGCTTCGGCCACCACTTCTTCATCATGGGCATAATGACGGGCTATGTAAGAGAAAGTGGCAGATGCCTGCAAGAAATCAGCATTATAGAACTGCGCCTGCCCCATCATCAACCAGCACTTTTTGAGGAACGGATTGTATTCTTCCTGTTCCTGCCAGGCACGTTGTTTGGGATCATTGCGCCATCCCGGTTTCTTAGGCGGCTTTGCTTTGATGGAGTGGAGCTTGATCGCTTTATTGCTTTTCTCGATCGCCCGGTCGAAAGGACCTCCGGTTTCGGGCTTGTCTTTCGGTTGCGCACTGATCGGGTACATCAGTATCATGTCGGAATAGCTTTCCTTATAGCCGTTCTGCATGGAAAGCAACGCTTCGTCAAACGATGTTTTTCCGTTGAAATAGATATTATAGCGGGAATTAAAAGCGTGATAGAAGCGGCTTGCCTTGGTATTCTTTTTCGTACTGCAAGACCAAAACAAAGAGACAATCAATAATGCGATTATATAGTAGAAACCTTTCTTCATTTCCCCTTTTAACGCTTTAAAACCGCTTTTATTGCTTTCACTATCAAAAAGAAAAGGACTAGGACAAGAATAATAAACGCCCCGGAAGGCACATTCAGAAGATAAGAAAGGACGAGCCCGAACACACATCCTAAGAAACCGATGGCAATACTTCCGAAAATGATCTTCTTGAGGTCTGATGTAAAAAGGTTTACGGTGATCTGAGGCAATGTCAGCAAACTCATCAGGAGCATGATCCCGACCAGACGGATCGAAAGGACGATCGTCACAGCGATGCAGCACATCATTACATATTCTATGCACTTGACGGGCACTCCTTGCGTCAGTGCAAAATCCCTATCGAAGGCCACATAAACGATCTCCCGCAGGAAAAGCGAGAAAAGGATAACCAGCAACAACGCCAAAGCGGCTATCCAGATAATATCTCCCGTCGAAACAGTCAGAATATTTCCAAAAAGGTAGGCGGATAGATTCGGTGCATATCCGGGTGTCAGGAAAATAAAGATAACGCCCAATGCCATTCCTAACGACCATATCCCGGCAATAGCAGAGTCTTCACGCACATTCTGTGTCTTGCTCGCCCACTCCACCCCGAATGCGGAGAGCACGGAAAACAACATTGCCATCAAGATCGGATTCATCCCGAGATAGAACCCCAACCCCAATCCACCGAAAGAAGCATGAGTGATACCTCCGCTGATAAAGACAAGCCGCCGTGACACGATATATGTCCCGACGATACCACAAGCGATCGCAGTCAGCAGGCTGCCCAAAAGGGCATGCTGGAAAAAACCATATTGAAGTAAATCCATTTTCTATTCTCCTATATCCTTTTTTATGGTTTCCCGGCAGGAAACTTCTGTTTCATTATAGGGGAACTCCTGTTCCATGCCTATGAAACTGTTGTTCCATGCAAGGGGAACTTTTGTTTCATGGTTATGAAACTTAATGTATGCGCCGCTCCCCGACAATCAGGAACGCTTCGTCCTTCAGCTCATCCGGTAAATTAATAGCACGAAGTTGCAGACTACGCAACCAGCCAGCCACTTCGATCTCCTGCAACGTATAAAGCACATCACGGAACTCGTTCACGGCATCTTCATCGTATGCATCGGCCTCGACTCCCCGAAAACGGTCCAGTTCTTCATCGTCATAATACTCGATTTTTTTGCTGACTGCCGCCAACAGACTGTCGCGTTCACAGGTTTCATGCTGTCCGCAACATTCGTCAGTGACAAGTTCCTGTGCCTCGGGAATTTCAGAAATCTCCCCACGTTCCAGCATCTTCTGCAATTTCCGGTTCCGAAAATAACCGGCAATGGCAGCAACAACACCCAATACGATAATACCTATAACAATATACCACATAATAATTGACAATTAACAATGAGCAATTGACAATGGACTTCCAGACACCGACAACTAATTGTCAATTGCCTATTGTTCATTGTCAATTATAATAAAGCCTGCGGTTCTCAAGTCTCTCCAATAGTGCGGATAACTTTTGCTGACCACCTGCGGGTCAGCTATCTCGATCCCTTCCGGCAACACGAGGGCGGCAGGTGCAAATGCCATCGCCATCCTGTGATCTTCGTAGGTCGCGATCACAGGATGCGCTTGCGGTTCACAACGTTCGCCGTTCCATTCCAAAATACTGTTGTTGCTGTCTGTCAGGAGATATCCTAATTTGCGAAGCTCCGTCTTAAGCGCTTCGATGCGGTCAGTTTCCTTTATCTTCAGACTTTGCAAACCGGTAAAACGGAAAGGGATATTCAATAACACACAGGTCACGACAAAGGTTTGAGCCAGGTCCGGCTCGTTTACGAAGTTATAATTCAGTTTTTTGGTCCTATTCCCGTTGTGCTTCAAAACAACGCCCCGGTCCGTGTAAGTCGTACCCACACCAAGTTGTGCAAACAATTTGGCTCCGGCGGCATCTCCCTGCAAACTGTTCTTAAACAACCCCAGCAATTCGATCTCGGCATTTTTAGACAACGCCATCATGGAATACCAGTAGGAAGCAGCACTCCAGTCGGATTCAACGGTAAAGGGTATCGGATGATAATCCTGCGGTCTTACCTTAATGGTCTGCCCGTTCCATTCCGCCTTTACCCCATATTGTTCCATCAGCTGTAACGTCAGGTTGATATAGGGTTTCGAAATGACACCCCCTTCAAGATGCAAGGTCAGCCCGTTCTCCATCAGGGGGGCAATCATCAGCAACGCCGAAATATACTGTGAACTGACCCCACCGGCAAGCGAAATCTCGCCTCCCTGCAACGCACTTCCGAAAATGCGGAGAGGAGGATATCCCTCCTTCTCCATATATTCCACCCGTGCTCCCAGCGCATTCAGCGCATCCACCAGTATCTTGATCGGCCGGTTCTTCATCCGCTCCGTTCCGGTAATCGTCCACTCGCCCACCACTTTAGACAAAAAAGCCGTCAGGAACCGCATCGCAGTTCCCGCGGCTTTTATATCAAAGTCACGGTCATTCGAATTCAACGCCTTCACCATCACCTCCGTATCATCGCAATCCGACAAATTCCGAATCTCATACGAACTATAGCTCAACGCATTAAGTATCAACGCACGATTACAGATACTCTTGGATGCGGGCAGCTTAACGGAAGCTTTCAGTGAATCAGGAGACTTTATTGTATAATTCATACTTTTGCATTAAAATGGAATACAAAAGTACGGAAATTATTGGGAAGATATCACTAATATTGTCCAGATATCACTATTGTAATAATTTTCCGACAATCATTATTTACACAACAATGCATAAGTACACCACAGCATCGGAGCCTGTCCATGATAGTCGCCAATAATCCGAGGACGGTCATAATAATACTGAAGATCATTCTTCTTTCCAGTACCGACACAAACTTCTTCCACATCTCCGTCCTTATTAATATAAGGGACTAAAGCAATCCATGCTTTTCTAGCTATAGGTCCATACTCTTCAGCATCTAACCATCCCTTCTTCACTCCCATAATCATTGCATAGGTAAACATAGCAGAACCAGATGTTTCAGGCCAACAGTCAGCCTTATCAATCAACTGATTCCACATACCACTTTTATCCTGATAATCTTTTAAACTTTTCATCATCAAGCGGTATCCCTCTAAAATACGAGCATGATTCGGATTATCTTCCGGAGTAGACAATAATAATTCTGCCATGCCTACAGCCATCCACCCATTCCCTCTTGCCCAGAAATACGGAACATCAGGAGCATGATAGAACAATCCGTTGGGACGCTGTAATTCATCCAAATAGACAACCATTTCTTTCACTGCACGATCCATATATTCACGTTTCCCTGTTGTATGATATGCTTGGGCCTGAAGAATTGTAATCATAAACATATCATCAATCCAAAGACGAGTTTGCCAAGATAGTCCTTTATCCGCCCAGGCTTTTTCCTCTGGGGTTGCATTAGCCGGCAAAGTCCATTGTGTATCAGCATAGGATAAACCCATTTCCAAATATTTCTTATCCTTCGTTATCTTATACAATTCTAACGGGATACAACCAAACACATTCAAGTCTACATGATCCATTATAGGCAAATGAGATTTTTCCATTGTAACAAGTAAGTCAAAACGATCCTTTAATTGCCCAGCTAATTGTTTATCACCGGTAATTTCCGCATATCTCAGCGCTCCATACCACGTACAAACTTCTGCATAATGGATCCATTTCCCTTTTCCGTACCACATGTGTTTAGATGGAATAAAATTCCGGCTAAGGATAGCTCCAACTTTCTCAGGAGAACAATTTTCTGGTAAATCTTTAAAATAGTTTTTTTGTGCACTTGCTAATTGTACTATAGACATAAACAGACCAACAGTCACAAAGAAATTCACAACACACCTCATTATTTAAATCTATTGCGTAAATTTGACATTATTATACTCTTTCCATCCCGTAAGAATCTTATTTTTATAAGATAATGCAGTTTCTGCATCCTTCAGCCAGTCCCATTGTCCTAAAGGATATCCTCCTTGCATACCTTTCATTTCATCCGTAACGAGATCTATTCGATTCAAAGCAGACCTAATCTGCTCTTCAAGATTTTCATATCGATAAGATTTCCCTTTGGCATATATCCTAAATCCGAAATAGGCAGTGGATACAGCTTCGTAAAGCTGCGCAGTCAAAGCCGTTCTTTTAAAAAGCCGATATAAATCATCATAATCCGAAGGATTTAAAAGGTCTTTAGCCCGTTCTATATCAGCTAATGCCTCATTAGCCAAACTTACACCATACCGTTTTTCCGTAATAATATAGCTGAGGTAAAGACTATCCATTAGCTCTACAGGCGTAACCCAATTCTGATCAATCACATA
>OLPK01001759.1_pt1 | contig 11975 bp, 9 predicted proteins | sample 1672261 | NCBI WGS metagenome assembly OLPK01 (sample SAMEA3136665, study PRJEB25190) | human gut metagenome
TGGCAGATGCGACCTTACAAGGGGCTCGATGACGTGTTCGAACAGGTGGAATTTTTCGTGGATGCCGTATCTGACTATAAGAGTGACTTCATCCTTTTCCCCGAATACTTCAATGCCCCTCTGATGGCTAAGTTCAACCACATGAGCGAGTCGGAGGCGATCCGCGAGCTGGCGAAATATACGGACGAGATGCTGAACCGCTTCATCAACTTGGCGATCAGCTACAACATCAATATCATTACCGGGAGCATGCCGTTGATCAAAGACGACGGGTTGTACAACGTCGGTTTCCTTTGTCGCCGCGACGGTAGTTATGAGACGTACGAGAAAGTGCATATCACGCCCGATGAAGCGAAGAGCTGGGGACTTTCCGGCGGTAAGATGGTGCAGACTTTCGAAACGGACTGTGCCAAGATCGGTGTCCTGATCTGCTACGATGTCGAATTTCCGGAACTGTCGCGTATCATGGCGGACCAGGGGATGCAGATTCTGTTTGTGCCCTTCCTTACCGATACGCAGAACGCCTATTCGCGTGTCCGTGTTTGTGCGCAGGCACGTGCGATCGAAAACGAATGCTTTGTCGTCATAGCCGGTAGTGTCGGTAACTTGCCCCGTGTCCATAACATGGATATCCAGTATGCGCAGTCCGGTGTCTTCACCCCGTGTGATTTTGCTTTCCCGACAGACGGGAAAAGGGCGGAGGCGACCCCGAATACGGAAATGATCTTGGTGTCGGATGTGGATCTCGATTTGCTGAACGAATTGCATACGTACGGAAGTGTCCGTAACTTGAAAGATCGCCGGCACGACCTGTATGAAGTGAAGATGAAGCGGAAGTAGCAGAAAGGTGGCGAATAGGTTCCTTGTTTTGTCATTTTGTTGTGATTCGCAAGACTTTTAAGATGTTTTATAAGTAGCACGCTTTTGATGGTGGGAGAAAAATGTTATATTTGTAGACAAATGACTTCAAAATAACATTCAATAATCCTTCCTAAAAAGTATTTGCTTATGATTAAAAGAAGATTACTATCGTACGACATTCCGCAATTGACAAAAGTATTTAAAAAAGATTTTCCCCAACTGGTAACGATGGCGGAAGAGAGTGAGAGCGCAGCGCTTTTTAAAGAAGCCTTGCGCTCTTTTGTTTTTTCCCGCATCGACAGGACGGTTGGCGGGAGCAATATGGGAAATGCCGTGGCGAAGCGTATTCTTCTGTTGATCGAACATGACGGTATGATGGTCTCCGAGCTTTCGACAGGTGAGGAGATGCCGATACGGACGATTACCTGCCTGTGGCAGTTCCTGGCCGGGAAGCTGGAGGAAGATGTTTCGCCGGACTTCTTTATCGACCTGTACTGGCAATTCGAATTGCTGGAGAAGCCGGAGGAAATCGTTCCGGACCGTTCGCTTGTCAAACGGCAGATGAACCGTTGGCCGACCGGGCTGGACGAGGAGGTGATGGCGATCCGTTACTCCAACAAGGAGCGGATCATTGCCGGGTTGATACGTAAGATCGAACGGCGTCATGCCCCGACCTCTCGGTTCCAGTTTACGGAAGGGATGAGCTATGCCGAGAAATACGTCAAAGTGCAGGAATGGTGGAATATCGGCCGTTTCCATCTTGCGATGGCTTTCAAAAGCCCGACGGAACTGAACTATTTCCTTGGCGGTTCCCTGTCGGCTGGAACGATGGACCTGTTGGCACGTGCTCGTAAGAAAGGCATGCCGTTTTTTGTGACTCCTTATTACCTTTCCCTGCTGAACACGAATACAAGCGGATATGACGACGCTGCCATCCGCTCTTATATCCTTTATTCGGAAGAACTGGTCGATACATATGGCCGGATCAAGGCGTGGGAGAAAGAAGACATAGTCGTGGCCGGACAGCCAAATGCTGCAGGATGGTTGTTGCCGGAAGGACACAACATACACCGCCGGTATCCGGAGGTGGCGATCCTGATCCCCGATTCGATGGGGCGTGCCTGTGGCGGGCTGTGCGCTTCCTGCCAGCGGATGTATGATTTCCAGAGCGAGCGCTTGAATTTTGATTTCGAATCTTTGAAACCAAAGGAAACATGGGATAAGAAACTGCGTCGGTTGATGCGCTATTTTGAAGAGGATGCGCAGCTTAGGGATATCTTGATTACTGGAGGCGACGCGTTGATGAGTCAGAACGCGACGCTCCGCAACATACTTGATGCCGTCTATAAGATGGCAGTCCGGAAACGAAAAGCCAACGAGAGTCGTCCCGAAGGGGAGAAGTACGCTGAGTTACAACGGGTCCGCTTGGGCTCTCGCCTGCTTGCCTACTTGCCTCTCAGAATCACGGACGAACTAGTCGGTATCTTGAGGAGTTTCAAAGATAAAGCCTCACGTGTCGGTGTTACGCAGTTTATTATCCAGACACATTTTCAATCCCCGTTGGAGGTCACGCCGGAAGCAAAAAAGGCGATCGAGGCGATTCTCTCCGCCGGTTGGATCATCACCAACCAGTTGGTCTACACCGTTGCCGCTTCTCGGCGTGGACATACGGCAAAACTTCGTCAGACGTTGAATGCGATGGGAGTGGTGTGCTATTACACTTTTTCGGTTAAGGGTTTTCACGAAAACTATGCCGTGTTCGCTCCTAATAGCCGTTCTTTACAGGAACAGCAAGAAGAGAAAGTTTTCGGCCTTATCCCCAAAGAGAAGCAGAAGGAACTGTATCGGCTGATCCGCTATGAGCGACCCTTAGGAAAGAAATTGTCCGGTTTTTTGAAAGAGAACCGTCTTCTTTTTGCTGCCACCGACCGCAGTGTGTTGAATCTTCCAGCCATCGGCAAAAGCATGACTTTTCAGATGGTCGGTTTGACAACAGAGGGAAAGCGTATCCTGAAATTCGACCACGACACCGGACGCCGTCACAGTCCGATTATCGATCGGATGGGAGAAGTCTACATTGTCGAGAACAAGTCCGTCGCCGCCTACCTGCGCCAATTACAGGATATGGGTGAAGATGTGCGGGAGTATATTAGTATTTGGAATTATTCCGAGGGGAGGACTGAACCTCGTTTCAGTATTTACGAATACCCCGACTATCCATTTGATGTTACAGAAAAGATGACAAATCTTGAGCTATAAAACGAGTAATTATTATCTTTGTTCGTGCTAAACCAATATAAAATGATACAGAACGAAAGAGAAATACGACACGAGTATGTGTTACAGGCTGTTCGTCAGATGATGACAGCCGCTCGGACAGCTCCGAAAGGGAAAGGCATCGATATTATTGAAGTGGCGATGGTGACGGATGAAGATATCAAACGCCTTTCCGAAGAGCTTGTCATCATGTCCGGCGAAACCGGTTTAAAATTCTTTTTGCGTGATGCTGACAATATTCTTCAGGCTGAAGCTATCATGATTGCTGGTACACGCCAGCAGGTTCAGGGTTTGAATTGCGCGCACTGCGGGTTTCCGACTTGTGTGGAGAAGCCGAAAACCGTCCCTTGTGCGATTAATTCGGTGGACTTGGGCATTGCGGTCGGTTCGGCTTGTGCCACGGCGTCGGATTTGCGCCTGGATACGCGTGTGATGTTCAGTGCCGGTATGGCTGCACAGCGTTTGGGAATGTTGGGCGACTGCAAATGTGTGATGGCGATTCCGGTAAGCGCGTCCTCGAAAAACCCGTTCTTCGATCGAAAAACCAAAACAGAGTAAGTCATGATAAAGTTTGATAACAAACTCGAACTGCGGTACTACTTCAATGATAAGTCAAACTACATGGATGCCATGATCAAACATCGTTCAGAAAAGGAGGTACTCTCGCTTGTTCGGACGTTAGCAGACATGTTGGATATCAAAATGACTGTCTATTGCGAGTCTTTTGCCCAACAGGAGGGCTTTCGCGAAATCTGGTCGGTGGCAGGTGAAAACAGCCGTCTGATCTCTGTTCTTCTTAACTTGTTCATGCAGGTATGGACGCGTCCGTCCCTTTTGGTCGGTGGACAACCGGTTGTGGACCGTTCGGTGACCGACGAGGAAAAGATGCAGCGCGAAATTGCCTTATTGCGTAGTAATTTGAGAAAAAAAATGCCCGGTATTACCGTGACGCGCGAGTTGGTGGAACTGCTCAGCGCATCGCCGCGTTTTTGTAAATGCAAATCGAACTTTTACGAAGCTGTACGCGGTTATCCGAAGGTGACAAAGTTCACTTTACGCGAACTGAACGAAAATAACCGCAGCCGTTCGGGATCGTTGGAGGTCAAACGCGAACAGTTTGACTATTACATCCTCCGTTCTGACGAATTGCCTCCTGTTAAAGACAACAAAGCAACGATAGAAATCATCTCACCTGTGCTGAAAGATGCCCGTTACCGTTGGAAAGGCATCTACAACAAGGGCGGCGAGACAATCGACTTTTACATGTGCGACGAAGATTTCAAGAAAGATATGTTCGATGAAAAGATTGCCTTCAAGAGCGGTATGTGTATAGATTGTGTGCTAGAGATACAACGGAAGATGAGTGAACTAGGTGAAGTGGTTAACATCAGCTACACGGTCGAGACGGTGATCCGTACCCGCTTCGATAAGATGGAAATCATTACGCCGCAAGGGAAACGCCACCTCAGGAAGCTCGAAGCTGAGAAAAAGCAGTTGACGCTTGATCTTTTCGGATAATAAACCGTCTTTTCGTCCGTGAATTGACAGTTTTATAATCTTAAAAAATGGAATGTTTTTTATGTCTCCAAAGCGTCCATGTAATTAATAAATAAGAGAATGGTAAAAGCAAAAACGGTATATGTTTGCTCCAACTGTGGGGCTGACTCTCCGAAATGGATCGGGAAATGTCCTTCCTGCGGGGAGTGGAACACGTATGTTGAGGAGATCGTGGTAAAGGAACCGGTCGGAAAGCGGGCACTTTATGGCGTTTCGGATGGTGGCAAAGTGCGTCCCGTCCTGCTTCGAGATATTACTTCTGAAGAGGAGACGCGTGTCGACCTCGGAGACCGGGAGTTGAACCGTGTTCTTGGCGGCGGTCTGGTAAAAGGATCACTGGTCTTGATCGGCGGGGAACCGGGTATCGGGAAATCGACCCTCGTCCTGCAAACCGTTTTGGGGTTGAAGGGACTCCGCACGCTTTACGTCTCCGGCGAGGAGAGCAGTCGCCAGTTGAAACTCCGTGCCGACCGCATCGCGCACGAGAATCCAGATTGTTTCATTCTCTGTGAGACCAATCTCGAACAGATATTCGTACAGACCAAGAACGTTCAACCCGACCTCTTGATTATCGACTCGATACAAACCATTTATACGGAGGTGGTCGAATCTTCTCCCGGAAGTGTTTCGCAGGTACGCGAGTGCAGTGCGGCTATTCTGAAATATGCGAAGGAGAGCGGCACACCTGTTCTTCTGATCGGCCATATCAATAAGGAAGGGAGTATTGCTGGGCCGAAGGTGTTGGAACATATCGTTGACACCGTGCTTCAATTTGAGGGCGACCAGCATTATATGTATCGTATCCTCCGCAGCATCAAGAACCGTTTCGGAAGCACAGCGGAATTAGGTATTTACGAGATGCGCCAGGATGGTCTTCGCGAAGTCAGTAACCCTTCTGAACTACTCCTAACGCAGAATCATGAGGGATTGAGCGGCGTGGCGATCGCGGCTGCGATTGAGGGCATCCGTCCCTTCCTGATCGAGACACAGGCGTTGGTGAGTTCTGCTGTCTATGGGACGCCTCAGCGTAGCGCGACAGGATTCGATCTTAGGCGTATGAACATGTTGCTCGCGGTGCTCGAAAAGCGTGCCGGATTTAAGCTGGTTCAGAAAGACGTCTTTTTGAATATTGCCGGTGGGCTGAAGGTGAATGATCCGGCGATCGACTTGGCGGTGATCAGTGCAATTCTTTCTTCTAGCCTCGACATTTCGATCGAGCCGGGTATCTCGATGTGTGGCGAGGTGGGGCTTTCGGGAGAGATCCGTCCGGTGAACCGTATCGAGCAGCGCATCCTAGAAGCGGAAAAATTGGGTTTCTCGCGCATTATCATCCCGCACAATAACCTGAAAGGTTTCGACACATCCAAATGCAAGATGCAAATCGTGCAAGTGCGCAAGGTGGAAGAGGCTTTCCGGCAATTGTTCGGATAAGTTTATATGTATATGAATAAAAGTGTTGTTTATCTATTTGAAAGTACATATAAAAAGTGTTTGAGAGAAGAATGAGGAAAGTTTGCTGGTTATCAGTTACTTTCCTCATTTTGGTTAAAAGTGGCGAGGACAGACGAAGACAGGAATACGACAAGATGAGACAGAGGAACGTTACCTATCCGTAACCTATACCCCAAATGGGGAATGTTGAGGTTCGGAAGAATAAAGAAGGTTACGAATTGAATTTGAATGCTCTGATTTATAGTGAGTTACTAATGAGCAACGTAATATTTTTGGTTACGAACCAAATTTGCCGTGTTCTGCCGTGAAATGCGTAGCAAGAAAAGACTCTTCATGTATTAATTTTGAACGCAAAAAAGAATGACGTTATGAAGAGTACATTTTCAATTATCTTCTACCTCAAAAGACAGGTAGTAAAGAAAGACGGTACTGTTCCAGTTATGGGACGTATCACAGTGGACGGAACACAGGCACAGTTCAGTTGCAAGATGACTGTGAATCCCAATTTGTGGGACACCAAGGGCGGACGCATGACTGGAAAAAGTATGCAAGCCTTGGAGGTGAACCGCAAACTGGACAAAATGCGTGTGAGTATCAGCAAGCATTATCAGGAGATAATAGATCGAGACAACTTTGTCTCTGCCGACAAGGTTAAGAACGCTTTTCTTGGATTGGAGTATCGCTGCCATACCTTGATGAAAGTCTATGAGCAAAGCAGGGATGAAATGGAAAAACAATACAAGGCTGGCATGAAATCTTTGAGCACATTCACAAAATATAGAATCGGTTGTGCTTACGTGGGCGAGTTTTTGCAGTCGCATTATCGTGTAAAGGACATTGCCTTGAAAGAATTGTCCCTGCCGTTTATTACGAACTATGAGACATTCCTAAGAATAGACAAGCAACTGAAGATAAATTCCGCAATGGTGTTTGTCCGTAATCTCCGTGCCATGATTTTTCGGGCGATTGATAACGAGTGGCTCGTCAAAGACCCTTTCAGACGATACGAGTACAAGAACGAGGAAACAACAAGGGAGATTCTGACAAAAGAAGAAATTCACCTGTTGATGGAAACTCCTATCACCAGAAAGCATATGGGGTTGGTGCGTGACTTGTATCTATTCTGCTGTTTCACAGGTCTCGCATTCATTGACCTGTACAACTTGAAGGAAGAGAACATCAAGACATTTTTTGACGATGGCGAGTGGATTGTTATCCACCGACAGAAGACAGGAACGGAAGCCGACATCAAGTTGCTTGACTATCCCAAGCAGATAATGGAGAAATATCGTGGATTGTGCAAGGATGGCAGAGTCTTTCCTGTACCACCTTATAGAAGTTGTCTGCGTTCGCTCAAAAGATTGGGAAAGAAATGCGGTATCACCAAGCCACTTTCCTGGCATGTCTCAAGGCACTCGTTCGCAACCTCGGTTTGCCTCTCCAATGGTGTACCAATAGAAACAGTAAGTTCCATGCTTGGTCACAAAGACATCAAGACCACGCAAGTGTACGCCAAGATTACCAAGGAAAAGTTGAGCAAGGATGTAGAAAAGTTGTCCCAACAACTCAATCACATTGAGGAATTCACATTCGGGAATATTTGCAGCGATAATACGAACACAAAAAAGGCATAGTATGAAACGACAAGTGATAACAATACAAGAAGATATGGTCATCTACGCCCCACATCATGGTGAGGTGTGGATGACTGTTTGGGAGATTGCCGAACTGTTGAATGTAACAGGGACAACAGTGAAGAATACCATCAAGCGCATTTGGAAACAAAGTGTGCTGAAAGATTTCCAGCATTCTCAATACGTCAAACTTGAAAATGGATATTCTGCGCATGTCTATGATATGGAAGTGATTATCGACATAGCACTTCAAATGGATACATACCAAGCATTGCTTTTTAGAAGATGGCTTGTTGAAAAGATAGGAAATCGCAAAGAATGTCAAGCTACTTCAGGAAAGCAGGGGCGAACGACGATTATCGTGATGAATGGAACGATGCCGAGAGGTATCAGTTAAGCATTACACCTTAATTATATAATAGCGTACAGAGAAGAAATACCAAATGGTTGTATCACTCTGTGCGCTTTTTGCTTTCTATTTGTAGCGCAGTTTGCATATTTTAGAATGTTTGTCATCTATTACGGTGCGCTTTCTTACACAAAATAATCGAGATATTCAAGCGAATGGGCTTAAATAGTCTTAAATTTGTGTTGCAGTATTTATATTTCCTGCCATTTCTTGTCTTTTCTCAATAAATTTTCGTATTTTTGCAGTCGGATTGTATAGCCAGACCGCAGTTGTCGCTGTAAGACGAGTTCTTTCATGATAACCGAGTCGGCAGCCTACGCCGTGCTGAGTGTAGTGAGGTCAACCATGACATATCTATACGTAAGCGGGCTTTGGGCGGGAAGACAATCCAGACATAATGGAAGGCGTCTATCGACGCTGTGTTTAAGACTTCCTGTAATCTTGCAAATTCACAGTAAATTGTTGTCTTGAACGTAGTCAACGGTAGATGTCCCGGGTGTGATTATATCAATCCCGTGGAGACCTGTAAGCATGGGTTGTGTCCTTTCGGGCGCAGTCTAATGTGTTATTAGGTCTCTTTACGGACATGATTTTCATATCGGCGTGGGCTCTGACGTTGTCTGTTCAACAACAATAGGCAATTGCAAGAGCCTCAGGAAGTGGAATGGACAACAGGACGATTCCACGCTCTTTTTTTCTGTCGCAATTTAACGGATTTCTGTCTAGAAAAAAGTTAGCACCGATATGAAAGTCGATGAATGGACATCAGAAGATGGACACATCTCAGGGGGTGGTGAATACCCTCCTTGCGCTGGACTTACCTCCAACGCCCTCCCCGAAGCTCAAAGCACAGTTTCCGCCGAGAGTTCACAAACAGGGGTGTCCACCAGAAATGCCCATATAGCAAGTAAGCCTAAAGCACAAAAAGAGGAAGATAGCCCTCATTGGTATGCCTTACGTACCACATACGGTAGAGAGAAAAAGGCATACGACTACATGACAGCCAAAGGCATCACTGCTTTCTATCCTACTACAGATACTGTAAAACTTATAAAAGGTAAGCGCAAAATTGTTACCGAGTCTCGTTTACCAAATATCTTCTTCGCCTATGGTACAGAAGAACAACTCAAATCTTTTGTTTACGACAACGTAAACCTCCCATTCCTTCGTTTTTATTATCGACACGTCCACGTTGGTCGCAGAATAGAGAAGATTCCTATGATAGTTCCTGACTATCAGATGGATAGTTTAAAAATCATCTGTGCTTCCGATGCGGACAATACCATCGTGTCATTAGTCGAAGTGCCAAAGTTCGAAAAAGGACAATTGGTAAGGGTTACAGATGGAGCGTTCAAAGGAGTGATAGGAAGAGTTGCAAGATGGCAAGGGCAACAGAGAGTAGGAGTTGTGGTGGACGACTTGGTGACTGTTGTGACGGCGTATATACCAAGTGCATTTATAGAATCAATAGAATAAATATCATTTTTATTATGCAAGAGCATACTTTAATAGCCAATTCTGGTATTCAAATCATAACGTTTCCATTGAGGATAAATACTCAAGAAAAGTTCAAAATGTGGTATCACGAATGGTATGATACTGAAAATGGGGAATGGCGACTTGATCCTGTGTACGAACTTCGCACAGATGACGAGTGCTATTATTATAACAAACAGAAACTTCATAAAGGTGGCTATTTAACCCTACTATTGAAATTGATGTCAACGAGCTTAAAAGCGATGATATATTACCATTGAGAATAGAAGATGAAAATTGTCCAGGTGTAAGGGGCGATATATTTAGCCTTACATTCTCCGACAAAGACAACAAGTTTTCCAAGTTTGAAAATGCTTGGCTTCCAGTCCCATATTTCTTTAAACGCACTCTCAAGCGTTTTAAGTTCGGTCCATTAAATTGGGTACGTATGAAATTAATCCCAACAAGAGAAGAAAAGGGAATAAAATGGTACAATGTAGTTCTAGCATTCGATACAAGAGCTCGTTACGAGAGTGACGAATATGATGAATGTCCCGTTTTTCCCGATGCGTTTAGAGGCGAAATGGATTTCGAACTATGTAGTAATGAGTTCTATTTGATGGACTATTGTTCTCCTAAAAATAACTGGAGTTATATTGATGACTATTTGTTGCACTTGGTTCATCCAAACGTTCAACGTGTATCTCAATTAAGAGGTGCGAACGTGAGAAAAATGTCGTATATCGCATCATACATATTCTTAATCAACTATCTTGCTCAAAAGGATCTATTCCCCAAGGTTAAACTTTACAAGGATACCGATGTCGAAATAAAGGATGTTGATATGGTTGTTGATATAGGAAACTCACGTACAACAGCACTTTTAATAGAAGATAATACCAATTTTAATCAAGTAAGGCAGCTTGAACTTATTGACTATACAAATCTTGTTAAAGAAGTGAACAATTCACTTGTAATCAACAAACATAACGAACCTTTCGATATGCGTTTGGCTTTTCGTAAAGTTGACTTTGGAAGTTTTGGCATTAAAGACAGCAAACAATTTGTTCATCCGAGCTTGGTTCGTTTAGGACAAGAAGCCAACACACTTATCCATTTGGCCACAAACACTGCAGATGATATGGAATCTTTGTCAACCTATTCAAGTCCAAAGAGATATTTGTGGGATTGGAGACCAAATAAAGAAGAATGGAAATTTCTTGTTCTCAAAGGTGAAAAGGACGACCACATTTTGAATCTTCGTGGAATAACAAATCAGTTGAAAAGTGACGGAAGTATAGATCTGTCCGGAGAAAGTGGCAGCTCGTACCACTATTCCAGACGGTCTTTAATGACATTCTCTTTCTTGGAAATGTTAGTGCAAGCTCGTATACAAATTAATAGCGAGGAATACAGGTCTAATCGTAGTGGGTTTGGAAAGCCGTCCATACCAAGAAGAATACGAAGAATTATTGTAACTTGTCCTACCGCAATGTCAAGGGTGGAGCGAGAGGCTCTTGTACATTGTGCTAAAGATGCAGTAATCTTATTGGAAAATTTCGATTATAATTGCCCAGTAGAAAATCCACATCCTGGGAAACTGGTAGACGTAGTCCCTGCTGTTCGCTCTATGAAAGATGACGATGGACTGTGGTACTATGACGAAGCGACATGCTCCCAATTGGTATATATGTATGGAGAGGTTGGACAAAAATACAAAGGATGTTGCAGTGAGTTCTTCAATCTCTATGGAAAAATAGAAGATGGTGACAGCCAGCCTTCAATAACTGTTGGATCTATTGACATTGGTGCAGGAACATCAGACTTGATGATTAGTAAATATACTTATATAAAAGGTGATGTTACGACCATTACGCCAGATCCGAAATTCTACGATAGCTATTATTTCGCAGGAGATGATATGCTTTATGCCCTTATCAAGAATATTATGCTCCTTGATGAGAACAGTGCATTTAGGACAGAATTAAAAGACTTAACAACCCAACAATATCGCCAAAAGATAAAGAATTTCTTTGGAGAGGATTATAATGGACAAACTATAGCTGATAGAATATTAAGAAAGGACTTTAATATTCAATATTCTGTACCATTAATGTGCCATTTCTTGGAGTTGTTGAAACAAGGCTGCAAGGATTGTATTGTCAAATATTCAGATGTGTTTTCCGAGTGTCCACCTAATGAGGCAATCATAGAGGAATTCAAACAAAGATTGAACATTGACATCACATCACTTTCTTGGAAATTTAACAAAGAGATGGTTTCAGAAGTTGTTCGTAAAGAATTTGAGC
>OLPK01001760.1_pt1 | contig 11961 bp, 9 predicted proteins | sample 1672261 | NCBI WGS metagenome assembly OLPK01 (sample SAMEA3136665, study PRJEB25190) | human gut metagenome
CCAGTGCAACAGAAATAAACCGCCATGGCTTGCCATGGTAAGGGTGGAAAGGCAGTGTAAGAGACTACCGCCGTCCTGGTAACAGGCCGGGCACATGTAAACTCCATTTGAAGCAAGACCGAATAGAAAGCGATACGGCTGCCCGTCGTGCTTTCAGGTGGGTCGCTTGAGCCTTATGGCAACGTAAGGCCTAGACAGATGATTACCCAATGACATAACCCGGCTTATCGGTCTGATTGCGTACAAAAAAACAGAACGGATTTCTTCCGTTCTGTTTTTTTGATATTTGTTTTATTATTTATTGCGTTTACCTGTGTATTTCTCTTCGCAGTATTTACATCTGTAAACTTCTTTCTCTTTATCTGCAAGAACAAAGATCTGGTCGAGTCCCTGTTCAATGGAAGTGATGCAGCGTGGATTCTTGCATTTGATCACGTTGACAACCTGATTCGGAAGTTTCAGTTCTTTTTTGGCAACGATCTTCTCGTCCTTGATTACGTTTACAGTAATGTTATGATCGATAAAGCCGAGAATGTCAAGATCGAGATTCTCAACCGGGCATTCAACCTTGATGATATCTTTCTTACCCATTTTGTTGCTGCGCGCGTTCTTGATGATGGCAACGGTGCAGTCAAGTTTATCAAGCTTCAGATCATGATAGATAGTCATGGCCTTGCCTGCTTTGATATGGTCTAATACATAACCTTCGCGAAGTGCTCCAACATTTAACATGGTAATTTTACCTCCAGTAATGTGAGAATCAGGGCCATACGTACATATACACCGTACTGTACCTGTTTGAAATAAGCTGCTCTCGGGTCTGCATCCACCTCTGTTGAGATTTCATTTACACGTGGAAGCGGATGAAGAACGTACATGTCTTTTTTTGCAAGTTCCATTTTCTGTTTGTCCAGAATGTAGAAATCCTTCATGCGGACATAGTCTTCTTCGTTGAAGAAACGTTCTTTCTGTACACGTGTCATGTAGAGGATATCAAGATCCGGTAAGGCATCTTCCAGTCTCTCTACTTCCTGAAATTCGATATTGTTCTTTTTCAGAACATCCTCGCGGATATAGCTTGGGATGCGAAGCTCTTCCGGTGAGATCAGAATGAATTTTACATTTGTGTAACGTACAAGTGCTTCGATCAGGGAGTGAACTGTACGTCCGAATTTCAGGTCGCCGCACAGACCAATGGTCAGATTGTCCAGACGTCCTTTCAGGGAACGGATGGTAAGTAAGTCGGTTAATGTCTGGGTAGGATGTTGATGACCACCGTCGCCGGCGTTGATAACAGGAATAGAAGAAGCCATAGAAGCTACTAACGGAGCACCTTCTTTCGGGTGGCGCATAGCACAGATGTCAGCGTAACAGGATACAACGCGGATTGTATCGGCAACACTTTCACCCTTTGAAGCGGAACTGGAATCAGCTGATGAAAAACCAAGAACTTTACCGCCAAGGTTCATCATAGCAGCTTCAAAGCTGAGACGGGTACGGGTGCTTGGCTCATAGAATAAAGTTGCCAGTCTTTTATCATCGCAGACATGTGCGTATTTATCAGGGTGTTTCTCAATATCGCTGGCCAAGTCAAGAAGAGTATTTAACTCATCAACAGACAGATCCAGCGGACTCATTAAGTGTCTCATTTCATACCTCCATATTTTACTGGTTCAGGAATTTTTATTTAATCCTTCATAACATCATATAATAATCAGGTGCTTTTTTCAAGAGAGTTTTCCAAGTATTTTCTCAAAAAAAAGTCCGGCTCCGAACCAGAGGGGAGCGTAGTCCGGTCTTATCAGTCCCCGGTAATTCAGGGGAGTGTTGCTGTAGTCCCAGGGACACATATGAAAACAGCGCAAAAGAGCACCGCTGATAAATTCCACGAAGAAAAATCCGACAGTATAAATGCAGCCGCGGACAAAAAGCGGGACAGCAGAAAGTTTACCGGAGAGCGGGCGGATGATGGCACCGCATCCGTAAATGGGAAACATTAAAAGGGAAGTTTTTCCTGTCATGGTAAGTTCTCCTGAAAGGATGGAATGCAGTCCGGTCCAGAGGATTTCCATGCACCAGCCCGTCAGACCGCAGAGAATGAAAGCTTTTTTCATAGGTAACGCTCCTGTATAAATTTCTATGATTCTAGTATTGCCTGCCTTGAAAAAAACATACACGTAGGATATAATGAGAACACGTTATTACACTATAGCAATGAGGTGCCTTATGCGCAAAAGGAACGTGTGGAGGGGATCTCATGGAAATAAGAGGAGTTTATTATGAATTATCAGGAAAGCCGGGAGTACATAGACAAAATCACCCGGGAAATTCCCAGTGTCCTGGGACTGGATCATATGCGTGAGCTGATGAAACGTCTTGGAAATCCACAGGATGATCTGAAATATGTGCATGTAGCCGGTACCAATGGCAAGGGTTCTGTCATTGCTTTTTTGTATTCTGTTTTATCAGGTGCAGGATATCACATTGGAAGATATGTTTCGCCTACCCTGTATTCTTACAGAGGCAGGATGGAAGTTTCGGGAAGCAGGATCAGCAGAGAGGACTTTGCTGCTTATATTACACAGGTGTCTGATGTTATTGCTGCTATGACAAAGGATGGTTATCCCCATCCCACTGCATTTGAAATAGAGACTGCGGTGGCATTTCTGTTCTTTAAAAAAGAGAATTGTGATCTCGTTTTGCTGGAAGTGGGAATGGGCGGAAATCTGGACGCCACAAATATTATTAAGAATACGCTGCTGGCAGTGCTGGTATCGATCAGTATGGATCATATGTCTTTTCTTGGAAATACTCTGGCACAGATCGCAGAGAAGAAAGCCGGGATCATCAAAGACGGCTGCAGAGTGGTGACTGCCAGACAGAAGCCGGAAGCAATGCAGGTGATCGAGAGGATCAGCAGAGAACATGGTACAAAATGTACCATAGCAGATGCTTCTGAGGCAGAGGTGCTAAAGGAAAGCTGCCTTGGACAGACAATCCGGTACAGGGGTGAAGAGTATGAGATTCCGCTGGCTGGTGTTTATCAGAAGGAAAATGCAGTAGTTGCGCTGAATGCTTTAAAAGTATTGGATGAGCTGGGCTTTCCCACTGCTGCGGAGCAGAAAAAAGAAGGGCTTCGCACAGTAAACTGGAACGGACGGTTTACAGTTATCTGTAAAAAACCGCTGTTTGTGGTAGACGGGGCTCATAATCCTGCTGCTGCGGATATGATGGCAGCTTCAATAGAGCATTATTTTAAGGGAAAACGGATCATCTATATTATGGGAGTGTTTGCAGATAAGGATTACAGAAGTGTGATTCAGAAAACTGCGCACTTTGCAGACCGGATACTTACGATCCAGACTCCGGATAATATAAGGGCGTTGCCTGCCGGAGAGCTGGCGAAGACTGTCAGTGAATACAATCCCAATGTACAGGCAATGGATACGATTAAAGATGCAGTGGAGGAGGCTTTTTCACTTGCCGGGGAACAGGATGTGATCATTGCCTTTGGTTCTCTTTCCTTTATCGGAGAGATGACTGATATTGTAGAGAATTTGTGAAAGTAAAAAGGTATAACATAAATGATAGATTTACAGGAATGCAGAAATGAAATAGATAAGATCGACAGCGATATCATACGTCTTTTTGAACAGAGAATGAAGGTGTGTGAGGATGTTGCAGAATATAAGATACGAACAGGAAAGAAGGTTCTGGATCCGGAAAGAGAGAGACAGAAGCTGGAGGTCCTGAGAGGTAAGGCACATGGAGAATTTAATCAGCTTGGTGCGCAGGAGCTTTTTCAGCAGATCATGGCGATCAGCCGTAAGAGACAGTATCAGCTTCTCACAGAGCATGGAATCGAGGATGATGAGAAGCTGGAAATGGTAGATGCACTTCCGTTGAAAGATGTAAGAGTTGTCTTTCAGGGTGTGGAAGGTGCATACAGTTATGCTGCAATGAGGGAATATTTCCAGGACGATATTGAGAGCTTTCATGTAAAAACCTGGCGCGATGCAATGGAAGCAGTTGTGGAGGGAAGAGCAGACTATGCGGTACTTCCCATTGAGAATACAACTGCCGGTATTGTTGCTGATATTTATGATCTTCTTACAGAGTATGAGCTGAGTATTGTAGGAGAACAGATTATCCGTCCGGAGCATGTACTTCTGGGACTGCCGGATGCTGAACTGGAGGATATCAGACAGGTATGTTCTCATCCTCAGGCGCTTTCCCAGTGTGGAAAATATCTGGAATCTCATCCGGACTGGAAGAAGAAAGAGATGGAAAATACTGCCGGTTCTGCCAAGAAGATAAAAGAAGACAATGACAAGACGCAGGCTGCTATTGCCAGCAGACAGGCAGGAGAACTTTACGGACTGAAGATCCTGGCTGAGAATATCTGCTATAACGGACAGAATGCCACACGTTTTGTGATCGTGAGTAAGAAACCAATCTATGTGAAGGATGCACATAAGATCAGTATTTTCTTTGAACTGCATCATGAGAGCGGAACTCTTTACAATATGCTGTCTCACATTATTTATAATGGACTGAATATGACGAAGATAGAATCCCGCCCGATCACAGGGAAGAACTGGCAGTACCGTTTTTTTGTTGATTTCGAGGGAAATTTAAAGGACAGTGCAGTGAAGAATGCCCTGAGAGGAATTGAGGCAGAAGCTGACAGAATGAGAATTTTGGGAAATTATTAAAAATCATTTCCACAATCTGCACGTCCCACTTTGCGGCATATTTTGCGTAAAGCATTTTTCAAACACACTCTGGTACATCGTTTTCGAAATAATTATACCACTCACAGCAGAACAATAAGATAAAACAACAAGGTAAGAAGGAAGTAATAAAAATGGCTAGATTAAATGAATGCATCTTATACCGTAACTTTGAACATGGAGAAATCCTTGATAAAATGGCAGAACTGATGAATGCCTGGGAACAGAAAGCACCTGATCTGAAAGAAAAGGAAGGGCTGTTCTTTGAGTGTGCCAACGGACTGGTGGAAACTGCCGGCGCTTATGGATTTTCCGGAAATTTATGGCACTGTTATCTGACATTTCTTCTGGTAAATAATGAAAATGCATTCAGTACAGCCTGTGAGATCAGAGGGGCTGTCAACGGAAGTATTAATGAACTGGCACTGAATGATTTCGGTGTGTTTAAAGAACTGTATGATTTTGACCTGACTGTACTGGATGAGGCATTTGGAATTTCCTGCTGTAAGGTTCTCGGTGATTATACCAACACCGGAAGTAACAGCAAGATGTTTAATTCCCGTATCAGAGACCGTATCTGTGATCTGAGCAAAACGCTGGCAGCAGCGGAGTCCACAGAGGAATTCATGAAGGATATGGTACAGTTTTATAAGGATTTTGGTGTGGGTAAGCTGGGATTACATAAGGCTTTTCGTGTAGGCCATGATGAGAATGATAATGTGGAGATCCAGCCGATCACAAGGATCGCTCATGTGAAACTGGAAGACCTGGTCGGATATGAAATCCCGAAGCAGAAACTGATCGAGAATACAGAAGCTTTCGTAAGAGGCAGAAAGGCAAACAACTGTCTGCTTTTTGGTGATGCGGGTACAGGTAAATCCTCAAGTATCAAGGGAATCCTGAACCGTTATTATGATGAGGGACTTCGTATTATCGAGGTGTATAAGCATCAGTTTCAGGATCTGAATGATGTGATCGCCCAGATCAAGAACAGAAACTATAAATTCATTATCTATATGGATGATCTGTCATTCGAGGAATTTGAAATCGAATATAAATATCTGAAGGCAGTGATCGAGGGTGGTCTGGAGAAGAAGCCGGACAATATCCTGATCTATGCAACAAGTAACAGAAGACATCTGGTAAGAGAGAAATCCAGTGACAAGCTGGAGATCATGGATGATGACGATCTGCATTCCTCCGATACAGTGCAGGAGAAGCTTTCACTGGTTTATCGTTTTGGTGTCCGTATTTATTATGGTGCACCGAGCAAAAAAGAATTCCAGACAATTGTGAAAGCTCTCGCAGAGAGAAACGGAATTACCATGCCGGAGGACGAACTGTTTCTGGAAGCAAATAAGTGGGAGCTTTCCCATGGAGGACTTACAGGACGAACTGCACAGCAGTTTATCGACCATCTGCTGGGTGTGGAGAAGGAATAAAAAAGCAAATAGATGAATGGTAAAGGGGGAACGCATATGGCAGTCATGACATTTGCAGCCATTGATATCGGATCTTATGAAGTCAGCATGAAGATCTTTGAGATGTCAAAAAGAATTGGTTTTCGTGAACTGAATGATGTCAGATACAGTCTGGAAATCGGAAAGGGTGTCTATTCTGACGGAAAGATCGATTCAGAAATGCTGAATGTTTTATGTGAGGTGCTGAACGACTTTAAGAGGCTGATGCAGGACTTTGGGGTGGAAGAGTATCGTGCCTGCGGCACCAGTGCATTCAGAGAACTTGTGAATCCGCTGCTGATCATTGAACAGATCTATCAGCGTACAGGAATGAAAATAGAAATATTAAGCAGTGCAGAACAGCATTTCCTTGGGTACAAATCAATTGCTGCTATAGAAAAGGGATTCAAAAAGATGATCCAGAAAGGCACCGCGATCCTGGATGTGGGCGGCGGCAGCCTTCAGGTTTCCCTCTTTGACAAAGATGCGCTGGTCACTACCCAGGGACTTAAAATGGGAAGTTTAAGAATCCGACAGCGTCTGCAGGAACTGGAGAAAACAACCATTCATTATGACAAGCTGGTTGAGGAATTTATCCGAAATGACCTGATGAGCTTCCAGCGTCTATATCTGAAAGACAAGGATATCAAGAATGTGATCCTGATGGGAGATTTCATCACAGATATGATCTTCCAGGAGGAAATGGAAGATAAGATCATTACAAGGGAAGAATTTATGAAACGCTATGAGGATACGGTAGGAAAATCTGTTGATCTGCTGGCTCAGGAAATGGAGATCGATCCGGAGTATGCGTCCCTTGTAGTGCCGACTATGGTAGTGTGCAGAAACTTTATCGATATTTTTAACGCAGAATCTCTCTGGGCTCCGGGTGTTTCTCTGTTGGATGGAATTGCCTATGATTTTGCAGAGAAAAAGAAATTTATCAAGAGTGTGCATAATTTCGAGAATGATATTCTGGTTACTTCAAAGAATATCGCGAAACGCTATTCCAGCAGTAAGAGTCACATTCAGGGAACGATGAATCTCTGCCTGAATATTTTTGACAGCATGAAGAAAGTTCATGGCATGGGTTCAAGAGAACGTCTGTTACTGCAGATCGCGGCACTGCTCCATGACTGCGGCAAATATATCAGCATGGAAAATGTTTCTGAGTGTTCTTATCAGATCATTATGTCCACAGATATTATCGGTCTGTCCTCTCTGGAACGCCAGATGATCGCGTGTGCGGTCAGATTCAATAATTCTGCGTTTGTTCACTACGATGAACTTTACAGTATGGGAATAGCGATTGACAGAGAGAGCTATATCAAGGTAGCAAAGATGACTGCGATCCTTCGTCTGGCAAATGCCATGGACAGAAGCCATTATCAGAAAGTAAAAGGGATCAAGACAGCGCTCAAGGACAGAGAACTGCAGATGATCGTGGATTCCGCACAGGATATTTCCCTGGAACTAGGACTGCTGAAAGATAAAGTCGCATTTTTTGAAGAAGTATTTGGCATTCGTTTGGTTCTCAGGCGTAAGGGCAGAGCATAAAGGAGGATGAACTTATGGATCTTGGAAAATTTGAAAAAAAAGAGTATTTCGTAAACCGTGAGCTGAGCTGGCTCAAATTTGACGAGCGTGTTCTGAGTGAAGCAAGAGATAAAAATCTTCCTTTATTTGACAGACTGAAGTTCCTGAGCATTACCGCATCCAATCTGGATGAATTCTTTATGGTGCGTGTGGCGTCTCTTAAGGATCAGGTGCATGCAGGATATCATAAAACAGACATTGCAGGAATGACAGCCAAGGAACAGTTAAAAGAAATCAGTGTCCGTACCCATGAACTGGTTCATGTACAGTATAATACTCTGAACCGTTCTCTGATCCCTGCGCTTGAGAAAGCCGGAATGCACCTGGTGGCAGCCCATGAGAATCTTACAGAAGCACAGAGTGCATTTGTAGACAGATACTTTGAGGATAATGTATATCCGGTACTTACACCGATGGCAATGGACTCTTCCAGACCGTTTCCACTGATCAGAAATAAAACATTGAATATCGGCGCTCTGATCTCCAAGAAGGAGAAGAGTGATAAACTCAACAAGAAAGATAAAGCAGGAGAGCTTTTGTTTGCTACAGTGCAGGTTCCGTCTGTGCTTCCAAGGGTGGTGCAGATTCCGTCAAAGAAGGATGGAGATACCACAGTGATCCTGCTGGAAGAGATTATTGAAAGAAATATTGACAAACTTTTCCTGAGTTATGATGTAATATGTGCTCATCCTTACCGTATTATGCGTAATGCGGATCTTACCATCGATGAAGATGAGGCAGAGGATTTGCTGGTGGAGATTCAGCGTCAGTTAAAGAAACGCCAGTGGGGCGAAGTTATCCGTCTGGAAGTAGAGGATAAGATGGATGAATGCCTGCTGAAGATTCTGAAAACGGAATTTGACATCAAAGAGGCAGATATTTTTGAGATAAACGGACCTCTGGATCTTACCATGCTGATGAAAGTATATGGTGCGGATGGCTTTGACGCTTACAAGACACCGAGATATCAGCCGGCACCTGTACCGGAATTCCAGAATGAGAAGGATATTTTCCAGGTGATACGTGAGGGCGATGTATTCCTGCATCATCCTTATATGAGCTTCGATCCTGTTGTAAATTTCGTGCGTCAGGCAGCAAAAGATCCGGATGTTCTGGCTATCAAACAGACTCTGTATCGTGTCAGCGGCAATTCACCGATCATTGCTGCCCTTGCGCAGGCAGCAGAAAACGGCAAACAGGTTTCCGTACTGGTAGAACTGAAAGCCCGTTTTGATGAAGAGAATAATATTGTATGGGCGAAGAAGCTGGAGAAGGCAGGATGTCATGTAATCTATGGTCTGGTAGGTCTTAAGACACACAGCAAGATCACACTGGTTGTGCGCAGGGAAGAGACAGGAATCCGCCGTTATGTGCATCTGGCAACCGGAAACTACAATGATTCCACTGCCAAACTCTATACAGACTGCGGTATCTTTACCTGCGATGAACGTTTTGGTGAAGATGCAACAGCAGTATTTAATATGCTCTCCGGATATTCAGAACCGAAGAGCTGGAATAAGCTGATCGTAGCGCCGATCTGGATGAAAGACAGATTCTTAAGCCTGATCGAACGTGAGGCAGAGAATGCGAAGAAAGGACTTCCGGCGTTGATCCGTGCAAAGATGAATTCCCTCTGTGATCCGAAGATTATTGCAGGATTGTATTATGCATCTTCCTGCGGAGTTCAGGTGGAGCTTCTGGTAAGGGGTATCTGCTGTCTGAAAGTAGGAGTGCCGGGAATCAGTGAGAATATTCATGTCCGTTCTATTGTAGGGGAATTTCTGGAGCATAGCCGTATTTTCTATTTTGAAAACGGCGGAAACCCGGAAATCTATATGGGAAGTGCGGACTGGATGCCGCGTAACCTTGACCGCCGGGTAGAGATTGTTTTTCCTGTGGAAGATGAGAAGATTAAGAAAGAGCTGGAGCACGTACTTGATCTGGAGTTTAAGGATAATGTAAAAGCTCATATCCTGCAGCCGGATGGAACTTATGTGAAGCCGGATAAACGAGGCAAAGCCCAGATTAACTCTCAGATGGAATTCTGTATGGAGGCAACTGAGAAGGCTGCACTTCATAAACACGAAGAAAAGAAATCCCGTGTATTCATTCCGGCAGAGCCAGCGGAGGATATAGAGGAATAAGAAACAAGAAACAGTCAGAAACAGAAATAAATAACTGGGAAATGCCATGGAAAGCGGTGGAGCTGCCATGGCATTTCTTCTCTGGGACAAAAAAATAAAAATTTTTTTGTGGCAAAAACCGCATAAATACAGGGCTTTTTGAACGAAAAATTCGAGAAAAATAAAAAAATTGAAATTTTTTTAAAAAAGTACTTGCATTTTAGAAAAAGATGGTGTATATTAAACGAGTCGACAGCGAAGAGCAAACGACAGACAAACAAATGGCCAGTTGGTCAAGGGGTTAAGACGTCGCCCTCTCACGGCGAAAACACGGGTTCGATTCCCGTACTGGCTGCTACGAAATAGTGAGAATTTAACCAGAGCTTAAGCTCTGGTTATTTTTTTTGTCAGGGATTTCCCCTGACATGTTGTATGTCTTTGTGGACAAAAATGATTGAAGAACCAGGAGATTTCATCTGACAACAGAGGAGTAATATTTGGAAAGGAAGAACGATATGGCCACTGATGAAGAACTTTATGGGCAATATCTGTGCGGTGATGAGACAGGACTTGAACTGTTGATAAAAAAATACGGCGATCCGCTGACCTTATACATTGATGGTTATCTGCATGACGTCCACGAAGCGGAAGATTTAATGATGGAAACCTTTTCCTGGCTGTTTACGAAAAAGCCCCGCATCCGGGATGGATGTTTTAAGGCTTACCTCTATAAAGCAGCGCGGCATATGGCTTTACGTCACAAAAGCAGACGGCGGGTTTTCTTCAGTCTTGATGACCTGACCAGAGAACCGGAGGCACAAACGCTGGTGGAGGAGATCGTCCGCACAAAAGAACGGAATCAGATCCTGCATCTCTGCATGGACGAGTTAAATCCAGATTATCGGGAGGCCCTTTATCTGACCTATTTTGAGGGTATGAGCTATCAACAGGCAGCTGAGGTCATGGGGAAAAGTGTAAAGCAGATCACAAATATGGTGTACCGGGGAAAAGAGCGTTTACGTGGATTATTGCAACGGGAGGGTATTACAGATGTTGAAAAATGAGGAACGGATTGTTGAGGTAAAACGGCGTATTGAGGAAAAAGAACGACAGCAGAGACTGCGGCACAGACGGATTGTCTCCGCATTCTGCATAGCGGCATGCCTTGCAGTGATCGTTGGTGTTTCCTTTGTCATGCCAGGTATTGTCGGACAGATTACGCCCGGTACTTCTTCCGGCTTTGAAACGGCAGCAACAATTTTAGGCGGCGGCACTGCACTGGGATATATGGTAATCGGACTGTTGGCTTTTATTCTCGGCGTTTGCGTGACTATTCTGTGCTTCCGCATCCGCCAGCTGAACAAAGAGGAGCAGACAGAGGAACAAAAGGGGAACAATGGAGATGGAGCTGATCAGTAATCTTTTTCAATTCGCTGTCACCCTGCTGGGCTTTTGTCTGAGTGGTATCTGGTATCTGAAAGATCGAAAACAGACCTGTTTCCTGCTGACCTGTTTTTACGGCTGCTTTGCCCTTGGCTCTCTTTACTGGACGCTGTATCTGCTTCTGTTTTCTGAAACGCCGCAGGTCTTTTATGTGTCAGAGTTCGGCTGGATAGCCAGCGTGATTTTCCTTTATCTTCTGCAATACACCCTTTCCTCTGCAGAGGAAAGAGACTTTTCGACACGGAAATCTCTGATAGCTCCTCTGATCGGCGTTCCGCTTTGTGTATTTTACTGTACTTTTGGGGATGTTCTCTCCAATCTGCTCTGGTGTGGCATGATGATCGTTGTTTCTTATCATTCCATCAGAGGGCTTATTTATGCTCTGATACAGACGGGAACGGCACGTAAGATCCGGTATTTTCACATTGGGGTGCTGTGCTATGTGGCGGTGGAGTATGCTCTTTGGCTCTCCGGCTGTCTGTGGCCGGGTTATTCCATTTCCAATCCCTATTGCTGGTTTGATCTTCTGCTTACAGGCTGCCTGTTTGCACTGCTGCCAGCCACAGGAAAGGCGGTGCAGGTATGACATATATTGAAAACGTATTT
>OLPK01001762.1_pt1 | contig 11946 bp, 8 predicted proteins | sample 1672261 | NCBI WGS metagenome assembly OLPK01 (sample SAMEA3136665, study PRJEB25190) | human gut metagenome
TTCGATGTAGTAATTAACGAAGGCGAAATCAAGTGGGACACCTTCCGAAGCGGTGGTGCCGGCGGACAGAACGTAAATAAGGTGGAATCCGGTGTGCGTCTGCGCTATGTCTGGAAGAACCCCAATACGGGTGTTTCTGAGGAAATCCTGATAGAATGTACCGAAACGCGCGATCAACCGAAGAATAAGGAACGCGCCCTCTCACGCTTGCGTACATTTATTTACGACAAAGAACACCAGAAATATCTGGACGATATTGCCTCCAAGCGTAAGACAATGGTATCCACCGGAGACCGCTCCGCTAAAATCCGTACCTACAACTATCCGCAAGGACGTATCACTGATCATCGTATCAACTATACCATTTATAACCTTGCCGCCTTCATGGATGGCGATATCCAGGACTGCATAGACCACCTGATTGTAGCGGAAAATGCAGAACGACTGAAAGAGAGTGAACTGTAACCCTAAAAGAAAGCCATAGACCCGGAAACATCAACGGCAGAACAAGATGAAAGGACAGTTTTTAAATAAAGCATTTCATACTGCCTGAAACGTTTTCCAACCACAGTATGTTTTGTCCTTGCACTTACCGCCTATCTGGCTTATCTGGTATCTACCGAAATGGATGATGAAAAGAAGCTGACGCTGGTTTTGGGTTATTACTTCTCTGTCGGTACTCTGCTCTCACTCACTCTCCATCTGTGGAGCGAAGAGATAAAGAACCGGATTAAAGAACTCGATGACGATTCTGTAATCGTCGTGTTGAATCGAGAGTTCAATACCGACTCTTTAACAAGAGTAAAAGTGGAACGAGGTTTGTTTGTTGAGGGAGATAATGAAAAAATTGACGAATTGGTATTTAAGGGAGCTCCGGTGAAAGCCGATGAGAAGTTGCCGATAGCTTTTGTGTTTGGTAAACTATTGAAGAAGATGCCGGAAGCGTATACCGATGTGAGAGGACAAGTAACGGCCGATTACCAAACTTACCTTGAAAAAGTTTGGGTGAAGAAACTCAATAAAAAATATCCGGTAGAAATCTATGAAGATGTCCTAAAAACAGTTAATAGGCCGTAGTTGCCATTATTTAGTCGTAATTTAGCGGATATTTATGTAGGTAATATAGATGTATAAAGTCTCGATAATAGTATTATGCGCAGCATTTTCGGCATGCCTTTTTTCGGCATGCCGAAGTGGGTTACAGAGCGATGAAAATTCATTGGTACAAGTGGGCGATGAAATACTATCGCGTCAAGAGCTTGCCGATGCCATGCCAGAGGGACTCTCTCGCGCTGATAGTACCGATTTTGCCGACAAGTATATCCGTCGATGGATTTGTGATGTATTACTATATCGAATGGCACAAAAGAATATTCCCGATATAGAACGTATTGATGCATTGGTTGAGAAATACCGACGAGATTTAGTCATATTCGAATATCGTAAGAGATTGGTTAATGAACGGGTGACGAAGTCTTTTGATGAACAAGAAATGCTGGATTATTATGAGCGAAACTCAGAAATGTTTCGTTTGCATGAAGCCATCTTGAAAGGGTTGTTTCTTAAAGTACCGGAGAATACGCCCAATCTTGGACAGTTGAAAAAATGGTATTGTTCTACAAATCCCGATGGAGTAGAAAAGATCGAGAAATATGCTTTGAAAAATGCGGTGATCTATGACTACTTTTATGACAAGTGGATACCGTTTGAAGAAATCGTCAATAATATTCCATACGAGTTTGGAGATGCTGAATCCTTTTTAAAGACACATCATAAGTTGGAATTTAATAAAAACGGATATTGGTATTTACTGAATATTACAGAATATCGTTTGCCGGGAGAAGAAATGCCTTATGATTTTGCTCGGGCTCAAATTCAGGAAATTTTGACAAATAGCAATCGGTTGAACTTTGATCGGGAGCTGGAAGAAAATCTGTATCGGGATGCCGAGAAGTCGGGTGATATAAAGTGGTTGTATAAAGGTGAGAAATCTATTGAAAAAGAGAGTATAAAATAATTGAATTATGTGTAAAGTTACTGATTGGCTTTTATTTTTCTTTATGGCGGTGTCTTTGCCGGCTTTTTCCGATGACAATGTTATCGATGAGGTTGTATGGATAATAGGAGATGAAGCTATTTATAAGTCTGAGGTTGAAGAGCAATATCGACAAATGCAATACGACGGACAACGTATTGATGGCGATCCTTATTGTGTAATACCCGAACAGCTTGCCGTGCAGAAACTTTTTCTGCATCAGGCGAAACTGGATACGATTACAGTTCCTGATGCTACTGTTTTTCAACAAGTAGAGGCTCGTATCAATTATCTGATCGCTAATATCGGGTCGAAGGAAAAAATGGAAGAATACTTTAAAAAGCCGGTAACCGAAATTCGTGAAGAGTTGGCGAATGTTATTCGTGATCAGGGAACCGTACAGGAAGTACAACGAAATTTGGTAAAAGATGTAAAAACCACACCGGCCGAGGTGCGTAAGTTTTATAATCAATTGCCGGCCGACAGTATTCCTTATATTCCCATGCAGGTAGAAGTCCAAATTATTACTTTGAATCCTAAGGTTCCGCAGCAGGAAATAGATAATGTGAAAGCTCGATTGCGTGATTTCAGCGAACAAGTAAATAAAGGCGAGCGAGATTTCTCTACTCTTGCGGTTCTTTATTCCGAAGATCGGGGATCTGCCATGATGGGGGGAGAAATGGGCTTCGTGAGCAAAAGCAATTTGGTGCCGGAGTTTGCCAATGTCGCGTTTAACTTGAATGACCCGAAGAAGGTTTCTAAAATTGTGGAGACCGAATATGGTTACCATATTATACAGTTGATAGAGAAGAGAGGCGACCGTATAAATGTTCGGCATATACTACTTCGTCCGCACGTTTCCGAGAAAGATATATCCGATGCTTTGGTTCGTCTCGATTCGTTGAGGGTAGATTTAATAGATAAGAAAATATCGTTCGATGAAATAACCCAATATGTTTCGCAAGACAAGGATACTCGCAATAACAAGGGACTTATGGTAAACCCTCAAACCGGAAATTCTAAGTTCGAAATGGGACAATTGCCCCAAGATGTGGCTAAGGTGGTTGCCGATTTGAAGGTGGGCGAAATTTCGAAACCGTTTGTCATGACCGACGAACGTAAAAATAAAGAGGTGGTTGCAATCGTAAAGCTGAAAAACAGAATAGATGGACATAAAGCCAATATGTCTGATGATTATCAAACCTTAAAAGCTATTGTAGAGGAAAAGAAGAAGACCGATATATTGAATGAGTGGTTGGCTAAGAAGCAAAGCGAGACATATATCCGCATAAAAGAAGGTTGGCGAAACTGCGAATTTAAGTATGACGGTTGGATAAAGAAATAAGATCGACGCCAATGGGGCATCAAAAAAGAATAAAAGATGAAAAGGGAAGGCATAAAATACTGGTCGGTATTTTATGCCTGCTTACTCTTGGTATGTGGGCGGCATCGGGCACTCCCGAAAAAAAACTTCCTAAACAGGACGATCCCGATAAAGTGTACTTGGTGAATAGTGACGAACTTACTTTCGATAAGGAGCAGAGTGCCGATTATCGAGTATTGAGGGGAAATGTTGTCTTTCGGAAAGATAGTATGTATATGTACTGCGACAGTGCATATTTTTATGAAAAAGACAACTCACTCGATGCATTTAGTAATGTTCGCATGGAGCAGGGCGATACTCTGTTTATTTATGGAGATGTGTTATATTATCGTGGAGATGAGCAGATAGCTCGACTGCGGAATAATGTGCGCATGGAAAACAGAGATGTAACTTTGTTTACCGATAGTTTGAATTATGAGATGATTCCGAATATCGGCTATTATTTCGATGGGGGCAAATTGGTTGATTCTCAGAATGAATTGACTTCTGTATATGGTCAATATTCCCCCGATACCAAACAGTCGGTCTTCAATTTCGATGTGCAGTTGGTGAATGAAAAATATACATTATATTCCGATACGCTCGAATATAATACGCAGACTAAGATTGCCGATATTGTGGGTCCTTCGACTATTGTGTCGGATAGTAATATCATTTATTCGTCGGCGGGTTGGTATAATACCGAAACTGATAAATCGATGCTTTTGGATCGTTCTTTGGTTACGTCGAAAGGACAGAGCCTTACGGGGGATACGATTTTTTACGATAGGCGATCGGGATTCGGAGAAGTGTTCGGTAATATGGTGCTCAACGACTCCATTCGTTCGTTGATTATGGAGGGACAATATGGTTTCTACAATGAAAGAACCGAGTATTCGTTTGCGACAGATTCGGCACGCTTATTGGAGTTTTCGCGAGGCGATACGTTGTATTTGCATGCCGATACTCTTAAATCTCACTTGGTATTGCCCGATTCCACCCGTCTTTTGCAGGCCTATCATGGTGTGAGATTTTTTAGGATAGATGCGCAGGGAGTTTGTGATTCTATGGAGTTTACGTCGGTAGATTCGCTTCTTCACATGTATAAACTCCCTATCATTTGGAATGAAAATTATCAGATAACCGGAGATACGATTCGTATACACATGAATGACAGTACGGTCGATTGGGCCTTGATTCCCGGGTCTGCTTTTGCTGCACAGCATAAAGATTCTGTTTTTTATGATCAAGTTTCCGGTAAGGAGTTGAAAGCATGGTTTGAGCAAGGGCAGTTGCGTCAAATAGATGTAAATGGCAATGCTCAAACGATTTTCTATCCTCAGGAACGGGATTCGACATTGACAGGGCTGAATAAAGCCGAAAGCGGATTTTTGAGAATGTACTTGAAAAATCAGCAGATGGAGAAGATAATTATTTGGCCTCAACCGCAGGGAAGCATGACTCCGTTGGACTTGATAAAGCCCGAGCAGCTATATTTACCGGCCTATAAATGGTATAGTGATTTGAGGCCGGTAAGCCCCGAAGACATATTTCGAAAACCAGAAGTGAAAATAGAAGTTGTTGAAGAGAAAAAACATCGCTTCAATCATTAAGATTTGGTCGAATTATGAGTGATATCATACATTTATTGCCCGATTCTGTGGCTAATCAAATTGCAGCTGGAGAAGTGATACAACGTCCGGCCTCGGTAATTAAAGAATTGGTGGAGAATGCTGTCGATGCGGGTGCTACGTCTATTCAGATTATTTTGAAAGATGCAGGACGTACTCTTATTCAGGTGATAGACGACGGCAAAGGAATGTCTCCGACCGATGCCCGGTTAGCCTTCGAACGTCATTCGACTTCTAAAATTCGTTCGGCCGACGATTTATTCTCGCTACGTACGATGGGGTTTCGAGGAGAAGCGTTGGCTTCTATCGCCGCTATTTCTCAGGTAGAGCTTCGTACGCGCAGAGTCGACGATGAGGTAGGCACTTGTATACGTATGTCGGCTTCCCAATGTGAAGGTCAGGAGGCGATTTCTACTCCTGTGGGGAGTAATTTTGCGGTAAAAAATATCTTTTTTAATGTGCCAGCACGACGTAAATTTCTTAAATCCAATCAGGTGGAATTGAGCAATATACTCAATGAGTTTGAGCGTATGGCATTGATTAATACTCAGATTAGTTTTATTCTCGTCCATAATGACTCGGAATTGTATAATTTGCCGGCTACCAATTTGAGGCAGCGTATTGTTGCACTTTTTGGTAAGAGTCTTAATCAGCAGTTACTTTCTTTGGGAACGGAAACGTCTTTGGTGAAGATTTCGGGTTATGTGGGGCGTCCCGAAGCTGCTCGCAAAAGAGGAGCATTACAATATTTTTTTGTAAATGGCCGGTATATGCGCCACCCATATTTTCATAAAGCGGTGACGATTTGTTACGAACATTTGATACCGGTCGGTGAAATGCCCAATTACTTTATCAATCTTACGGTCGATCCCGAGACGATTGATGTGAATATCCACCCGACTAAGACCGAAATAAAATTTGAGAACGAGCAGCCCATCTGGCAAATTCTTTCTGCCTCTGTAAAGGAAGCATTGGGAAAATTCAGTACGGCTCCCTCTATCGATTTCGATATGGAAGATGCACCGGAAATTCCAACATCGAAGCCGGGCACACATGTTCTTCCCCCTACGGTTCATGTGGATACGACGTATAACCCTTTTCGAGCAGGAGGTGGCGGTTCTTCTGTGAAGAGACCGAATTATGATTGGCAGCAGCTTTATAGCAGCTTTAACAATACAAAAGAAGGTTCGACCGTTCAGCCCGATTCAGACAACGATTTTCCGTCTAAATTGGATTTCTCTGATGGATATGTTTCTAATTTTTCTAGTGAAGGGGAACAATCGGTTTTTCCTGAGTTCGAGTCGAAACTGAATCAAAGCGGTAGGACTGTGTTGCAGTTGAAAGGGAAATACATTATGACTTCTTCGGCTGAGGGGTTAATGGTGATAGATCAACATCGGGCTCATGGCATAATTTTGTTTGAGCGTTTTATGGTGGGAATATCCTCTCGCGAAATGGCTTCGCAACGTGTTTTGTTCCCCGAAATCATGCAATTGACAGTCTCTCAATCAGAAACTTTACATGGAATCTGGGAAGAATTGATAGCACTTGGATTTGATTTAGCCGATATGGGGCAGAATAGCTATTCTATCAATGCGATACCGGCCGGTATAGAAGGGATAGATGTACGAGACCTTATTGGGCAAATGCTTGTAACTGCTTCGGAGAAAGAACATGATGCAAAGGCTTCGTTGCAAAAGCGTATGGCTTGGACTTTGGCCGAGGCTGCTGCTGTACCGGTGGGACAGTCTCTTTCTCAGGAAGAAATGTTGTCTATGGTCGATGATTTGTTATCTTTGAAAACACCGGCTTATACACCCGATGGCAAATCGGTTTTTATCATCGTTTCGTATGACGAGTTGCAGAAGCAGTTTAATTGATTGAGTTATGTTGATTTTGTTGTCTCCGGCAAAAACGATGGTAGGGAGTAGTAGAACTACTGTTCCTTTTGTTACCGTTCCGTTATATAAAAATGAGGCCGAGCATATAGCGATGGAAATGGCTGGTTATTCGGTCGAAGAACTGTCGGGTATGCTGGGGATAAATCGTAATTTGGCCTTGCAGACGAAAGAGAGATATAATGTATTTCATTCGCCCGACGTGTATGGATTACCGGCTCTTTTGGCCTATACCGGTATTGTCTTTCGTTACATTTCGCCGGCCGATTTTACCGAGGCCGATTTTGAATATGCTCAGAATCATCTGCGTATGGCATCGGCTTGTTACGGATTGACTCGGCCGCTCGATGTAATAAAACCCTACCGCATGGAATATGCTGTTGAATTGCCTTCGATGGGTATTCCTGTTTCGGAATATTGGAAGCCGCTTTTAACCGATAAATTGATTGACGATACAAAAGAGGCTGGTGGAATATTGGTCAATTTGGCAAGCCGTGAAATCCAGCAATCGTTCGATTGGTCTCGAATAAATAAAAGGGTACGAGTAATCACTCCCGAATTTAAAGTATATAAAGGCGACGGGTTTAAGACAATCGTGATATATGCGAAAATGATGAGAGGGGCGATGACTCGTTATATTCTAAAAAACAAAATATCTCACCCCGACGATATTTGTTCTTTCTCGGCAGAGGGCTTCCACTTCTCGCCTGAACATTCGAGCGAAAATAATCCTGTATTTGTCGTTTAATCAGCGTTGTTGTCTTGTTATATAAATAGTTCCGGTTCTTTTCTTGTTTCGCATTTTTCCTTGAAAGCCCGAATAGATAGAAATAATTTCAGTGGATTTATTTTTCTCGCATTTTGAGGACAGACGGCGATACATCTCATGCAAGAGATACATTTGCTTTCGTCCGTCATTCGGGGATTCTCTTGGGGAATAGCGTTGGTGGGGCATAATGCCGCGCATTTCCCGCACTGTGTGCATTTTTTACCGGCACGAGGTTTCAGGGGTACTCCGTTATATATTTTATAATCAGCATTTCCTTTCACTTGTATTTCTGTGAAACTCTCTCCATTTTTCAGTTGCACCAATTTAGTTTTGATTTGTTCTGAAAAATTCTTTAAGATCGTTTCATCGTCAGAATCCGGACGACCTTTGGCATAAACCCTCATGATAGAATGCTCGGCAATACAGGCGATACAAGCAACGGTTTGAAATCCGTTCGATTCCATCGTTGTTTTTAATTCAAGTAAAGCATCGTCGTAATCCCGATTCCCATAGACGACCACGAGTATAGCCGGGGTGTTATGCCCGGTTATACGTTTCAGTCGATCTATGGCTACGGAAGGAACTCTCCCTCCATACACAGGAACAGCTACTAATAGGGTGTCTTCCCCATTTAGCTCGTAAGAGTTCTGTTGCCGTGTATGGTCGGTAATATCTATTTCCGTAGCCTGAGGGTCTATCTCTTTGCCGATGATATAGGCAGCCTTTCGGGTTCCACCCGTCGGGCTGAAATAAACGATGTGCATTTTTTTATTGTTTGTTTCTACGCTCCTGAACAATGGCATCGAGAACAGCGACCGTCGTTAGGTTGACAATATCTCTCGTCGAGCTGGCAATATCGGTGAAGTGAATAGGCTTGTTCAATCCCATTTGTATCGGGCCGATAGACTCTGCCACACCCATTTCCAGCATCATTTTATAAGCCGAGTTCGCCGAACTTAAATTCGGGAAAACAATCGTATTTACTTCTCTCCCTTTCAGCTTGTTGAACGGGTACGATTTGTCTCGGAGTTTATTATTGAGGGCAAAGTTCATTTGCATTTCTCCGTCGATGATGATTTCGGGATATTGTTCGTGTAAAATTTTAATGGCTTCGTGTACTCTTAGGGGACTTCCTTGATTATCCGACCCGAAGTTAGAATAGGATACCATAGCGATAACAGGATCTTTGGCAAAAAACCTTACAGAGTCATAGGACAATTTTGCAATGTCGATTAATGTTTCGGTAGTCGGTTTCCGATTGATGAGTGTATCGGCAAGGAAATAAGTCCCGCACTTGGTGTTCATGATGTGCATAGCTCCGAAATGTTTGTATCCTTCGCGTATACCGATAACCTCTTTTGCAATCTGTATAGTCTCTGCATACTTGGAGTATGTGCCTGTGATGAAGGCGTCGGCTTCTCCGGCTTCGACCATCATCATACCGAAATAATTGCGGTCGAACATCTTTTCATGAGCTTCGGCGTAGGTCATGCCCTCGCGTTGTCTCTTTTCTGTAAGAAGCTGTGCGTAGCGGATACGGCGGTCTTCTTCGTTCGGATGCCTCAAATTGATAATTTGCATGCCCGATAAATCTACACCTATGGACTCTGCCAACTTTCCTATTAACTCATCGTTTCCTAATAAAATAGGTTTACAAATGCCCTCTTTCATTGCCGTAGAAGCTGCTTGTAACATATTGGCATGATTGGCTTCGGCAAACACGACACGTTTGGGCTCTTTGCGGGCCATTTCGGTAAATTCCCGTAACATCTTGTTGTCATATCCCATCAGCTTTTTCAGCCGGTCATTGTAGGCATCCCAGTCGGTGATGTGATGCTGGGCGACACCAGAGTCCATCGCTGCTTTGGCGACTGCGGGGGCTACTGCGGTCAATAGTCTGGGGTCGAGAGCTTTGGGGATAATATATTCGGGACCGAACGAAAGTCTCTTTATTCCATAGGCCGAGTTGACAACATCGGGTACAGGTTCTTTGGTTAGTTTGGCAATGGCATACGTAGCAGCCAGTTTCATCTCTTCGTTAATGGCGGTAGCGCGAACATCGAGAGCTCCTCTGAAAATGTAAGGGAATCCCAATACATTATTTATTTGGTTGGGATAGTCCGACCGACCGGTAGCGAATATCAAATCTTTGCGAGAAGCCATTGCTTTATCGTAAGATATTTCGGGATTAGGATTGGCCAATGCGAATACGATGGGCTTTTCATTCATGGATTGTACCATTTCTGTTGTCAAGACATCGGCCACGGAAAGTCCCAGAAAAATATCCGCTCCGCGCATGGCATCGGCTAAGGTCTTTATATCGGTTCGTTCGGTGGCGAATTGCTTTTTTGCCGGCGACAAATCGGTGCGGCTGGTGCTGATGACCCCTTTGCTGTCCACCATGACGATGTTCTCTTTTTTAATGCCCAATCCCATGTATAATTTCGTACAAGAGCTGGCTGCGGCTCCGGCGCCGTTAACGACGAGTTTCGCCTCTTCTATTTTTTTCCCTTGTATATCGAGAGCATTTAAAAGTCCGGCCCCGGAAATAATCGCTGTTCCGTGCTGATCGTCGTGCATAACGGGGATATTTAGTTCCTCTTTTAATCGGGTTTCTATTTCGAAACACTCGGGAGCTTTTATATCTTCCAAATTTATACCTCCGAAAGTGGGGGATATGGCTTTTACTGCGGCAATAAATTTGTCAGGGTCTTTTTCATTGACCTCAATATCGAATACGTCGATACCTGCGAATATCTTGAATAGCAAGCCTTTCCCTTCCATGACGGGCTTTCCGGCCAAAGCACCGATGTCGCCTAAACCCAATACAGCCGTCCCGTTGGAAATGACTGCTACTAAATTACCTTTGGCCGTGTATTCATACGCCTTTTCTGCATCTTGTTCTATTTCAAGACACGGTTCTGCTACTCCCGGAGTATAGGCTAGGGATAGGTCTCGTTGTGTACTATAAGGTTTGGTAGGAATTACTTCTATTTTTCCAGCTTTACCTTCACTGTGATATTTTAAGGCATCTTCTTTTGAAACTTTTGACATAAGTATACTATTTAGTGGTTTATCTGTTTAATTTGTATTCCTAAAAGTTAAATAACTTTTAATTTGTAAGCATATCGAGTACAAATGTAGCAAATTTATCTCATCTCTTATGTTAAGAAAAACATTTCTTTAAAAATAAAAGTTTTACAAGGGGAATCAGCTCTTTCGATATTCTTTGGGTGATAATCCGATTTGATGTTTAAAATATTTACTGAAAAAAGTTTGTGAGGGAAAGTTCAGTTCATTGCTGATTTGCTGAATCGTCATACTTGAATTTTTGAGTAATCTTTGAGCCTCCAAAATGACATACCTCTTTATCCATTCGCTAGCCGATATGCCGCTATTATTTTTTACGGTTGTAGATAAATATTTGGCTGTAATACATAGCTTGTCGGCATAGAAATTCAACTGTCTATATTTTTTGAAATTTTTTTCTACCAAATCTAAGAATTCGTAGGTAATATAGTCGGCTCTTGTCTTTTCGTTTTTTTTGTAAGAACTTATTTGTTTCCAAACTGTCGAATAGAAAAGTGCTACGGTAAGGTGTTGTATCGATTTTATTCGGAAAGGATTATCAGTATCGGCTATTATCTTTTTTATGTAAGCACAATAGTCCAATAATGCAGTTAAAGTTTCCTGAGATAAATGATGAGATATATTGTCCTGCCGGGGGAACCTTAATAATAAAATTTCATTTTTGGAATACGATGCGATATTGCTGGCGAAGTTTTTGGTAAAAGCAATGCAAATGATATAAAAATCTTCGCTGTTACTATCGTGTTGTAAAATTTGATTGGGATAAATGCTGATTACGCAAGGAGCTATTGCATTATACTCTATGGAATTTATTTTTCCTTTAACCCAACCTTTCAGGACAATACATAATGTGAATGCTTCTGCTTTGTAAGGATAGTTGAATTTTGATAAATCCGAGATATTATCTTTATTAATCTCTATCAAAGCGAACTCGTTATCGACATGTAAAACATGTTTGTAATGATTGAAGCTCTCGTTGGGAATATCGGTTATGTGAATGGTCATAAATATTTTTATTTTTTCGGAGCAAAAATAGTCTAATAGTCTTGTAAATAATCTTGAATGAGAAAAATAGACCTGAATAGGGGGATAAAAGGACTCATTTGTATGTAAAGATGGATTTATATTTGCAGCCGAAATAAAATCTCTGAAAGAGAATT
>OLPK01001770.1_pt1 | contig 11868 bp, 8 predicted proteins | sample 1672261 | NCBI WGS metagenome assembly OLPK01 (sample SAMEA3136665, study PRJEB25190) | human gut metagenome
ATCGCTTAGAAGTGGCTGCGCTGGAGAAGTGGGAGCCACTGGAGCTAACACCGCAAGCAGCTGCGACTTTCAGCCATCTGGGAGCTTTGATTGGGACGATTCCTAATACCGACGACGATGCTCTGCGCTTGGCTCTGGGAGCACATCCTGACCTGAAGTTTCAGGAAGTCTTTACCGATGATACGGAGCATGGGGTTCTTATGTTTTACAAGACAGGCTCTCTGGAAGATGTTCGCAAAATCTTGAAAGAGTATGGCTTTAAGCCTTTTGAGTATGACCACGCGGAACTGCCTGCTGAGCGGATAGCCCTGCTCAAGGCCAACATTCGACAGCAGGAGGCTGTGGCGGAAGCTATGACCAAGAGTCTGGCAGCTTCCAAGAATGAACTGGACCAGCTCAAGGTTCAACTGAACTATCTCTGCAATCTCTCCTCCCGTCAAGAAAGTAAGAATCAGTTAGCCAGCACGCAAAATCTGGCAGCCTTGGAAGGCTGGATCGAAAGCAATCAAGTTCAAGCTCTTGAGGCTTGCTTGACAGAGCAGTTTGGTCAGAGCATTCTCATCCAGACCAGAGAGATTCGACAGGATGAGGAAGATAAGGTTCCGACCAAGCTTAAAAACAATGCCTTGGTGGAGCCCTTCGAGCTAGTGACAGAGATGTATTCCTTGCCTAAGTATGGTGATAAGGATCCAACCCCTGTCGTTTCCCTATTTTATTTTGTATTCTTTGGCATGATGGTTGCCGACATCGGCTACGGCCTTTTGCTCTTTGTGGGCACCAGTCTGGCGCTGCACTTCTTGCATGTCAAGTCGGGACTGGCTAAGAATCTGCGATTCTTCCGCCTGCTGGGTGTGGCAGTCATCATCTGGGGGCTGGTTTATGGTTCTTTCTTTGGCTTTGAACTGCCCTTCGCTCTCATTAGCACCAGCTCCGACGCCATGACGATTCTGGTTATTTCGGTCGTCTTTGGCTTTGTTACAGTGCTGGCTGGCCTCTTCCTCAGCGGTCTGAAAAATATCCGCCTCAAAGATTATGCAGAAGCTTATAATGCAGGCTTTGCTTGGGTGCTGATTTTGCTGGGGCTGCTACTCTTGGCCTTGGGAAATTTCTTCCCATCCTTGGCCTTTGCAGCAACGATTGGTCAATGGCTGGCCATCATCAACGCTCTGGGTATACTGGCAGTATCCATTGTCAGTGCTAAGAGCTTGGCAGGATTGGGGTCAGGTCTCTTTAATCTCTACAATGTCAGCGGTTATGTGGGAGATCTTGTCAGCTTTACGCGGCTGATGGCTCTGGGGCTTTCGGGAGCCAGCATTGGCTCGGCCTTTAACTTGATTGTCAGCCTCTTTCCACCTGTCGCTCGCTTTAGCATTGGCATTCTGCTCTTTATTGCTTTGCATCTGGTCAATATGTTTCTATCTTTTCTGTCCGGCTATGTGCACGGAGCGCGTTTGATTTTCGTGGAATTCTTCGGAAAATTCTATGACGGCGGTGGCAAGCCTTTCACTCCGCTCAAGCCTAGCGAAAAATACGTTCAGCAAAGCAAGAAATAAAGATTAGGAACTATGTTAAGAGATGAGAAGCTCATCTTTAGAAAAACACTTGCTACAACATCAAAACAAGTATTATTCATTCAACTAGCTGTTGGTTTTACGGCGATTACAGCATTTTCATAGGAGTAAATCATGGAACATTTAGCATCATATTTTGGAACTTACGGCGGCGCCTTTTTTGCAGGTCTGGGAGTAGCTTTGGCGGTCTTTCTCAGCGGAATGGGCTCAGCTCTAGGTGTTGGAAGCACTGGTCAGGCAGCGGCAGCCCTCTTGAAAGAGCAGCCGGAAAAATTCGCTCAAGCTTTGATTTTACAGCTTTTGCCAGGTACCCAAGGTCTCTATGGCTTTGTTATCGGGATTACCGTCTTCTTTAATATCAAGCCGGAATTGGCTCTGCAGTCAGGAGTAGCCTATTTCCTAGCAGCTTTGCCAGTTGCCATTGTTGGTTACTTTTCAGCCAAGCATCAAGGACGAGTGGCGACAGCTGGTATTCAGATTTTGGCCAAGCGTCCGGAAGAGGTCATGAAAGGGGTTATCCTAGCGGCCATGGTTGAAACCTACGCCATCTTGGCCTTCGTTGTATCCTTCATCATGGTTCTGAATGTGAAGTAAGGAGGCTTTTATGTCTGACATATCAGATCTCAAAGCTTCTGTCTTGGAGCAGGCTCACGAAAAGGGGCGTTTGCTTTTGGCTGAGGCTACTGAGAAAATAGAGCATGAAGCCAAGGAACGTGAGACCCAACTGGTTCGGCAAAAGCTTGGACAGCGGGAGCAGCAGCTAAAAGAAATCAGCCGGCGCAGTCAGCGCGAAATTCAGCAGCTAGAAAATCAAAAGCGCCAGTCTACTTTGGTTATCAAGCAGCGGGTTCTCAGAGAGCTTTTTGAAGAGGCTTATGCTCAGATGGCGGCATGGTCATCAGCTGAAGAGGAACATTTTCTGAAGAGTGTCCTGGCTAAATACCCAGAGGAAGAATTGACACTGACTTTCGGTGCTCTATCAGCTGGGAAATTCAGCTCCAGCCAGTTAGAAGACTTGAAAAAATCCTTTCCGCAAGTACACTTTTCAGACCAGTCCATAGCCGCTCAGGCAGGCTTTGTGCTAAGCCAAGGACGGGTGGATGATAGTTATCTCTATCGCGACTTGCTGGACTCTGTCTGGCAGGAGGAAAGTTACCGTCTGGCTCAGGACATTTTCAAAGATCAGGCAGAATAGGAGGCGGACCATGAGTGAAACAAGCTTCTCTCAAGTCAATACAGCCATTAGTGTGCAGGAGGCTTCCTTTTGACGCCCCAGCAATATGATCAGTTGCTGCAGGCTGACGATCCTGCCAGCCGTTCGGCTCTTCTGCAGGGAACGGTCTACTCCATGGATTCTGAAGCGATTAAGGATCTCAATGCCATTGAGCAAGTACTGATGAAGCATTTGTATTCCGTCTATAATTGGGCGCTTGAGATTAGTCCTAGTAAGGAGCTGGTGGAGATTTTCACGCTCCGCTATACCTACCACAATCTCAAAGTTTTTCTCAAGGGTCGGGCGACAGGTCAGTCCCTGGAGCATTTGCTGATGCCAGTGGGGACCTATTCGCTGGAGGTTTTGGAGCACTTAGTCATGGCCTTTTCGGCTGAGTATTGTCCAGATTTCATGCTGGACGAGGTGCTTGCGACCTGGCAGGAATACCAGGATTATCAGGATGTGCGCGTCTTGGAGATTGGCATGGATATGGCTTATTTCCAGCATCTCAAGCGCCTGACACAGGAGTTGGAAGATGACCGTCTGTTGCAGCTGGTGAATCTGACTATTGATTTTTACAATGCCATCACGGTCAAGCGGGCTGTTGGCTTGGAGAAACCGCACAGCTTTATGAGGCAGCTCCTGTCTGATGAAGGGAGCCTCTCTGCTGCCAACTGGATTGCCATGGCAGAGCAGGGAGATTTCTTGACATGGTTCAGCCAGATCAATCCCTGTGGTTACGATTTGGATCTGCGCTCCTATGAGGAGAAAATGAGGAACCAGACCTTGACGACAGTAGAGCTAGAATATCTAGCGGACCTCTTGCAGGCCAAGTTGCTGGCGACTGGTCAGTTTGAGACAGATGGCCCGCTTCCTCTGGCCCGCTATCTGCTGGGCAAGGAGCTGGAAGTCAAGAATCTGCGGCTGATTTTGACCGGTATGGACAATCAGCTGCCAGTAGAGCTTATCAGAGAAAGGATGCGACCGATTTATGGACAAGACTAGCTACAAGATTGCTGTCGTGGGGAATCGCGACACCATCCTCCCTTTTAAGCTGATTGGTTTTCAGACCTTTCCAGTGAAAGAAGCTCAGGAGACGGTCAATACCCTGCGTCGGCTCGCCCGTGAAGATTTCGGCATTATCTATCTGACGGAGGATATGGCTGCGGATATTCCAGAAACCCTGGCCTACTATGACCAGCTGGAGATTCCTGCTCTTGTGCTCATTCCTACCCATAAGGGGAGCACGGGACTGGCTCTTTCGCGGATTCATGAAAATGTCGAAAAGGCTGTCGGACAAGATATATTGTGAGGTTTTTATGCGAATCAATCAACTAGGTCAACCCATTGGGGATGCTCTGCCGGATTTTCAGCTGGGGGAATTACCCAATCTGGAGCGAATTGAAGGCCAGTATGTTATTATCGAGCGTTTGTCCAAGGACAAGCATGGAGCGGATTTGTATGAAGTGTATGGACCGGATTCTCCTGCGGATATGTGGACCTATCTTTTTCAAAATCCTTCCCAAAGTCAGGCAGAATGGTCCCAGAAGCTAGATCAAATGCTGGCAGCACAGGATCGTTTTCACTATGCGATTGTGGATAAGGAGAGCGGTAAGGCTCTAGGAACTTTTGCCTTGATGAGGATTGACAGAAATAACCGTGTCATTGAAGTGGGAGCTGTGACCTATTCGCCCAAACTGAAGCGCACCAGACTGGCTACGGAAGCCCAGTACTTACTGGCACGCTATGTCTTTGAAGAGCTGGAGTATCGCCGCTATGAATGGAAATGCGATGCCCTCAATCAGCCTTCAAGGCGGGCAGCAGAGCGGCTTGGTTTCACCTATGAAGGCAGGTTTCGTCAGGCTGTTGTATATAAGGGGCGCAACCGAGACACGGACTGGCTGTCTATGATTGACAGGGATTGGCCGACCGTCAAGAGCCGTCTAGAAAAATGGCTGAGCCCAGACAATTTCGACGAAAAGGGCCGGCAAATAAAATCCTTATCTGATTTTTAAAATAAAAAGTAACAATCTTTGCCCTAGAGTTAGCTAAGAAGAATTTCAAACTCGCGGCAAGAATCAAAAAATACTCTTTGGAAATGAATTTCAAACTGTTACTTAGTTTGCTCTTTGATTTTCATGGAGAAGGAACAAAAATCTCCCAAGAATGGAGGAAGATTGTGAGTCAAGGAAAGATTATCAAAGTTTCTGGTCCTCTGGTGCTGGCATCAGGGATGCAGGAAGCGAATATTCAGGATATCTGCCGGGTTGGCGATTTGGGGCTGATCGGTGAAATTATCGAAATGCGGCGGGACCAAGCCTCTATTCAGGTTTATGAAGAAACTTCTGGCTTGGGGCCAGGAGAGCCGGTCATCACGACCGGAAGTCCTCTGTCTGTTGAACTTGGTCCAGGCCTGATTTCCCAGATGTTTGACGGAATTCAGCGGCCTTTGGAGCGTTTCCAGACCATCACGGCGAGCGACTTCCTCGTCCGCGGTGTCCAACTGCCAAATCTAGACCGAGAGGCTAAGTGGGATTTTGTTCCAGGTCTGTCTGTCGGAGATGAGGTTGAGGCTGGCGATATTCTGGGAACGGTTCAGGAGACCAATCTGGTAGAGCACCGCATCATGGTGCCGGTCGGCGTCAGTGGACGCTTGGCTAATATCTCAGCTGGCAGTTTCACTGTTGAAGAGACTGTTTACGAGATTGAGCAGGCGGACGGGTCTGTCTTTAAAGGGACTCTCATGCAAAAATGGCCGGTCCGTCGTGGGCGTCCTTTTGCTCAGAAGCTGATTCCAGTTGAGCCCTTGGTGACAGGTCAGCGGGTCATTGATACCTTCTTCCCAGTGACCAAGGGCGGAGCAGCAGCCGTACCAGGACCTTTCGGAGCCGGTAAGACTGTTGTTCAGCATCAGGTGGCCAAGTTTGCCAATGTTGACATCGTTATCTATGTTGGCTGCGGCGAGCGTGGCAATGAGATGACCGATGTACTCAATGAATTTCCAGAACTGATTGACCCAACGACAGGCCAGTCCATCATGCAGCGGACGGTGCTGATTGCCAACACCTCCAATATGCCGGTGGCGGCTCGGGAAGCGTCGATTTACACAGGGATTACGATTGCAGAATACTTCCGTGACATGGGCTACTCCGTGGCCATCATGGCGGACTCCACCTCTCGCTGGGCAGAAGCCCTGCGGGAAATGTCCGGCCGTCTGGAAGAAATGCCGGGTGACGAAGGCTATCCTGCCTATCTCGGCAGCCGGATTGCTGAGTACTACGAGCGGGCTGGCCGGGTCAAGACACTCGGTTCGACTGCTCGCGAAGGCTCTATAACTGCTATAGGAGCCGTATCACCTCCGGGTGGAGATATTTCTGAGCCGGTAACGCAAAATACCCTGCGGATTGTCAAGGTCTTCTGGGGCTTGGATGCCCAGCTGGCTCAACGCCGGCATTTCCCAGCTATCAACTGGCTGAGCTCTTACTCGCTCTACCTAGACGAAGTGGGAGCCTATATCGACCAGCATGAGAAGATTGCTTGGGCAGAAAAGGTGACCAAGGCCATGAATATCCTGCAAAAGGAGAGCGAACTGCAGGAAATCGTGCGTTTGGTGGGCCTGGATTCCTTGTCTGAGAAGGACAGACTGACCATGAATGCAGCCAAGATGATTCGTGAGGACTACCTGCAGCAGAATGCCTTTGATGATGTGGACACCTATACTTCTTTCAAAAAACAGGTAGCTTTATTGAGCAATATTCTGACCTTCGATGCGGAGGCCAATCGTGCCTTGGAGCTGGGGGCTTATTTCCGGGAAATCATGGAAGGAACAGTGGAGCTACGTGACCGAATTGCCCGCAGTAAGTTTATCCATGAAGACCAGCTGGAAAAAATTCAGGCTCTCAGTCAGACTATCGAGGAAACTCTGCACCAGATTCTTGCCCAAGGAGGACTAGACAATGAGCGTCATTAAAGAATACCGCACCGTCAGTGAAGTTGTCGGCCCTCTGATGATTGTCGACCAAGTCGCTGGCGTGCATTTCAATGAATTGGTAGAAATCCAGCTGCATGACGGCAGCAAGCGTCAGGGCCAGGTCCTGGAAGTCCAAGAAGACAAGGCTATGGTCCAGCTTTTTGAGGGATCTAGCGGTATTAATCTGGAAAAAGCCAAGGTCCGCTTTACAGGTCGTCCGCTAGAGCTGCCAGTGTCAGAAGACATGGTAGGCCGGATTTTCAATGGGATGGGCAAGCCGATTGATGGCGGCCCAGCTATCTTGCCAGAAAAATATCTGGATATTGACGGTCAAGCCATCAATCCAGTAGCTCGCGACTATCCGGATGAGTTTATCCAGACCGGTATTTCAGCCATCGACCACCTCAATACCTTGGTTAGGGGGCAAAAACTGCCAGTGTTTTCCGGATCTGGTCTGCCCCACAAGGAATTAGCTGCTCAAATCGCCCGTCAGGCTACCGTGCTTAATTCTGATGAAAACTTCGCCGTGGTCTTTGCGGCTATGGGGATTACCTTTGAAGAAGCCGAGTTCTTCATGAATGACCTCCGGGAGACAGGAGCCATTGACCGTTCGGTGCTCTTTATCAATCTGGCTAATGATCCGGCTATCGAGCGGATTGCGACGCCACGGATTGCCCTGACAGCAGCCGAGTACCTAGCTTATGAAAAAGACATGCACGTTCTGGTCATCATGACTGACATGACCAACTATTGCGAAGCCCTACGGGAAGTTTCCGCAGCTCGTCGTGAGGTGCCGGGCCGCCGTGGGTATCCGGGCTATCTCTATACTAACCTGTCCACCCTCTATGAGCGGGCTGGACGTCTGGTCGGAAAGAAAGGCTCTGTGACGCAGATTCCGATCCTGTCTATGCCAGAGGATGACATTACCCATCCGATTCCAGACTTGACGGGTTATATTACAGAGGGGCAGATTATCCTTTCACGCGACCTTTACAACAGCGGCTATCGTCCGCCCATCAATGTCCTGCCATCTCTATCTCGTCTCAAGGACAAGGGCTCAGGTGAGGGCAAGACCAGAGGTGACCATGCCGCAACCATGAACCAATTATTTGCCGCCTATGCGCAAGGCAAGCAGGCTAAGGAGTTGGCTGTTGTTCTGGGGGAATCCGCCCTGTCCGAAACAGACAAGCTTTATGTACGCTTTACCGACCGCTTCGAGCAGGAATACATCAATCAAGGTTTCCAGACCAACCGAACCATTGAGGAAAGCTTGGATCTAGGCTGGGAACTCCTGTCCATCTTGCCAAGAACAGAACTTAAGCGGATCAAGGACGATATGATTGACCAATACCTGCCGCAGACCAAGGAGGAAGAAAGATGACGCGACTCAATGTCAAGCCGACTCGGATGGAGCTGAATAACTTAAAAGCCCGTCTCAAAACGGCTGTCCGTGGGCATAAACTGCTCAAGGACAAGCGGGATGAGCTGATGCGGCGCTTCATTGAGTCTGTCCGTGAGAACAATCAGCTTCGCCAAAAGGTCGAATCCGCTCTGGTCGGTCATCTGCAGGATTTTGTCATGGCTAAGGCGCTGGAGAGCGACCTCATGGTTGAGGAGATTTTCGCTGTGCCCACTCGGGAGGTCAATCTGCATGTGGAAACTGAGAATATCATGAGTGTGCGTGTGCCCAAGATGTACGCCCATATTGACAATACGCATACTGATGACGAGGGAGACGTGGTTTATAGCTATGTGGCGTCTAATAGCCAGATGGATGAAACCATTGAAAGCATGAGCGATCTGCTTCCTGACCTGCTGCGACTGGCTGAAATTGAGAAAAGCTGTCAGCTTATGGCGGATGAAATCGAGAAAACCCGCCGTCGGGGCAACGGGCTAGAGTATGCTACCATCCCTGACCTCAAAGAAACCATCTACTACATCGAAATGAAGCTGGAAGAAGCCGAACGAGCCAGCCTCGTCCGAATGATGAAGGTGAAGTAAGATGCGTAGGCGTTAAAAAAACGACTGAAAAATAGGAACTGGGCGATGGATTCTATGAATCCAAGTCCAGTTCTCTTTTTTCCGAGTTTTTAGCCGAAGCTCGATTTAGCTGAGCTAACCTAGACTGAATAGATCTATTCACAGCAAAAATAGGAAAATAGGCGAAGAAGCGACAGCTTCTAGGAGATTTTATCTTTTTTGCCCAGAGCTCAGGTCGAGTTTAACTTAGCAGAATACTAGGAGTTCAAACAAGCCCAAAAGAAAAAACAGAACCTCTCTAAACGGGGTTCTTTTGCTTTTTGCCTTTTTTTATATGTTACAAGAAAATCTCCATATTACAGAGGGCAGACAGTTTTGTTAAATAGGTCGAAAAAGGCTTTTTTCTTAGAAGATTTATGGTAAGATGGTTTTCGTATCATGAATGATTAGGAAGGTGCATTTTGCATATGAAAATGAATAAGAAATTACTTTTGGCTTCAACTGTTGCTTTGTCAGCATTGCCTTTGTTGACAACACGAGCTGAGGAGCAGCCACAAAACTGGACTGCCAGAACAGTTGAGCAAATTAAAGCGGATATTACGAGCAATGAAAACCAACAAACGTACACTGTTCAATATGGTGACACTTTAGGAAATATCGCTCAAGCGATGAATATTGACCTTGTTGAATTGGCTAAAATCAATCAAATTGCCAATGCTGACTTGATTTTCCCAGGTACTGTTTTGACCGTTACAACAAATGGACAAAATGAAATTGCCTCTGTAGAAATCCAAAGCTACCAAGCAGGAAATAACGCAGGATATGTAACAGAAAGTTATACAGCTGACGAGATTTTTGGTACTGAGCAAGCAGCACCCGCAACTCCTGCTCAACCAGCAGAAACTCCAGCTCCAGCTGTTGAGGAAGCTGTTGCAGCTCCAGCAGACCAAGCACCAGCGCCTGCAGAAGAAGCTCCTGCCCCAGTAGCAGAAGTTGCAAGTGAAGCAGCCCCAGCTGCGGAAGAAAATGTAGCAGCTCCTGTAGAAGCAGCGCCACAGCCAGCAGAGGCAGCTCCAGAAGTGACTGAATTAGGACAAAATCAAGTCAGTCAAGCAACTGCCGCTGTTGAGCCAACAACTTACAATGCTCCAGCTGTAACAGATGCTGCAAGCGTGACGACTAACAATCCTGCTAATGAAGGTCTTCAGCCACAAACTGCAGCTCTGAAAGAAGAGATAGCAGCTAAATATGGCATTACAGAATTTAGTCTCTATCGTCCAGGCGATAGCGGAGATCATGGTAAGGGCTTGGCAGCTGACTTTATCGTTGGTGACAATACTGAATTAGGAAACCAGGTCGCAGCAGATGTTACTTCTAACATGACTGAAAGAGGAATCTCTTATGTTATCTGGCAGCAGCAGTTCTATGCACCATTTGAAAGCATTTATGGACCAGCTAATACTTGGAACCAAATGCCAGATCGTGGTAGTGTAACTGAAAATCACTACGACCACGTTCACGTATCTATGAATGAATAAGATGGATACAAGCCCAGAAATGGGCTTTTTCTGATATTCTCTGTGAAAAGGCGAGAATTTTCTGATAAATTTTGGTATAATAAAGCGAACTACAGATAAAGGATGAGAGAGAATGACCTTAGTTTATCAATCAACACGCGACGAAAAGAATAGAGTAACAGCCAGCCAGGCGATTCTACAAGGCTTGGCAACAGATGGCGGGCTCTTTACGCCCATTACCTATCCGCAGGTCGATTTGGACTTTGCCAAGCTCAAAGACGCTTCTTATCAGGAAGTAGCCAAGCTGGTTTTGTCTGCTTTTTTGGACGATTTTTCTGAAGAAGAGCTGGACTACTGTATCAACCATGCCTATGACAGCAAGTTTGATGATGCGGCTATCGCTCCCTTGGTTAAGCTGGATGGTCAGTACAATCTAGAGCTTTTCCACGGAGCGACCATTGCCTTCAAGGACATGGCTTTGTCTATCCTGCCTCAGTTGATGACAACTGCAGCTAAAAAGCACGGCTTGGAAAACAAAATTGTCATTTTGACGGCGACTTCTGGCGACACAGGCAAGGCGGCTATGGCAGGCTTTGCGGATGTTCCTGGGACTGAGATTATCGTCTTTTATCCAAAAGATGGTGTCAGCAAGGTCCAAGAGCTGCAAATGACGACCCAGACAGGTGCCAATACGCATGTGGTTGCCATTGATGGCAACTTTGACGATGCCCAGACCAATGTCAAGCACATGTTCAATGACACAGACCTACGAGCTCGTCTCTTGGAGCATAAGCTGCAGTTGTCATCTGCTAATTCCATGAATATCGGCCGTTTGGTGCCGCAGATTGTTTACTATGTCTATGCCTATGCTCAGCTAGTGAAGACGGGAGAAATCACAGCAGGAGACAAGGTCAACTTTACAGTTCCGACAGGGAACTTTGGCAATATCTTGGCGGCCTACTATGCCAAGCAAATCGGTCTGCCGGTTGGCAAGCTGATTTGCGCATCAAATGAAAACAATGTCCTGACTGACTTCTTCAAGACTAAGGTTTATGACAAGAAGCGAAGCTTCAAGGTGACGTCTAGTCCGTCCATGGATATTCTGGTTTCCTCTAACTTGGAGCGCTTGATTTTCCATCTGTCTGGTAACAGCGCTGAGAAAACAGCGGCCTTGATGGCGGCCCTGAATGAGCATGGACAGTATGAACTAACGGACTTTGACGCTGAGATTTTGGAACTATTTGCGGCTGATTATGCGACAGAAGAAGAAACAGTAACTGAAATCAAGCGGGTCTATCAAGCATCTGACTACATCGAAGACCCTCATACAGCCGTTGCGTCCGCTGTCTATCAAAAATACTTGGCAGAGACAGGTGATCAGCGCAAGACTGTTATCGCGTCTACCGCTAGCCCTTATAAATTCCCAGTCGTGGCTGTTGAGGCTGTGACTGGTCAGTCAGGACTTAGTGACTTCGAGGCTTTGGAGCAACTGCACGAACTTTCTGGCGTAGCCCTGCCACCAGCTGTGGACGGCTTAGAAACAGCCCCAGTGCGCCACAAAACGACGGTCGCTGCAGACCAAATGCAGGCAGCAGTCGAGGATTACTTGGGATTATA